>OGCQ01000374.1_pt1 | contig 76979 bp, 56 predicted proteins | sample 1570161 | NCBI WGS metagenome assembly OGCQ01 (sample SAMEA4384402, study PRJEB24528) | human gut metagenome | reverse complement strand
GGATCACAATCAATAATTACTTTTCTTTTTTTCATTTAATTCCTTTCTGTCAAAGCAAAAAAAATACTTTTGTTTATCCCTCAATAAACAAAAGCATCAGCAAACAGACCGCTTATGATAACTCATAAGCGACCGCAATATTTTTTACTTTGCCTAGTTTTTTATACTGGGAGGGTTTCGAACCAGTTTCGGTGGTTATTTTAACACATATTTCTATGCATGACAAATTTATTTGATTTTTTTCTTTTTTTTCACAAAAAAGCAGCCACATAAAGCAACAAAAACAATAGTCACAACCATAAGCACCGGCCATACCGGGATTGGACAGACACCTGCACTGATAAGCTTAAGTGCCTGGTAAAGTGTATATACACCGAAAACAGAGAATATGATAAATGCAATTGTATTAAGCAGTCCATCCGGAGTTTTGCTCTTTAAAAGATAACCGACTAACATTCCAAGAATGTCCGCTGCAAAAAGTCCCAGCGAGCATGCGATCCATACAACAAAGGCTGCCCCCATACCTTCATTTGCACCAAATGTAATAGCAGTCAGCTGTGTCTTGTCTCCAAGCTCTGCCAGGAAAAATGTACAGAAAACTGCAAGAGGGGCAAACTTAATCTTTGATTTGCCACCCTCTTCCTCTTCATCATCCTCATCTCCGGCAATTGTTGATGCGGCAAAATAGAGAAATGCAAGTGCTGCTGCTGTTTTAATAAGCCAGTCAGGAATAAATTCACTGACCAGCCCACCTGCAAGAACGGCCAGTCCATTAAGTACAAGGATTGCTGCTGCAGTTCCCAGTATAATATCTTTTAACTTGTGTTTAGAAGTAAGAGCAATAAGCATAAGCTGGGTTTTATCTCCCATCTCTGCTATAAATTCAGTAAAAAATATCTTAAAAAACAATATCATTTTCTGATATCTCCTTTATCTTATTACAATGTAAACCGCATATATCGCATAAAGTGCAACCATAGCAAATCCTTCGATTTTTCCAATTTTCTTTTTGGTTCCTGCAAATATCCATACACAGACTGTAAATACAATAAGTACACACAGATCAATAATATTCTCAGTGATCAGGCTGACCGGACTAATTGCTGATGCAATGCCAAGTACCATAAGTATATTAAATACATTGGAACCGATTGCATTGCCAAGCGCCATATCAACTTCGTTCTTTCTGGCTGCAACTATTGAAGTCACAAGCTCCGGAAGTGATGTTCCTATTGAAACAATCGTAAGTCCGATAAGTGTCTGGCTCATTCCAAGGTCACTTGCTATCCTTGATGCCGCATCTACAGTAATATCTCCGCCAACTGCGATTGCAGCCGCACCGCCAATAATAAACAGAATACTGAGCGGCACGGAAATCAGCCTGATTTCCCCCTCTGAAGCGCCTTCAATCTCAACCTTCCTGCCTTCCTTACTTGCCTTTAATGCAACCTTGATCATGTAAGAAATATAGCCTGCAAAGGCACCAAGGAATATTACACCGTCAAGATGTCCAAGTATCATGCCTGCTTTATCGCCAAATCCTGCAATTCCCAAAAACAATAAAAGTCCTGCACAGATAAGAGAAAATGGAATATCTCTCTTTATTGTTTCTTTTGCAACATTTACTGTGGCGATCATTGCACATACACCAATAACAACCATCAGGTTGAATATATTGGAGCCGACTACATTACTTACTGCAAGCTCATTATTGCCAGTAAGTGAAGCTGATACACTGACTGCAGTCTCCGGAAGTGATGTTCCCATTGCAACAATGGTAAGTCCGATAATGATAGACGGAACATGCAGTCTCTTTGCTACACTTGAACTTCCCTCTACGAAAAAGTCTGCACCTTTAATAAGCAGCACAAAACCTATTACAAGAAATACAAGCACAAGGGCAAATGGGGCGTTGTTAATGAATTTTTCCATATGTTTTCTCCTTTTATTCTCCATAACAGTATTGTCAGCCGAAATATCCGCCATTACGAGTATACCCAACAGCCGTAAAAGAATCCTGCTATTCTGCCCGGAAAGCCTTTATACTATAGAAACATTATATAGCAATTTTCTGTGGTATAAAAAAGACTCATGTATATCAATTACCAGCCAGTACATCATACATAAGCTGTTAATCGATATACATGAGTCTCATTATTTAAGATTTGCCAGATTATACTCTCTAATATAATCAGAATGTTGACAAACCACACTTTCGCGCTAACTACTCCCTCATGGAATATTAAGTTACTTGACAAAGTTTATCAAATGTCTTGGGGCTTGTCAACAAAGTTTGATGTTTTTTTATATAGAAATGCAAAACATCTATTTGACTGATATATATGAACGATTCCTCTGCCTCCTGCATATCTTAACAGCAGAAGTTTGTAAAGGAGTATCTGTATGAAAAATAAAAAATGGATCGCGCTGGCAACTGCGGTTATACTCGCTGTGACTGCTCTACCGGTAACAGTATTTGCAAAGAAAAAGGACAGTCCGGATGATAAGCCGCTTACAAAGGTTACCTTAAATGAAGTGGCACATTCTATTTTCTATGCTCCGCAGTATGTAGCAATTGAAAAAGGGTATTTTAAAGATGAGGGGCTTGATCTGACCCTTGTAACTGGCTTTGGAGCCGATAAAACTATGACCGCAGTCATATCCGGTGAGGCAGATATCGGATTTATGGGCGCAGAAGCATCTATTTATGCCTATCAGGAAGGAGCTACCGATCCTGTTGTAAACTTTGCACAGCTTACCCAGCGGGCCGGAAATTTCCTTGTGGCAAGAGAAGAAATGCCGGATTTTAAATGGGAAGATCTGAAAGGCAGGAAAGTTTTGGGCGGACGCAAAGGTGGCATGCCGGAAATGGTATTTGAATATATTCTGAAGCAGAATGGCCTTGACCCTCAGAAAGATCTGTCTATTGACCAGAGTATTGACTTTGGCTCCACTGCGGCTGCTTTTACAGGAAATAATTCAGCAGACTTTACTGTGGAGTTTGAACCCTCTGCTACTGCTCTTGAAAAGCAGGGTGCCGGATATGTTGTGGCATCCCTGGGTGTTGACTCCGGCTATGTGCCATACACCTCCTATAGTGCCAAAACCAGCTATATGAAAAAGAATCCTGATATCATGCAGAAATTTACCAATGCTCTGCAAAAAGGTATGGATTTTGTCCAGAACCACACTCCTGAGGAAATCGCAGAAATCATCGAGCCTCAGTTCCCGGAAACAGATCTGGATACCATCACAGCCATTGTAAAACGCTATTACGATCAGGACACCTGGAAAGAAAATCTGGTGTTTGGACAGGAAGGATTTGAGCTTCTGCAGGATATCCTGGAAGACGCAGGTGAACTGAAAGAACGTACATCGTATGCAGAACTGGTCAACACAGAATTTGCCAAAAATGCTTCCTGAGGATTTGCTTTCTCTGGGTACCCTGTAACTTTAGCACAATATTCGTGTTCTCTCACCAGATCCTTCATATTTTAACTCCAATTTTGAGAAACGCAGACAGAATTTCGTCATTTTGTCCTGCGTTTTTCTCATGTCTTTTGACAGTTTGACGTAATCCCCGGATGTCCATTCCAGCTTTTCGTCAGATTGACAAGAAACCCAACAAATCTTTGTACGATTCTTCCCTAGCCATCCCCCCTCCTTTTCGTTATACTGTCTACAGATGAAAAAAGCGAGTAATCAATCAGCAAAAATAATATAAGATAATTTTGGAGGAAGAATAATTATGGCAAGCTTATCATTACAGCACATTAACAAAACTTACCCAAATGGTTTCCAGGCAGTTAAAGATTTCAATCTGGAGATCGAAGATAAAGAATTCATCATTTTCGTAGGACCTTCAGGATGTGGTAAATCTACTACACTTCGTATGATTGCCGGTCTGGAAGAAATTTCCGGCGGTACATTAAAGATTGGTGACAAAGTTATGAACGATGTAGAGCCTAAAGACCGTGATATCGCAATGGTATTCCAGAACTACGCTCTGTATCCTCATATGACAGTATATGATAACATGGCATTCGGACTTAAACTTCGTAAAGTTCCGAAAGACCAGATCGACAAAGCAGTTCGTGAAGCTGCAAGAATCCTTGACCTTGAAAAACTTCTTGATCGTAAACCGAAGGCTCTTTCCGGTGGTCAGAGACAGCGTGTTGCTATGGGACGTGCTATCGTACGTAATCCTAAGGTATTCCTTATGGATGAGCCTCTTTCCAACCTGGATGCTAAACTTCGTGTACAGATGCGTATCGAGATTTCCAAGATCCACCAGAGACTGGGTGCTACAATCATCTATGTAACACATGACCAGACAGAGGCTATGACTCTTGGTACCAGAATCGTTGTTATGAAAGACGGTGTTGTTCAGCAGGTAGATACACCTCAGAACCTGTATCAGAAACCAGGCAACTTATTCGTTGCAGGATTCATGGGATCACCGCAGATGAACTTCCTTGACGCAGCAATCTCCGAAAAAGGCGGAAATATCATTGCAAAAGTTGGCGAGCATGAGCTGCTTGTTCCTACTGGAAAAGCTAAAATTCTTAAAGATAACGGTTATGTAGGCAAGACAGTTGTTCTTGGTATCCGTCCAGAAGATATTCATGATTCTCAGATGTTTATCGAAGCTTCTCCAAGTGCTCCAATGAGCTCTGTAGTTAAGGTTTACGAGCTTCTTGGTGCTGAAGTATTCTTATACTTTGATGTTGACGGAACTCAGGTTACAGCACGAGTTGATCCTCGTACAACAGCAAAAACCGGTGACCCGATCAAATTCGCATTTGATATGGAGAAATCTCATTTCTTCGACAAAGAAACAGAACTTACAATCTGCAACTAATTTTAGGAATCTTTTTAAAAACCCGGGGAGAAATCCTCGGGTTTTTGTGTTATAATGTACCTCATAATATGAGAAAGGACCAGTTCAATGAAAATACAACAGATTTTGCAGAAATGTCTCACTGACTGGAAAAATATCAGCCAGCTGGATTTCTGCCTGATAGATTCAGAAAATAATGTCTTTGTCTCCACCTGCGACAAAAAACTGCCTGCCCAAAAGAAACTGGATGAATTTCGCCAGAGCAACGCCCTCTGCGTTTCCAATACCAGCTGCTGTCTCTATAAACTCACAGAAATCCAGACCGACTCCTATCTGCTTATTGTCTGGGGCAAAGGAGAAGCTGCTTCTACCATCGGAGAACTGGCTGTATGCCAGATTCACAGTCTCTTTACTGCCTACGCTGAAAAAAATGACAAGAACACCTTTATGCAGAACCTCCTTTTAGGTACCTATTCCGAGATGGATGCTTTTAATCGTGCTAAAAAACTTCATATTGCCACATCTGTCCGTCGTGCAGTTTTTCTTGTAGAAACCAAGCAAAGTAAAGACGAAAATGCACTGGCAACCATTCGGAATATTTTTTCTGCCAGAACCAGGGATTTTATTACAGCCATTGATGATTCCGGAATTATCATTGTCCGTGAACTCCAATCTACAGAAAACTATGACGATCTGGACTCTATTGCCTGTATGCTTGTGGATATGCTGAATACAGAAGCTATGACCTCTGCCTGGGTTGCTTACAGCAATATTGCAGAGGATATTTCCAGACTGCCTGATACCTACAAGGAGGCTCATACTGCCCTGGAAGTAGGTAAGATTTTCTATGCAGAAAAAAATGTCTTTGGCTATAATCAGCTGGGAATCGGCCGGCTAATCTACCAGCTTCCTGTTTCCATCTGTGAAATGTTTATTGATGAGATATTTCATAAGGAAACACTGGATTCTATTGACGAAGAAACACTCATCACTATCCGTACCTTCTTTGAAAACAACCTGAATCTCTCAGAAACCTCCAGACAGCTTTATGTACACAGAAATACTCTGGTGTACCGCTTCGAAAAGCTTCAGCGGAAGTTTGGACTGGATATCCGCACATTTGAAGATGCGCTGACATTTAAGCTGGCGATGATGGTAGTAGACTATATTAAATATTCCGAAAATCACCCTGCCTGAATTATATTTATCAAATGTCAGACAGGTATTCGCAATCTGCTTCGCTGCTTGATTCAGTTCAAAAAAGCCCTGTCCTTGGACAGAGCTTTTTTTATTAGATATTAGAGTTACGCGATTAAATTTTTACCCATAAAATATCCCAGTACCAGGATACCCAGTACAATTCTGTACCATCCAAATACTTTGAAATCATGTTTCTTGATATATCCCATCAGGAATTTGATTGCAATAACAGAAACAACAAATGCCACAACCATTCCCACAATCAGGATCATCAATTCTGTTCCTGTGAAAGAAAATCCAAATTTAAGAAGTTTCAGGAGACTGGCACCAAACATTACAGGAATTCCCAGGAAAAAAGTAAATTCTGCAGCTACTGTACGGGAAGTACCTGCAAGAATACCTCCAATAATGGTAGAACCAGAACGGGAGGTTCCCGGAATAACAGATAATACCTGAAACAGTCCAATAATAAATGCCGTCTTAAAGGATAATTTATCCAGACTGGTACAGGTTGGCTTTCTTCTTTTATTATAGTTCTCAATAACAATAAAAAGTATTCCATAGAAGATCAAAGCAATTGCAACTACCACATAATTGTTAAATTTCTCTTCAATCACATCATTAAATGGCAGTCCTATGAGAATTGTAGGAATACAGGCCACTATAATCTTAAACCACAGTACCCATTTATCCTTGTCACAAAATTTCTCCACAAAGGTAAGAATTCCTCTGGATACTGTCGGCTGGCGATCCAGAATTGCCTGTTTTTTTGCGGAGACAGGCCTTATATAAAACGGCCACAGTTTATTCCAGTAAAGAACTACTACTGCCAAAATTGCTCCCAGCTGGATCACTACAAAAAACAGATTCTTAAATTCCTCTGTTACATTCAGCTTCAGAAACTCATCCACAAGGATCATATGTCCTGTACTGCTGATGGGAAGCCACTCTGTGATTCCCTCCACAATACCAAGGAAAATAACCTTCAATATTTCAAGCATATATTTGACTTCCTTTCTTATTCTCTTATTCAAAGAAATGACCGCCTCTCCCCTATGTGAAAAGCGGTCATTGTTTTTTCATATTATCTTCTTGCAATCGTAGCAATATCGATCAGAGATAATTTGTTCAGATCTGTATTCTCAAGGCTGGTTGCCAGTGCCTCTGCTGTATCCAGAGAAGTCAGGACATTCACACCTGTTTCGATCGCATTACGTCTGATCACAAATCCGTCTTTCTGATGCTCAACTCCCTGAGGCGGAGTATCAATAACAACATCAATCTTATGTCCAAGAATAAGATCCATAAGGTTTGGTGACGGCTGTTCCAGTTTATTGGTACGGATCACTTTAATTCCATTCTCTTTCAGAACTTTTGCAGTTCCCAGAGTTGCATAGATTCTGTAACCAAGGGCTTCAAATCTTCTTGCAATCGGAATAATATCTTCTTTATCCTCATCCTTTACAGTGATGATCATATTTTTATGCTTCGGAAGGCGGATTCCTGCTCCCAGAAATGCTTTGTACAGTGCTTCATTAAAGCTTTCTGCAATACCAAGACATTCACCTGTGGATTTCATCTCCGGTCCAAGGCTGATATCAGCGCCACGGATCTTCTCAAAGGAGAATACCGGCATCTTAATTGCAAAATATTTTGCCTCAGGCTGAAGACCAGGCTCATATCCCATATCCTTCAGCTTATGTCCCAGAATAACTCTGGTAGCAAGAGGAACGATCGGAATACCAGTTACCTTGCTGATGTATGGCACTGTACGGCTGGAACGAGGGTTAACCTCGATTACATACACTTCATCACCGCATACAATAAACTGGATATTGATCATACCGATTACGTGAAGAGCCTGTGCCAGACGATTGGTATAGTCTGCAATGGTTTCCTTTGCCTTTTCACTGATCGTCTGAGCCGGATATACGGAAATACTGTCTCCTGAGTGGATACCTGCACGTTCAATATGTTCCATGATACCAGGAATCAGGATCTGCTCACCATCGCATACAGCATCAACCTCAATTTCCTTACCCATCAGGTATTTATCCACCAGAATCGGATGCTCCTGTGCAATCTGGTTGATAATTCCGATATATTCTTCTACATCCTCATCACTGACTGCAATTCTCATTCCCTGGCCACCAAGTACATAAGAAGGACGAACCAGTACCGGATATCCCAGATCTCCGGCAGCTTTCTTAGCTTCCTCAGCAGTAAATACAGTGTGTCCCTTTGGTCTTGGAATCTGGCATTTTTCCAGGATCGCATCAAAGAGCTCACGGTCTTCCGCTGCATCTACATTTTCTGCAGATGTTCCCAGAATCTTCACACCCATCTTAATCAGAGCTTCCGTCAGTTTAATGGCAGTCTGTCCACCAAACTGAACCACTGCTCCATCAGGCTTCTCAACATTTACTACATTCTCAACATCTTCCGGAGTCAGAGGCTCGAAATACAGCTTATCTGCAATATCAAAGTCAGTACTTACTGTCTCAGGGTTATTGTTGATGATAATTGTCTCATATCCTTCCTTGGCAAATGCCCATGTACAATGTACAGAGCAGAAGTCAAACTCAATACCCTGACCAATACGGATAGGACCGGAACCAAGTACCAGGATTTTTTTCTTATCCGGTGTTGCTGCAGCTTCGTTCTCTGTCTGCTCATCACCGTATACGGAATAATAATATGGTGTCTCTGCTGCAAACTCTGCTGCACAGGTATCAACCATCTTATAAGCTGCTTTAATTCCCCATTCCTGACGAAGTGCTTTTACCTCTGCCTCGGTCTTTCCGGCAAGGTCTGCAATGATATAATCAGGGAATTCCATACGTTTTGCTTCCAGAAGAAGCTCTTTTGTAAGCTCCTGGCTCTTCAGTGCCTGCTCCATCTCTACCAGGATCGCAATCTTATCAATAAACCACCGGTCAATCTTGGTAATATTATGCAGCTCTTCCTGAGGCATATTTCTGCGGATAGCCTCTGCAATCTTCCAGATTCTGCGGTCATCCACAACCTTCAGCTCTGACAGCAGTTCATCATCTGTCAGCTCAGAGAAATCATAGGACATCAGGCTGTCCACATGCTGTTCCAGAGACCGGATTGCCTTCATCAGGGCACCTTCAAAATTATGGCAGATACTCATAACCTCACCGGTAGCCTTCATCTGAGTGGTAAGAGTTCTCTTTGCTGTAATAAATTTATCAAAAGGAAGACGCGGAATCTTAACTACACAGTAGTCCAGCATCGGCTCAAAGCTTGCGTAGGTTTTGCCGGTAATGGCATTTGGAATCTCATCCAGAGTATATCCCAGCGCAATCTTGGCAGCAACCTTGGCAATAGGATAACCGGTAGCTTTACTAGCCAGCGCAGAGGAACGGCTTACTCGAGGATTAACCTCAATTACACAATATTCAAAGCTTTCCGGATGAAGGGCATACTGTACATTACATCCACCTGTGATTCCCAGTTCTGTAATAATATTTAATGCAGATGTACGAAGCATCTGATACTCTTTATCTCCCAGAGTCTGAGAAGGTGCTACTACGATGGAGTCACCGGTATGCACACCTACAGGGTCAATATTTTCCATATTGCAGACTGTGATGCAGTTACCTACACTGTCACGCATTACCTCATATTCAATTTCTTTCCATCCGGAAATACAACGCTCTACCAGAACCTCACCTACACGGGAAAGACGAAGTCCGTTTTCCAGGATTTCACGAAGCTCTGCTTCATTGTAGGCAATACCGCCACCGCTTCCGCCAAGTGTGTAGGCAGGGCGGAGAACTACAGGATAGCCGATAGAATTAGTGAAAGCCAGTCCATCTTCTACTGTGGTAACAACCTTGGAAGCAGCAACCGGTTCTCCGATCTTCTCCATAGTGTCCTTAAATTCCTGACGGTCCTCGGCCTTCTTAATAGTCTCAGCAGTGGTACCGATCAGTCTTACATTATGTTCTTTTAAGAAGCCTTTCTCATCCAACTCCATGGCAAGATTCAGTCCTGCCTGTCCTCCCAGTGTAGGAAGTACACTGTCAGGCTTTTCCTTCAGGATCAGCTGCTCTACTACTTCTACTGTCAGAGGCTCAATATATACTCTGTCAGCAATATCCTTGTCTGTCATGATGGTGGCAGGGTTAGAGTTAAGAAGAACTACCTCCAGACCTTCTTCCTTCAGAGAACGGCAGGCCTGTGTTCCTGCATAGTCAAACTCTGCAGCCTGGCCGATGATAATCGGGCCGGAACCAATTACAAGTACTTTTTTAATGTCTTTATTTCTTGGCATTATTTATTTCCTCCCATCATATCCATAAATCTGTCAAACAGGTAGCTGGAATCCTGCGGTCCCGGGCAGGCTTCCGGATGGAACTGCACTGTGAAAATGTTCTTTCCTTCATATGCCATTCCTTCATTGGTGCCATCATTAACATTGATAAATGCAGGCTTCGCAATATTTTTTGCCTCCAGATCCTCAGCGTCTACTACATATCCGTGGTTCTGAGAGGAAATATAAACTCTTCCTGTTGTCAGATCCTTTACCGGATGATTTCCACCACGATGGCCATATTTCATCTTATGTGTATCTCCGCCTGTTGCCAGTGCCATCAGCTGATGTCCAAGGCAGATTGCAAAAATCGGAACCTCAGAATCATAAAGTTTCTTAATTTCCCCAATAATGGAAGTACATTCCTTAGGATCTCCAGGGCCGTTACTTAACATGATTCCGTCCGGTGAATCCTTTAAGATTTCCTCAGCCGGTGTAAGAGCCGGATAAATGGTTACCTGGCATCCTCTCTCATTTAAGGAACGTGCAATGTTTCTCTTTGCGCCCAGATCCAGCAGAGCTACTTTTGGACCATTACCTTTTAATACTTCCTTTTCACGGCAGGTTACCTTTTCAACTACCTTACCTGTTGTATATGCTTTTAACTGGGGAATAATTGTATTTAAGTCGTAATTCTCATTGACAGTGATCATGCCATTCATGGTACCTTTTTCTCTGAGGATCTTTGTCAATGCTCTGGTATCAATTCCGGCAATACCTGGAATATCATGTTTACTTAAGAAATGCTGAATGGTATCCACACTACGGAAGTTGCTGGGGATACGGGATAATTCACGGACAATAAAACCATCAACCCATGGTTTTCTGGATTCCTGGTCATCATAGCAGATACCATAATTTCCAATTAATGGATATGTCATACATACTGCCTGTCCTGCGTAGGAAGGGTCTGTCATTACTTCCAGATATCCGGTCATGGAAGTATTAAAAACGATCTCGCTGATCACGTCTCTCGTGGAACCAATGCTTGTACCAGTAAAAACATGGCCATCTTCTAATATCAGAAATGCTTTCATACAATCTCCCTTTCTTATCAATCTATTTTACTGAATGGTTACAAACTGATGTAACCCTAAATCTTCAAGATTGTATCACAAGAAAGTGGTTTTTTCAACCTCCTATGACATAAAATTTTCTTTTTTCGCCAAAAACTTTCCCTGAACAAAATGAAGACCAGTCAAATGTCTCTTGTCTCTGACATTATATTTTCATCTTATCATGCCAGACATATTTTTTCTATACTGATATTTACAATAAACAAAATATATTTATTCTATGTGAATTATTTTGTTTATTGTAGGTTTTTTTCGTATTCAAAAAAAAATTAAAAAAATTTAAAATTTATGCTTGACTTTTATGTATATATCGGTTATTATAAATGAGCAGTCGCAAGTGAGCGATTGATTCATACGAGAAATGCAGAAGTGGCGGAATTGGCAGACGCGCAGGCTTCAGGTGCCTGTGGTAGCAATATCGTGTGGGTTCAAGTCCCATCTTCTGCATTATTTTTTTGTCTTTTTTAACCAACCTTATCATAACTACAAAAAGGGAAGGCACGATTTATCAGAATTCGAAATAAATCATGCCTTCCCTTTTATTTTCTTTTTTATTTCCAAAGCTATCAGCCGTATGCATTGCCTCTGCCTGTTTTATCCGTTACTGCACCTGACTCATAATATAGTTATATATCTTCATGCAGGTCTCTCTGTCATAGTGCGTTCCATCAGCAGTCTTATACCCCTGCGTTGTCAGCCAGGAATACAGGTCTATAAAATCAGCTCCTGCAATCTGCGCTTTCATTTTTTTATTAAATGCTTTGATTGTCTTATTGTCCGCATATTCATCCGGTATTTCTACAGGTCCTACTGCCAGGATATGTACCCGAACTCCTTTTTGCTTCCACTGGGGAATCTTCTCATTAAGCAGGCTGATATAATTATCAATATTATCCAGGTCATTCACTCCCAGCCAGAAAAACAGATCCTCATTCCCCTGAATCTGTTCATCCACTGCTTTTACAGCAGTATCACGAAGCCATACATATCCCATACTTCCTTTACAGATCCATGCAACCTTATCGTCCCCTGTGAACTCCCGAAGCTCTTCAGTCCGGGAATCTCCCAGAATGATCACCGGTTTCAGTGCAGGCCTGCATGCCTTAACAGGCTCACTATAACCTGAATAAACCACTGCATCAGGATTTCTGCAATATGCACGGACACGATAATAATAATCCTGTTCTTCATTCAAGGTATTATCCCTGAAAGAAAGTACCCTATTTCCAGATGCAACTCCTACCCTTATATATTTTCCCTGCTCAGAATCAGCACGAAAAATCTGATATCCGTCTGCCGACGAAATCCTACTCCAGGTAATCAATGCCTCTGTATCTCTGCTCCTTTTTACCTGGCTGACCGCAGGACTGGAAGGAGCAGTCTTAATTGTCAATACTTTTGACATTTTACTGTATATCACTTTTCCATTCTTCTTTGTGTAGGAACGGATTTTATATTTATATACCTTATTCTGTGAACCTTTTAGAGTCAGCTGATTCTTTCCTGCAGAATAATTTCCCAGACTACGATATTTTTTATATAACTTATAATATAAAAATATCTGACATCCGGAGGAGCCCTTTGCCTTATTCCACTGCAGAGTTACTGTATCCCCCTTTACCGTTCCCTTCAATACAGGGACTGCCGGTTGAGCCTGGGCAGCTATAGCACTTACAGTTCCTGACTGCAATATGAGAAGTATTGCAGTCAGAAATATCACCTTTTTCAGTATTTTCCTCAAGCAGCCTTCCTCCTTTCGGAAACATCCTCACAGTAAGTTCCTGTCAGCCATTCATTATTTAACTTTTACAGCCTTCACTCCGCTCCAGGAAGTGTATACCTTCTTGCCATTTACTACTTTATACGCTCTGGCTCTGAAATAATATGTTTTCTTACTTCCAAGACCAGTTTTTGTTACGCTCAAAGATTTTGTACCTTTTGTAACTGCAGAATTCATTTTATTTTTGGAAGTTCCATAATATACCTGATATCCGTCTGCTCCCTTTACTGCTGCCCATTTAACAGTCACAGTTTTTGCCTTGGATGATTTCACGGAAATAGCCGGTCTGGTTGCTGCTGCCCTGGCTTTAACCTCTGCAGTTCCTGTCCATGGCTGTTCTACCTTATTCTTATCCTGCACCATAACAGTAGCAGTCAGTCTGTATGTATAAGTTGTTCCCGGAGTAACATTACTGTCTGTGTAGCTGTCTCCAAATTCCGGATCATCCAGATCTCCTTTTCCCCAGGTTTTAATAGTCTGATAAGCCCCGTTTCCTGCCTTTCTCTCCAGTTTATAGCTTGCATCCTGAGAAGTGGAACCAATGTTTAGGCTGATCTCATCCCAGGAAGCAGAAGCAGAAACTTTTGCCTTTACCATTTTTATCTTACCACGCACTGCTGAATCACAACTAAATCTTTGAGGCTCGCGAACCCATTCAGGTGTAAAGTCAACAGATGAGGTCTGGCTGAGAGAATTTCCTTCAATGTACAGAGCAGCTACCTGATATCCGTCATTACCGCCGGAAAGCTTTGTAATTTTGTTATTTGCCAGATTCAGGCTCAGTCCTGCAAAACCGGAGCAGTTAAAAGATGTAAGAGCATTATAGCTTACATCAACCTCTGTAAGGCTCTTCAGATAATCACTGGAAATGTTAGAAAGTCCCAGATTTGCCTGAGATACAAAATTATTGTGGCTAGCATTGATATAATCCAGTTTTTTCAGATATTTAATGTTCGGCATTGCGATTTTAGTCAGTTTATTATTAGAGCAAAGAATAGCTACCATTCCTGTACAGCGGCTGAGATTCAATGTTCCCTTTAAAGCATTATCGCTTACATTAATGCTTGTCAGTTTCGTATTCTTTGTCAGATTCACAGATGTAAGCTTATTATTTGATGCATCCAGAGTAGTAAGGGAAGTAAAATACTCGATTCCCTTCAGATTGGAAATCCCAAGACCAGACACATTCAGTGTCTGCACTGCCTTGATCTCTGCATCTGAAAGCTTCTTATCCTTATTGGTATCCAGATGATCCAGCACATAGCTGTAAAACTTTTTATCCGGAAAATTGGTAGTATTCACTGCAATTGTGGAAGCAGCCTCTGCAGCATCAGAACTAAACTCCTCACTTTCCTCTGCTACCGGAGTCTCATCCTCACTTACAGATGTCTCAACAGCTGAATCACTGAAGTCAGCCGCACTGACCCCTATTCCTGATGTCAGTACCGTTGCACTGATCACGCTTGCCATTAATAACTGGTATAATTTTCTGTTTTTCATCTTATTCTCTCCTGTCTTTTCAAAATTATTGTTTTTTCACGGCTGTGTGCCGGACCGTTACATTCATCGCAGTTACAATCTGTCTCTGATACGATATAACCTTATCACTTTTCTCTGCCTATTGCAACATTTTTTTAATTATAATGTAAAATTTTTACAAATCTGTAAAATATATTTTTCTTAATACAGGTGTAAAAGAGAACTAAGTATCCAAATTTTATTTGGTTTCTCAGTTCTCTTTGTATTTCTTATAACCTTATATTAATTATACTTCTGTTTTCTCCACAGCTTCCTCTGTTTTTTCCTCCACAGACTGTTCCTTCTGGAATTCTGCATTTTCCGGATTCTCCGGCTCTTCTGCTTTTGCACTCCCCTGGGCAGCTTCTGTCTCTGCTTCCGCCTCTGCAGGCTCACCTTTCTCATCTGTCTCCTCTTCGGATGCTTCCACAGGCTCTTCCACAGGATCCTCTACAGATTCTGTAGGTTCCGGTGTTGGACAGGGCGTTCCACAATATGGACAAAAGCTTACAGAAAGATCTACTTCCCTCTCACAGGAAGGACAGATTTTCTTTCCTCTGAGATTAGCAGCACTGTCCTTAAACTCTCTGATCTTCAGAAAATGCTGATCAATTTCCTGGCAGATTACACTGAGTTCACCGTCAATGCCTTCTCCTTCAGCATGTCTCTTGTAGATGATGTCTCCCAGATCTGCTTTCAATTTTTCGATTGTCCGCTCTTCACCGGAAATTTTTCCGCGGATTTTCTGAGTCTCAATAGTCTGCTCTGCGCGGGCTCCCAGCTCTTTTGTTGTTTTTCCAAGCTCCTTTGTTGTTTTTGAAAATGTTTTTACGATACCATCAAAAAAATCTGTTCCCATAATACCGGCTCCTTTCTAAAATATAAAATATATGGTTTTCTTAACTGTTCTGCATTTTACAGTTATCGTTTTTCAATCCGCTCCTGCCCTCTGAGCTGAACTTTCGGACCTCCATTGCCTTCAATATATTCCCTTGTGATCACAACCTCTCCGATATTGTCGTCTTTTGGAATCTCATACATAATATCCAGCATATATTCCTCCAGAATCGCGCGCAGGGCTCTGGCTCCTGTATCCTTTTCCAGTGCCTTCGCAGCTATGGCATGAAGGGCCCCTTCCTCGAATTCCAGTTTTACCTCGTCCAATGCCAGAAGCTTCTGATACTGCTTCAGTATTGCGTTCTTTGGCTCCTTCAATATCTTGACCAGCATATCCTCAGACAGCCCGTCCAAAGTAAAGATGATCGGCAGACGTCCGATAAACTCAGGAATCATTCCGAAGCTTCGGATATCCTCCACTGTAACCTTCTGCAGAAGGTGAGGATCATGATCATATTTATCCTTCAGATCTGCATAAAATCCAATAGATGCCTGTTTGTTCAGTCTCTCTTTAATAATATTCTCCAGATCCGGAAAAGCTCCCCCACAGATAAAAAGAATATTTCTGGTATTTACCGTCACAAGAGGCACCATGGCATTCTTGCTGTTGGCACCAACCGGAACCTCTACCTCACTGCCTTCCAGAAGCTTCAGCATTCCCTGCTGCACTGCTTCTCCACTGACATCACGCTGATTGGTATTTTTTTTCTTGGCAATCTTGTCAATTTCATCAATAAAGATAATTCCATGCTCTGCCCTTTCCACATCATTATCTGCAGCAGCCAGAAGCTTGGATACTACACTCTCTATATCATCTCCGATATAGCCAGCCTCTGTAAGAGAAGTTGCATCAGCAATGGCAAGAGGTACATCCAGAAGCTTTGCAAGAGTTTTTACCAGATAAGTCTTTCCGCATCCGGTAGGTCCGATCATAAGCATATTGGATTTCTCAATTTCAATCTCATCCATGGTATCCGTAGCTACCCTTTTATAATGATTGTAAACAGCTACTGACATTACTTTCTTAGCTTTCTCCTGTCCTATCACATACTGATCCAGTGTTTCTTTGATCTTATGTGGTGCAGGAATATTTTTCAGATCCAGAACCGGTTTTTCTGCCTTTTCTTCCTTCTTTTTCTTATGGATCTTTTTGGGCTGCTGTCCGGGATTCTGAAAACTGCTCAGATCGATCATACTCACATTAGGCATATTCATCAGATCCGCATAATTAAATTTTCCATCATTAAACTGCTGGTTCATGGAATTAAAGCTTTTCTGCATACAGTCTGTACAGATATGTATATTATTCGGCAATTCGATCATAGGTCCGGCTTTGCTCTCCGGTCTGCGGCAGAGAAAACAGAATTTCTCCTGTTTTTTCTCTTCCTGATCTATCACTTCGTCATCATTATAGTTATCAGTCATACTGACTCCCTTCCTCTCAACATTTCTATAAAAATTCGTAGATATCAAGTTAGGGGCAAAATGCCTTTTGACCCTAACATCATTATATAGAATTATATCATATTCCCCGCATATCTCAAAATTAAAGTTTTATAAAATCAGCAAAAAGAGATACCACTTTTCTCTGCAGTATCTCTTTCTTATAAGCAGATCAGCTGTTTTCTGATCTGGATCCTAAAGTAATCTCAACTGTACTCTCCTGGTATTCCCCGTCAGTAGCTCTGGCCACCACTGCTTCTATCTTCTCGCCAGACTTATAATACTGGAGTTTTTCCAGAAGATCATCCCCGCTGGTCACACTCTGTCCATCAAATTTCACAATAATATCTCCCTTACAGATGCCACCTTTCTCAGCCGGTGATTTCTCCTCAACGCCTCTGACAAAAGCTCCCTCCGGCATATCATACATCTGTATGGCCTCTGTAGTAAGATTGGAAAGAACTACCCCCAGATAGCCTTTCTCTTCAGCGGAAACCATCTCCCTGGTCTGACGGTTCATCAGATCCTCAAGAATAGGCTTTGCCCTGGAAATGGGAATCGCATATCCCATTCCTTCCACTGTACTGTCTGCATATTTAGCAGAATTAATACCGATCAGTTCTCCCTTCATATTCAGAAGTGCCCCACCGCTGTTGCCGGGATTAATGGCTGCATCTGTCTGAATCAGTCCGGAACTGCTTGTACCATCCTCTGTGGAAATCGTTCTGTTCAGCGCACTGATCCATCCGGAGGTTACTGACTGTCCATATCCCAGCGCATTGCCAATTGCCACTACCTGCTGACCTACTACCAGATCCTCTGAGCTTCCAATCTGTGCAATCTTGATCTCGCTCAGTGTATCCTCAGGAATATCTGCCTTCTTTACAGCGATCACTGCCAGATCATTGTCAGAATCTGTACCCTTGATTCTGGCGCTGACTGCATCCTCCAGATTCAGGTCGCCGGTATCATTGGCATTCTCAGTCTCCGTTTCCGCATTCATTACATCATTACCTATAAAACATACGCTTAAAGTAGATGCTCCGTCTACCACATGATTGTTGGTAGCGATCAAAAGCTCCTCATCATTATCTCCTACGATAATCCCTGAACCGGTAGCTGCACTTTTGTACTGACGCGAACCATAGCCAAAGAAACTTGGTATTTCCTGTACGCTTACTGTAGTAATAGCCACTACCGAAGGCATAGATGCCTGGGCTACTGAAGCCACAGTCCCATTCCCGGACTCTGTATCTGCCCCAATCTCCCCGTCAGAACCGTCATCTGTCACAGTTCCAGCCACACTCTGGGTTGTTTCAAGATGTGTACTTTTTTCATCAGTTTTCAGATATTTACCTGCTACAAAGCTTACCGATAGAAAAACGGCAGAAGCTACCAGCCCGAAAAGCACTGCCAGAGCCACTGTCGTCCCTGCCTTTTTTCCAAAAGAATCTGTTTCTTTTTTATTCCGGACAGGCGGCACCCTGTCAGGCACAATTCCTGTCTCCTCATGGAACTGATAATGTTCATATCTTGGAGCCTGCTCCCCGGATGTCTGTTGATCTTCCCTCCGGTCTTCTTCATTATACATATTATCACCTGCTCCCTTCGCACCCGTTTATTCTGATATCAGCAGATTGAAAGTCCTATTCTGATATCCTGTTCTTTAGGAAACAGTATAGCAATGAATTGTGTTCAAAATGTGACAATAATCGTAAAATGACGTGAAGGAAAACCTTAGCCTTTTTTCCAGTAATAGGGGTTCATTGTACATGCAAGTACGATTTTTTTCGGAAGCTTATGGTATCTTTTTCCAAGAAAATATCCGGCATATTTAGCTCCGCTCTGCAGGATCAACTGAGGGATCAGCCACACATGTCCGGTTTTTACCAGATATGCCATGCTTCTTTTTACCAGGCGCAATCCCTCTCCCTCAGAAGGCACATCTGCAAAAATTTCCGAATGTTCTGCCTGTGAAACACCCAAGTCAAAATTACGATGGAACTGCTGGACACAGGAATAATTGTGGGAGTGATAAACCCGGGCATCTGCTGCATAAGCAATAGAGTATCCCTGCTTTACCATGTTCCCTGCACAGATCATATCCTCATTAAAAATAGCTCTGTTTACAAAGCCTCCCACCTCCTGATAAGTCTCTCTTTTATATGCAGCACATACATTAGAGCAGAAATATGTCTTTATTCCATATTGTTTCACATCAGATAAGGATTTTACTGATGAGTGTTCCGGATAATTAAAGGAACGGGTGTAACGTTCCAGAAAACCACAGTCCGATTTGGGAAGCTGTCTGGCATAAGCCGCTCCTGTTTTCTCATTCTGATCCAGGGCTTTCAGCAGATTCCCGATCAGCTTATGATCCGCCGGAAGAGCATCCTGTGTCATAAACACCATAACCCGGGCATCTGACAGCTCTGCTGCCCGTCTTCTTGTACCACCATGATCAAAATCCTTCTGCTCCAGGTGGTGTACTTCCACCAGCTTACACTTCTCCCATTCCCGGTTCCAGTACTGCTCTCCTGTATTCATGACTACAATTCTGTCCGGAGGACATTCCTGCCTCTCCAGTCTTGTCAGCAATTCCGTAAATTCTTTTCCCGGACGGTATGTGGGAATAATCACATCCACATTTCTGTTTTTCATATTTATCTCCGCTTTTTTTATTTGCAAAGGACCATCCTGTTGTTCGGATGGTCCTTTGTGTTCAGCATAATTCCATTATTCTTCGTTATCATCGTTTCCGGATTCAGCAGCTCCGTCAGAAAATCCACCGTCATCTCCGCCACCGTTATCATAATCTGAACCACTGTCATTATCATAATCCGAGCCGCCGCCATTATCGTAATCCGAATCACCGCCATTATCGTAATCCGAACCACCGCCATTATCGTAATCCGAACTGCCGCCGTAATCATAATCTGTGCCGCCGCCATTATCATAATCTGTGCTTCCGCTATTATTATCATAATAGCTATTATCTGTGGAAGAACTGTTTCCAGACCATACAAATGTATTATCATCTGTATTAGTTGTATCATCCTGTGTGGTGGATGTTGCCGCTTCATCCAATTTTCCTTCTCCGCCTACAATCTCCAGAATCTTATTGCTTTTCTCAAGAACCTCCGAGGATGGCGTATAATCCTGGTCATTATACAGGAATTTGTGAAGCTCTGTTACATTGCTTGCCAAATCAGTAGGAACAATGATACTTCCCTTAATATTTGAGAATTTGTACTTCGCCGGAAATCCGGTGCTGTCAGAAAAATCATATCCAATTACTGTTGGAATCAGACCAAGAATATCCTGCTTGGAAAGAGAGGTCTGTACCATGGGGAACACATCATCCATAATCTTAAAAATAGAGGATAAACCTGCTATCTTCGCCTTATCAAAGAGCATTCCCAAAACTTTTCGCTGCCTTTCTGTTCGTCCCATATCCATGCTTGCAGTATAGCGGATACGGCAGTATGAAGTAACCTGCACACCATTCAGGTGATAGGTGTCTACGATTGCTTCCTCATCCTCTGGCTTCGGCTCTGGCTTTTCCACCGGAGTATAGCTCTTTCCTGTCACCTTGGATGTCTCCTGACAATAGTTATTCATATGCTCGATTTCAGCATAGGAAAGAGGAATGTCCAGTCCTCCCAGATCATCCACAACCTCTGTCAGTGCGGAAAAATCCGCTGTGGCATAATCAGAAATATCCAGATCCAGATTCGTATTCAGCATGGCAATCGCCTGTTCCGGTCCTCCATAGGCATAGGCGGCATTTGCTTTTGTATAGGTTCCGTTTCCGATATCCAGAAATGTATCTCTGTAAACAGAGACCATACGTACCTCACCGGTATCATTGTTTACACTTACAATGATCATGGTATCACTATTCTGTGCAGACAGATCAGATCCCTCACCACGGGTATCAATTCCAAACAGTACATAGGTTTTGTACCCTGTCATCTTTGGTGCTTCCGGATTCACCGGAATCGTCTCACGCTTCAGCTCCGGCTGCTGGATCTTGTCCAGTCTGGAAGAAATCTGTCCGTAGACATACAGTCCGCCAATAAACAGCAGAAGTACAACAATTTCAAGCACAAACAGTACTTTTTTCTTTTTTCCTGGTTTAGCCATACTCTTCTTTCCCCTTATCTTAATATGCATTCTTATTTACAAATCCCTTAAAAAAGGTAAGAAAAATAATCTTTATATCAAAGCCTACACTCCAGTTCTCAATATAATAAAGATCGCATTCTATCCTCTTTCTGATGGATGTATCTCCACGATAGCCCTTTACCTGTGCCCATCCAGTAAGCCCCGGACGAACCTGATGTTTCACCATATACCTTGGGATTTCTTCTCTGAATTTCTCTACAAAAAACGGTCTCTCAGGTCTGGGACCTACCAGACTCATATCGCCCTTTAAAATATTGAAAAGCTGCGGAAGCTCATCAATACTGGTATGCCGCATAAACTTACCGATCCCGGTCACACGTGGATCATTCTTTACCGTCCACGCCTTTTTCTCCTCAGACTCAGGCTGTACTTCCATAGAACGGAATTTATACATCCGGAAATTCTGATTGTGAAGTCCCACCCTCTCCTGCTTGTAGATCAGGGGACCCGGAGAGGTCAGCTTGATCAACAGACACATCAGAAGCATGATCGGAGACGTCACAATAATCCCAGCAATTGACCCCACAATATCCATAGCACGTTTCACCATCGCATTAAATGTATTGTTCAACGGCACATAACGAATATTAATCACCGGAAGTCCCAGTATGTCCTCAGTATAGGGCTTTGTAGGAATGATCTTATTATAATCCGGGATAAATTTTGTGTGTACTCCTGACTTTTCACACAATGCTACAATTTCCTCAAGTCGATAGTATTCACTCAGTCCCAATGTAATGGCAATCTCATCCAGACGGTTCTCCGGCAGGATCACATTCAGATTTGCAATTCTCCCCAGCACCTTAATCCCCCGGTAGGCAGTCCCTGCCGGAACATTATCATCCAGAATTCCCCGGATCACATAACCCCACTGCGGATTGGCCAGTACACGGTCAATATATTCTTCGGCAGCCCTGCTGTATCCTACACAGATCATCTGTGTCTGGTTCATTCCCTTTTCACGCATATCTCTGAGAAGAGCAAAGATCAGCATACGGGTTCCCCACTGAAGGACAATATTGATCAGATAAAACATAATATATGTGGATCGGGAAAAATCTCCCTCATCAATCATATAAAATGTAAACATAAGAATCAAAAGTCCCAGGGAATTGGCCTTCACAATATTTGCCAGAACCAGCCTGCGTCCCTGCATCCGCATAGGCGTATACAGGGTAAAGGCCTGATACAAAAGCAGATAGACCGGTATGATAAAGATAAGCATCAGCATATACTGCTGAAAACTCCTTGTCCTTACCGCAGTTGCCGACATAGGCCCCACAAAACGTATCATCCATGCCAGAAAATATGAAAGTGCAAGCACAACGGCATCTATAAGCATATGGAGACGACTAAAATTCTTTTCATTGTCCTTTAACAATCCTTTGTCACCTCATTTTTATTGCCTGTAACTGCTCCATCCTTTACAGAATTCTCTCTAACATGCAGTTACTATCGCATTTATATTATAATAGTTGATTTGTAAAAGCAACAAATTCTTCTTCCTAATTTTATAAAATTTTTATGAACTTTAAAATTATCCTCTCAGACGTCGGAACATATTGATCCATAATTCCATCTGTATTTCCAGATAATGAGGAAGATTTTTCACTCGGAAAGCCACTTTTCTGTCACGTCTGCTGATCTGAAATCCATTCTTAATACCTGCCAGGTACTCCCTTCCAAATCCCTTTAGACCAAAAAACAGGATTTTAATCCCAAATCCAATAACCAGGAAAGGCAGATTTAACACAATCTGCAGTAATGGCATATTTTTGTAGATTAAATACACATTATTTCTGGATGAATAGCGGATCTTAAACTGATTGTATCTGGAGCCACTGGTACCGCTGCCCACATGATATACCTTAGCCAATGGAAAATACCAATTCTCATAGCCATTGATCCTGGCCCTGTATCCCACATCCAGATCCTCAAGATAGGCAAAATGCTCCTCATCAAAATATCCTATTTTTTCAAAAATATCCTTGCGATAAATAGCCGCTCCTGCGCAGGAAGCAAAAATCTTCTCTTCTTTTTCATAGGTATGAATATTTTTACCCTTTCCTCTGGCAAAAGCCCAGCCCAGGGCACAATAATAATTGCCTGCGTCATCCAATCTGTCCCTGTCATGAAACTGTATCATTCTGGCTGCCCCGGAGAAAGCTTTCGGATGCCTCCTGATCCCCTGAAGCATCTGCTCAATAAAATCCCGTGTAACCTCTATATCATTATTCAGAAGCAGCACATAAGGTGCTCTGGAGGCTTTAATCCCCTCATTCACAGCCTTACAGAATCCAAAATTCTCAGGAAACTCAATAAGACGCACCCAGGGATACGAAGCAGCCACAAAAGCACAGCTTCCATCACCAGAACCATTGTCTACCAGGATCACCTCAAAATTTTTTACAGTCTGACACTCCAGACCGGAAAGTACTCCATCCAGATAAGCCATCCCGTTATAATTGGGAATGATCACTGATATTTCCTGCATGATTTCCTCCTGCTTCTTTCTTTTTCTCATCATCCTTCCAACTCATTCCCGGAAGTGGTTTCAGAGAATAATTCCATTTTGTAAGGGAAAGGTTTTTATTATAATAAGGATCTCCGTTTTTCAGGATATCCAGCCAGTGACAGCGCATATATTCAATTTCAGTCTGAAAACGGCGCACTTTTTCTTCACTGTCCTCTGCTCCCCTTGTTTTTGATTCCATATGATAAAGCTCCGCATAGGGATCATATACAATGAGAAAATCTTCCTTTCGCACCTTCAGACACAGATCCACATCATTAAATGCCACAGCCAGCTCCTCTGTAAAACCGCCTGCTTTCTCAAATACTTTCTTCTTCATCATCATGCAGGCAGCAGTCACTGCACTCATATCCTGCAAAAGAGAGGCCTTATGCAGATAACCGGTACGGTCTGCCGGCATATCCACAAACATATGTCCGGCAATTCCTCCCATCCCTACCACACAGCCTGCATGCTGAATGGTATGATCCGGATAAATCAGTTTTGCTCCCACTGCTCCTACCTCCGGTCGCTGGCATACTCCCAGCATCTCCTCCATCCATGAAGGTTGGATTGTTTTTATATCATTATTCAAAAACAGCAGATACTCGCCCCTTGCATGAGATGCCCCGAAATTATTGATGGCAGAATAATTAAACGCCTTTGTCCACCGCAGAAGCCGGATCCGGGGATCCCTGGAAAGTTCTTTGTAATATTGAAAAATCTCCTCTGTAGTGCTGTTATTTTCCACAATAATGATTTCAAAATTCTGATAATCTGTATTACTTTTCAGAGATTCCATACAAGTCTGCAAAGTTTCTTTTTCATCTTTATTGGGGATGATCACCGATACCAACGGCTGCCCCTGAACCGGATATTGGACACGGTAAAATCCCAAATCCGGGGTATGGCTTACCACTCCCCTGACACCAGTTCTTTTCAGGTGTTCTTCAATGGCACGCTTTCCGGCTTCAAAAGCATACATCTTACTTGCCGGATTGTCCGCAGTAGATGCTTTATGGGTTCTCCAGTGATAGAGGATCTCCGGTACATGAACTACCTCCCTGGCAGCCTCTGTGCAACGGAAAATAAAATCATAATCCTGCGCTCCGTCAAATTCCCTGCGAAAACCTCCCGCCTGCTCCACCACACTTCTGCGAACCATAAAAAAATGGCAGATATAATTATTAGACCTTAAAAGATCCAGGTTAAAATCAGGTTTCAGGTGAGGCTGAAAATGCTCATCCAGCTCTGTGGTAACCTTATCCTCATCTGTATAAACAGCATCTGCCTCCGGATGTGTCTGCAGCGTCTGCACGATTTCATAAAGTGCATTGGGTGCCAGCAGATCATCATGATCCAGAAGCCCGAGAAATTCTCCCTTTGCCATGGCAAATGCTTTGTTTGTATTCTCTGCAATACCCAGATTTTCTTTCAGATTACAAAAACGCACCCTCTCATCCCGGGCTGCATACTCTGCCAGAATTCTCTGCATCTCTTCATTATCAGGACTTGCATTGGCAATACAAAGTTCCCATACTCCATAGGTCTGTCCTGTTACAGAATCGATCATCTGTTTCAGGAATTCTGTGGGAGTCTGATAGGCAGGTACTATAATACTGATCAGCGGCTCATATTTAAATCTGTGAGTTCTCTGTCTGTCCAGTGTTGCCTCATCCGGAGCATAGGCCTGATACCATGGGGCATATGGCACTTCCTCCGGTTCAAATCTTTCATGAAGACGAATCCAGAATTCCTTTGGCCCATAATGCTTCAGATACCGAAAACCCTTTTGCACTGTGTAGGGAGAAAGTTTTTTCAAAACCCTCAGCCACTGGATTTTTCCCCCTGTAGATTGTTGTTTATTCATGTTTCAACCTCGATTTTTTGTCAATAAGATATTTTATTTTAACATTGTATGATATTTTTTGCAAGAAACCTGTAAAGTATGCTATACTATTATTCACAATTAATTATTGAAAACGGAATGAACAGTAATAAAAACAAATATATAAACAGGAGTATTCTTATCATGAAAAAACATATACGCTTTACTGCTGCACTTCTGGCGCTGGGACTTTGCGTTTCCACTGCAGTCTCCCAGATTCCTGTATCTGCCACTGAGGAAACCGCTGCAGATACATCAGCCCAGGTACAGGCAGCTGATCCTTCCATTGTCACTACCAACGGTATTGCAGGATGGCCTCAGGCCACTGATATTTCTTCTACAGCTGCTGTTGTAATGGAAACCTCCACTAATACTGTTCTTTATTCAAAAAATGCAGACCAGGCACTTTATCCGGCCAGTGCAGTCAAGATCATGACCTGCCTGCTTGTCCTGGAAAACAGCAGTCTGGATGACCAGGTTACCATGACAGCCACCGGTGTATCCGGAGTTACAGACGGCGGTGCAAATATCTCTGCGCAGTTGGATGAGGTTTTTACCATGGAGCAATGTCTCTATGCCATTATGGTAGCATCTGCCAACGATATTGCCCTTCAGGTGGCTGAACATATAAGCGGATCTGTAGATGCCTTTGTAGCAGCAATGAATGCCCGGGCTCAGGAGCTTGGCTGTACCAATACCGTATTTACCAATCCTACCGGCCTTCCTGATGAGAATCAGCATATAACTGCCCATGATATGGCATTGATCATGGAGGCTGCCATGGCTAATGATACTTTCCGCACTATTGCAGCCACCACCTCCTACACCATCCCGGCCACAAACGTTTCCGGCGGTGACAGAGTCCTGACCAACAATTTTACAATGATCAATAATACCAGTGACGGCTATTATGAAGCCTGCATCGGAGGAAAAGAAGGATATACTCAGGCTTCCGGAAGTACTCTCGTATGTGAAGCTGCCAAAAATAATATGAAACTTGTATGTGTGGTATTAAACGGAGCTTCCGGAGCTACCGATGATGAGGCCATTGCACTTTTAAATTACGGTTTCGACAATTTTGCTCCCCTCACTCTCCCGGATGATGATTTCAACCGTCTTTCCGGAGGTACTGTAATCGTTCCAAACGGAGCAGCTGCAGATTCTCTCACTACAGAGGATACTGCCGCAGACGGACAGATCCAGCGCCAGTATTATTTCGGAGGTACCCCTGTGGGAACTGCTATTCTGGAGGATGTCCAGCAGGAAAAGGATACTGCCGCAGAAACCGGCACCAAAAACATGAAAGCAGCCCAGGAATTTTCTTCTTCCAGAACCTATGCCCCCTATTATATTATTGGAGCTATCGGAGCCGCATTCCTGCTCTTCTTCCTTTTCCTTATGATTCATGTGATCAAATCCTGATTTCCATCAGACGGACATTCACAATTAAGGCAAAAGACTTACTTAATTCGGTTAAAAAAACGGAAGTCACTGCATCAGGCAGTCATTTCCGTTTTTCATTTCATACAAACAAATATTCTCTTCTGAATCTGTAAATCAACTGTTTCGTCCATTATCCGGCATAATATGGTACTATAAGAAAAGCCCAGCATGCATATGGAGAAATTACAAGTAACACTGTAACTACTCTGTATATCCAGCTTCTTACTTTTTCATTTTTCACAACTTTTGTCAGAATACGATTCCAGCCCAGGGTAACAAAATACATCAGCGGATATAATGCAGGCATAAGATACCTTCCCTGCGCCTGATTATCATTATAATAAACGTAATCCATAAACAAAATCACAGGAATGATGAGCAAAAGTACCATCAGAATATGGAATATGCCTTCTGCACTCCACTTTTTGGATATTACTTTTGTCTTAATCTTCCAGATATCGTCTGCCACATTTTTTTTCTGAACAACAAATCTGCTCTCTTTCAGACAGAACGTGCCTCTCACCAGAAAAATGCCTGCAACACCAACCGCAAACAGTGCTATATACATTTTGCTGACCATATAAGGCATATAAATCCCCATAAGTCCGAATGTACCAATAAAGCTTACACATACGGTGAGAGCCCAGTTGTGATACCAGCCGGGATCCTGATAAAAAATAATGTCCAGCCAGTTCCAGTTTAATTTCTCAGGTGTAGGGTAACAGGATGGTCTGTAATCTTTATGGGCATATTTCTCAGCACAGGCCGTACAGGTCTTTCTTCCCAGAAAATCCCCGTCATATAAAATCCCATTTCGCACAAACCACCAGCCGCAAAGTGCAACTGTCACACCTGCAATTGCCGCACCTCTGCCAAAGAGAAAGCGAACTCTCTGCGTAAGCGGTTCTTCCCTGCACAGCAAAACCGTTAAGCAAAAAAGGAAAAAGCTGCATAATATCCAACCGTATGCATTGTAATAAGACAATGCACATAATGCCATTCCAACTGCAAGAATCATACAGTTTTTCCATGTCCAGTCCTCTCTCAAATAGGAAGCCCATGCATACAAAATCAACGCAGCGGACATTAAAGCCAGTGAATCTGTATTTACATAGGTTCCAAGAAAGATTGCCTGGGGCATAAAGCCTGCCAGTGCCGTAAACAGCCCTCTTACTTCTCCGGAAAATTTTTCCCTGGGAAATAATTTTCCGGATGCTTTTACCAGAAAATATACAGCACAAGTTACAAACAGAACATCTGCCATACGCGCTGCACGGAGCAAGGCAATTCCCGAAGCTCCAAAAATGGATGCAACACCCATGAAAGCAGCTGAAATCATATAGGACAGGATGGGATAATAGGCATAAGAAATCCCCCAGGTTGCATTTCGGATTGCCGAATCATCTCCTCTGGGAAGTGCTCCATGATTGGAATAAATATAATCTGCCACAAGGTATCTCATCTCTTCATCCGGTCCTGCGTGAAAGGGCTGAGACATTGCCCATACTGTAAGCAGTATAAAGGCAAGTAAAACCCAGATCATAGTTATCTTTTTTTCATTTATTTCTGATTCTTTTTTCTTTAACATATCTTCTTTCTCATTCTCAGATTCTTTTCAGTGAAAAATCCTGGCTGTCCAGTGTAAGGTTAGGATTATAATAAGGATCTCCTTTATCCAGAACCTTTCCCCAGTGCTTCTCAAAGCTGGCAATCTCACGATTAAATCTGGCAACCTTTTCCGGTGTATCCTCCAGACCCCTGGATTTGGATTCATAATGATAAAGCTCTGCATACGGGTTATAAACAACCAGATATCCGGCTTCCCCTAAACGCAGACAGAAATCAATATCATTAAAGGCAACCTGAAACTCCTCACTGAGTCCTCCTACCTTTTCAAATGCCTCTCTCTTTACCATCATACAGGCTGCAGTTACTGCACTGTAATCCTGTGCGCAGATAATTCTGTGGCAGTATCCGGTAGCATCTCTCTTCTGCTGTACAAAGCAATGTCCGGCAATCCCACCGAATCCAATAACAACCCCTGCATGCTGTACCGTATCATCTTCATAATACAGACGGGCTCCAACTGCTCCTACATCCGGTCTCATACAATATCCCAGAAGCTGTTCCAGGCAGTCCGGACTAATGATCTCCGTATCATTGTTCAGGAGAAGCAGATATTCCCCTTTCGCATGTGATGCCCCAAAATTATTGATAGCAGAGTAATTAAAAATACCATCCCAGTACACTACATGAGCCTTCGGATTGGAAGCCTCCAGTTCCCTGTAATAGTCAAAAGTAGTCTCTTCCTCACTGTTGTTCTCCACGATCACATACTCAAAATTCCGATAGGTTGCTTTTGCTTCTATAGAATTAATACATCTCTTCAAATCATCGATATGATCTTTGTTTGGAATGATAATGGAGATCAACGGTTTCTCTTCCCAGAGAAATTTCGTACGATACAGTCCCAGGTATTCTCCCTTCTGGATCTCAACCGGAATTCCTATTCTGTCATAATGAGCCTGGATGGCACGCTGTCCTGCATCAAATGCATACATCTTACTTTCCGGATTTTCGGCTGTGGAATCCTCATGACATCTCCAGTGGTAAAGAATCCTTGGAATATGACGGATATACTCTCTTCCTGCTGCTTCCACACAGCGGAGCACAAAATCATAGTCCTGTGCACCATCAAATTCCTTTCTCAACATACCCACCTGATCGATCAGCTCTTTTTTTACCACAAAAAGATGGCAGATATAGTTTACCGTACACAGAAGATCAATATTGAAATCCGGTTTAAAATGAGGCTGGAAAAACTTATGGCCATCCATAGACATCTTGTCCTCATCGGAATACAGTACTTTGATCTCTTTCTCCTGGTTCAGCGCCTTTACACACTGAAACAGAGCATCCGGTGTCAGCTCATCATCATGATCTGCAAAGGCAATAAAATCTCCTGTTGCTGCCCTGATCGCCCCATTGGTATTCTCTGCGATCTGAAGAGCCTTTGCATTACGGATCACACGGATCCTGGCATCACTTTTTTCCATAGTAGTCAGAAACTCTGAAAGAGGAGAATCTGCCCCACTTCCGTCAGAAAGACAAAGCTCCCAGTTTTCATAGGTCTGTGCCTGAATAGAATCTATTAACTGCTGAAGATATTTTTCCGGAGTTTTGTAAAGTGGAATCACCAGACTGATCTTCGGATTCCAGGAAAATTTTGTTTTCCGTTGTTCTGCAAGCTCAGCCTTATCCGGTAAATGCTTCACGATCCATTTGGAATAATCCACCGGACGGTTCTTACGGTTCATTACTTTTCCAAAGACCTTTCCAGTGAGGGCTGCAGCCCCGTGAAGCTTCATATAACGGCTTCCCTTTCGGAAATACACCGCTGCTTTTTCAGCAAGACGTTTCTGTGGCTGCAAATGCACCAGACGAAGGGTCCGCACATTACCGGCCTCAAATACAATATAAAATTCCTTTACACTGTCATAATGAAACTCAAAGAAAAATCCACTCTTTTCATCGATTTCTGTTTCCTGGTACTGATTCTGTACATCCACACGCTTCAATCTGGTGATCTCACAGGGAATCTTCTTCCTGCTTCTGTCCTCCAGCCGGATCGTCAGCGGCCTGTCAAAAGCAGCCCACCCGCGGACACGGCAAATCTTTTCTCCGGATTCTACTTCGATGCTCTCAATAAAATACTGGGGTTTTCCCTGTTTTTTCTGAAGCTGTGCAGCAGAGGCAGAAAACCACTGAATGCGCTTTCCGCCTTTTACTGCATAGATACCAAGTTTCTTTTTTCCTTCCAGTTCTGCCGGCAGACGAACTTCCATCTGGACCCGCTCACCATTTACCAGGTCCAGATCCTTAAAGCGCTCCAGAGCACTGACACGCTCCTGGGCACTGATAACTACCGAAAGCGGCTCACCATCGAGAACGGCTTCCGCCTTATAGTCTTTGGGCCAGGTTCCCTGAAGATGGTAAACAGAACTGTCCTTCAGATCAAACCTGTCTTTCTCTACTTCGTATAGCTCTCGCTGCATAACAATTCCTCCATTGCATCCTTTCCGGTATTCCTGGTCAGATACTGCTCCATCACCTTCTGATGCGCAGCCTCACCCATAGCTCTTCTGGCTTTCTCATCTGTGATCAGAGACTCCAGGGCACTGACCCATTCTTCTTTCGTTCTGCACATCCAGCCATTTTTTCCATTCTCGATCACATATTCCATTTCCCGGTTACGGCTCATAATACTTGGCACTTTTACAAGTGCAGCCTCTGTCCACTTATTTTCTGATTTACAACAGTGGAACAGACTATCTTCCAGAGGCATCAGATTAATATCCAGACCAGCGATCACTGCCGGAAGCTGTCTCCAATCCATAAATGGAAGTTTTTCGATACGGTTCTGTACTCTCTCCATTCCGGATTCATCCAGAATACCGACTAATTTCAGATAAACCTCCGGATGACGTTCCATCACCTCCAGAAGCGCTGCTTCTACCTTGGCAAAATCCTGATCATGAGTTCGGGAACCGCTCAGATATCCGATATAAATTTTCTCCTCATTTTTATCTGTCTGCTCAAATGCCTCGTGGGAAAGGATTTCCATTTCCATACTCATGCAATTCCGGTTGATCACTACCGGTTTTCCGGAAAACTCCTCCCGGAGCACCCCTGCCAGTGTTTCTGTGGATGTTATATAACCATCACAAAATTCCATGCATCCATGAATCCGCTCCGCAGTTGTACGAAAATCGCTATATTCCTTTCCCTTCAGGAAATGAAGGCCTGCAATCTTTTCATAATCAAAAACAAGGTCATCAATATCATAATATACACGGATTCCTGCAGCTTTCGCCCGGTCTGCCAGCATTTCTACTTCCATCAGTTTGCTGCATCGATAAAGGACGATTGCCTCATACTCTTCTAAGCTTTCCTTCTCTGCCTGATCCATCTGTATAAATCGGGAAGCATATCCTCTGAGGATCAATTGCTCACGGAAATGTTCCACCCGGTATCTGGATGCAAAAGAAATTTCCTCACCTACAAAAAGTATTTTGCGTTTTTCCACAGGAAGCTTATGGCCGTCCAGCTTTTTCCACAGAGAAAGCATCTCATCCACAATATTCTCCGGCTGCTCATTTTTCAGCACAATCCCTCTGGAATACCGTTTTACACGTTCCACCGGTGCTCCCACCGGAAGAACTGCCAGTGGATATCCCATGGAAATGACCTCAGAAGTTGTATAGGAAAAGGTCTCCGGCCACACGGACGGAATCAGGAACATATCAATATCCTGTTCCAGAGAAAGCCTTGGGATCTCCTCTCTGGTATATCTTCCTGTCTGTGAAAATACCGGACTGTCAATTTCTTCATCCGATGTACCGATCAGTCTCAGACGGACATTCAGATTTTTTTCTTCAATATATCCTGCAAGTGCTTTCACAACCTCCAGACCTTTTTTATAACAGAGAACACCGATCAGGCCAATGTTAAAAGTTTCTGTGGTTTTTCTGACTTTTTTCACTGCCGGAAGATAATGTGGGGTATGAGGAATTACATGTAAATGATATACATCCGGATAAGCTTTCTTGAACAGCTTCGCCGTATCATCGGAAAAGGCACGGATTTCATCACAATTCAGCAGAAATTCCCGGAATTTCCTACGCCAGAGAGTCCCACTTCCATATTCTGTACACGCATTGCTGCCATTGTCCGGAATGCATTTATCACATACCTGACAGGATCCAACACTACAGTATTTCCCCTGTGCATCAATCAGATTCACTGCAGGACAAAGTGCAAAGAAATCATGAAGAAGCATCAAAATTCTTGCCCCCTGCTCCTTCTTGAGACGGAGGATTCTCTCCAACGTTCCATAAAGATTCTGGTATGTCACAAGCTCATTGATCCAGATCTCATCCACACGCATCACTTCATCAAGCACTGTCTCCAGATCATTGGCAAAAAACTCCATCTCATACTGTTTATGCTGATATGTGAAATAAAAACGATTGCTCACAATATTATAGCGAATCGTAATAAACCGGTATCCCTGCTGCAAGGCCAGCCTTCTTTTTTCCACAAGATATGCTGTAGCACCACCACCAAGATCATGGTCAAACGCCAGGATTGTCGGAACCTCCAGCTTCCTGTTGAGAAGCTTCATCTCCACATACAGCCTTACCGGACGAAGTGGATCTCTTCTGCAATAATCAGCAGTATCCCTGTTATAGTCCGGATGCTTGCGAAGCAATGCCTCGCTGTGTTCCTTCAGAAGGCGCTGCTTTTCCTCTGAAGGGAAACTTCCCCCATGTTTATGATACACAAAGAGATTATCTACCTGTACATTTTCATAGCCTGCTGCGATTGCCCGCTGACACCAGTCATTCTCTTCTCCGTATCCTTTTCCGAAATTCTCTTCATCCAGAAGTCCAACCTCTCTGACTGCTTTGATATTCATACCCATGCAGAAGCCCACACCAGTAGGCATAACCGGATACTGTGGACGGATCATACGGAATTCATCATCGATCTCCCACAAAGGCATTTTCTCGAACAGCTTATTATCTCTGCAAAAATCCGGAAAGCTGCAGATTGTTCCACAGGTAGTAAAAGGTGTGGTAGTAGCAATATTGTCTCTGGCAAAAATAGGAAGCATCAGACGTTCCAGCCATTCTTCCGGAACTTCCACATCTGTATTCACAAGCGCAATATGATTTTTTGCCATCTTAAGCGCACGGTTCACAGATGGTAAAAATCCCATATTGGTTTCATTATTCAGGAGTACTACATTGTCATGCTCAGCCGCATATTTTTCAAGATATTTTCCGGTTTCCGGATCCGGGCTCTTGTCATTTACAATGATCAGCCTGTATGGCACCCTGGTCTTCTCAATCCCGGAGAAAAGGGCATCAAAATATTCCAGCCCATTATATACCGGTACGATCACGTCTACCATCTGCTGATACACAGCCTGGGGATAATCCTTTCTCACACTGCGCACATGACGCTGTTTGAAGTGTCTGAGATTTCCCATACTCCTGGGATCCTCAATAGCTGAAACCAGAAACTCCTCCTGTCCGGGTGATGCCGGCACTTTGCCAAGAAGAAATCTCCCGGTGTCTCCAGGATTTCCATACTCCAGAAATACCGTAACCTCTCCTGGAGCCAGAACCGTTGCCTGGAAGGAAAAACCGGCACTCTCCGCATCCGGATTGCCAATTGCCTGTGCCACATCCATCCGGTAGATCGTAGTCAGCGGACTCTCCTGCAGTTTCTCTGTTCCTGCATAAAATGCGATCCTTGGCTGTCCCATCTCCTGAAATGTAGGGTCAAAAGCCCAGCCCACTGTGTTCAGCACGCAGTCTTCATAATGGAAGAAATCCACACTTCCCATGCAGGTTGGTGTTGCTTCCACATTCTGCGCAGCTGCCGGTGCATTGTTATAATGAAGGACTTTCTTCAGCAGACGTTTTACCTGGGCTTTTTTGCCAGGATGACGAAGGGCCTCCTTCTCTGCCTCTTCAGCCGCCTTCCGTTCTTCCTTTTTGGCCTTCTCCAGAGCCTTGCGCTCCTCTTCTGCTTTCTGTCTGGCCAGAAGATTTTCCACATCCATAAGCTCCAGGTATTCCAGTTTTCCCTGGATCACAATCTTATCCACATTTTCCGGATACATTACCTGCATCAGATAAAATCCATCTGTTGTAAAAAATGCGGTGGTATTGTTGTCCATAACCATATGAACGCCCTGTGGCACAAGCCTTGCACTGCAGCCGCAGTCCAGGCGTTCCACCTTTACTTTCAGGAAATGGCCATTTGCCGGGTTCCACCGGATATTCTGTACCCCTTTTATTTGAGAAAGATCAAATTCCACACGGAAACGGTTACCTGTAAGTCTGCCCTCTACATGAAGTGTATGCTCTTCGCAGAAGCCTCCCCCAAGGTCATAGTAGACCTTACTGTGCATCTGATGCTTTTCCCTCTCACTATTTACGATCTCAGTAAGGGAAACCGGCATGCGCTTCTGTTCAAAGGGCATCAGGGAATCACAACCCACATATTCATAGACAAAATGCCGTGTCCAGTTCATGAAAATCTCATAATCTGTATATCCAATCCCGAACTCTGCCATCATATCATCCTCATGGATCAGCTGCGGAAGCTTTGAAATATGTGTATACAGCTCATGGATCAGACGCCACATAATAAAGTTCACAGGAACCGGGAAAGAAAACATCCACTCATAATCAATGATCTGATTTTCCTTCTCCCCCATGAAAATATTGCTGCAGATCAGATCCACATTTGCCGGGCAGATACACTCATAATCCCCTCTTCCCTCATAGCTTCCAAACACCTGACGGAATTCCTCTGTCCGGTAATCCGTAACCTTCCGGGCTGCAAAAAGCTCCTGATAGAGCCCCTTCAGAAGTTCTTTGATCTCATCCACATCCCCTTTATCCGCAAGCTCTCCTATCTCCTGATGAAGAGTTTTCCCGTTAAGAAGTGGATAAACAATTTTTCCCTGTTCTGCTTTACAGGGAAGATTCTGATATCTGTCAGAGCCCATGCTTTTTGTTCCAAGCTCCTCCAGTTTTTCCACAAACCCTTCTGCCTCCGGGACCATAGCCTCTTTTTCTGCCCAGGTCTCACCATTCCGGCGGATAATCCTTGTCAGCAGACGAAATCTCTTTTTCCGTCCCTGGTTCAGCTTCACATAAAGAATCTCTTCCTTTTCCTTAACTTCTGATTTTCCGGCCTCAACCAGAAAAGAATTCACAAAACGATCCAGGATTTTTTCTTTTTCAAAGGCTTTTACACCCTCACTTTCCGAAAAGAGAGCCGCTGTTTTGTCCGTATAAACCGGATAATTTCTTCCATAGGAATTGGTATAAAGACTCTCGTCCGTAAAAATTTCTGTAGGAAATTTATAATCCGGATATGGATAATAAAAATGTAGAAAAGGAAAACCACTGTTTTTCAGCAGTTCTCCCAATTCTTCTTTAGAAAAAGTACGCACAGAATGATTTTCCGGATAACCATCAATTCCAAAAAAATGAATATCTGTATGATCTTCCGGCGCGCCTGCAAAATATTTTAGTCCCAGCCTGTTCTCAATGGCAATCAGGAGCTTCCCTTCCGGTTTCAGATACCCGCCCATTTCCTTCAGAAAAGTCTCGTAGGGAGTCTCCCCTTCCGTAAAGCTCATGGCATACTCCAGCACTCCGTTTACCACAACATAATCAAAGTTTTCAGGAAAAGTCATATCATTGAGATTTCCCACCATAATCGTCAAATTCTCTTTTTCACTGTTTCTGGCAAAATTAATCTCTGCTCTTCGTCTGGACAGCTCCACAGAGGTTACCTTTCCGGCCTTCTGACAGAGCATTCCTGTAATTGCCCCACAACCGGCACCAATCTCCAAAACCGAGTCTATTTTTTTCAACGGATACCAGTTCAGAATATTCTCTCTCAGGTCTGAAAAATGATAGACCATGGGAAAACTTACTTCCTCCTCCGGAAGATCCTGAAAAGATTTTCCTTCCCTGGCCATTTCCAGAAGCGTATTCTCAATATCACCATCTGAATAATGATCTTTCGCTGTATAGTAATCTAAATTCAGCTTTGCCATAGTAATCCTCCACTTATTCCACACTTACCCTGGAAAACATATCAAAATATCCCACTGCTTTCTTATCTGTGATCACAGTCAGGTTACACACATCATATAATCTGTGAAATACCGTAAAATCACCATCTTTATAACCGGTACATCCCAGACACAGCATATATTCGCCTGCTTCCAGAGGCATTACCTGGGTAAATGTAATGTGTCTCACATCTCCTGCTTTCTGTGGCTTCACAGGTGTGTGCTCATACATGGTATTTGTTCCCGTGATCTCCGTACCTTTCAAATCTTTTAAAGTAAAAGCAAAAATCGGATCATTGACATCTGCCTGGAAGCTCACCTTCATTTCAACAGAAAAAGTCTTTCCCTTCTCAATCACATTGGTGATCATCCCGGAATCATCACGGATTGCGAAATCCTGGATTTCACCAAGCTTGCTTCCATATTCCAGAAGCTGAGGATTCAGATTCAGGCTGTCCTTCATACAAGTTTCTGCCGTACTTCCGGAATCAGAAACGCTTTTCGCTTCCACTGCAGAATCTGCTGTTTCCCCTGCTTTCTGATTTTCCTGGGTATCTTCCAGCTCATCGTACTGATTCACCAGTACCCGCCTGTACAGATTTACCATCTCCTTGGCGTCACCCTCAGCCAGCTTTCTGCCTTTATTTAAAAGCACAACACGGTCACAGTATTTTCCGATACTGCTCAGATCATGGCTAACGAAAAGAATTGTTTTTCCCATTTTCTTGAACTCTTCGAATTTACGATAACATTTTGCCTGGAAGAAAACATCACCCACAGAAAGAGCTTCATCGACGATCAGAATCTCCGGATCAATATTAATGGCAACAGCAAAAGCCAGGCGTACAAACATACCGCTTGAATATGTTTTCACCGGCTGATATACAAAATCACCGATATCGGCAAAATCCAGAATAGACTGCAGCTTGGCATCAATTTCCTCCCTGGAAAAGCCAATCATACTTCCATTCAGATACACATTCTCAATCCCGGAATACTCCATATTAAAACCAGCTCCCAACTCCAGAAGAGCCGATATCCTGCCATTTACCGTCACATTTCCACCAGTAGGAGAAAGCACCCCTGTAATAATCTTAAGGATCGTGGACTTACCGGAACCATTGGTTCCGATGATCCCAACTGTTTCCCCTTTATTTACCTGAAAAGAAACATGATCCAGGGCAAAATGTTCTTTATATTTTTTCTTTTTTGACAATCCCAGGGATTCCTTGAGCCGATCCATGGGATTATCATAAAGCTTATACATCTTACTCACATCATTTACTGAAATTGCAATATCCTCTGCCATTTTAAACCTCTCTTTATTTCACTCCAAACTCGTACCTGCACAGTATCCCTGTATATCAGAGAACATCTGCAAAATGGGGCTTCAGGCGTTTGAATATGACAGACCCCAGTCCAAAAAGCATTATGGTAACCACCCAGAAATAAACAGTCCAGGAAAGATGGTTCCAGATCCCCACATGACCTAACATAGAATCACGATAACCAGTTACAACATAATACATTGGATTCAGCTTAAACAGTCTGATCACCCAGGGATGAGAGTTCAGAATATTCACATCCCACATAATAGGGGTCATCCACACTCCTACCTGAAGAAAAATATTAATGATCTGAGTCAGATCACGGAAAAAAATCACAATTGCACTTGTAGCATACACCATCCCCAGTACAAGAAGGAATGTGCAGATGGAATAATAAATGATCTGCAAAGTATATAAGCTTGGCCTGTAACCATAGCAAGTACACAGAATCAATGCAAAGATCACAAAAAATGCATGGACAAACAATGCAGAAATAATCTTCACAATAGGAAGAATACTGATCTTAAACACAACCTTCTTGACCAGATAATTATATTCCAGCAAGGCATTGGTTCCACCGTTCAGCGCATCCTGAAAGAAAAACCAGGGTACAATACCGGAAACCAGATAAAGTACAAAGGGATAATTCGACACAGTTCCGGCCTTTAAGCCTACTGAAAAAACAAACCAGTACACAAGGATCGTAACAACGGGCTGGATAAATGCCCATACAATACCCAGATAAGAGCCTGCATATTTTGTTTTAAAATCATTTTTTGCCAGACTGAAGATCAGTTTTCTGTTGTGATACAGTTCCATCGGCAAAGCTAAAATTTTATTCATTCTATTTTTCCTTATCGATTATTGTATTCCTGAAAGCTTCCCCATTTAGTATCCTTATCAGAAAAGCTTAACTCCATTCCTTCCGGGATCGGCCACTGCACTCCAATATCCGGGTCATTCCAGATCAGTCCGCCCTCATCATTTGGATGATAAAAATCAGAACATTTATAAACAAACTCCGCATGTTCGGAAAGCACCAGGAATCCATGTGCAAATCCCTTGGGAATAAAAAACTGTTTTTTGTTTTCTGCAGACAGTACAACACCAAACCACTTTCCATAGGTTTCAGAATCTTCACGAAGGTCTACCGCCACATCAAAAACTTCTCCGCTCACAACACGGACAAGCTTATCCTGAGGATAATTAATCTGGAAATGCAGTCCACGAAGTACCCCTTTATGTGAGCTGGACTGATTATCCTGTACAAATTCAACATCAATGCCGGCTTCCTTGAAATCATTGTAATTGTAGGTTTCCATGAAATAGCCTCTGGCATCTCCGAAAACTGTGGGCTCTACTACCTTCAAGCCTTTAATCCCGCCACATTCTGTCACTTTAATTTTTCCCATTTTCTTTTCCTCTTTTCTATTTATCTGTCTTTTTGTTTCTGCGGTGCTGCTCTTCTTTTTTCTTTTTTCTTATCAGGGCAGCCAAAAGAATGATCAAAAGCAGAAGCATTGCCGCCCCTGTAATCAATAATACTTTTCGCAATTGAAGAATTTCCCCAGAGACCTCTGTCTTCTCTCCGGATTCCTGTATTTCTTTATCTGCTGATTCTGAAATATCTGTCTGTTTCCCATCTTCCGTATTTTCCAGATCCTTCTCAGCTACTTCCTCCACCGAAGGTTCCGGTGTAGGAGTTGCTTCCGGAACCGGAACACTTCCAACCATATAATCACCGAAAAAATACTGGTTCACTGGATTTCCGTCCAATGTTCCTTCCCTGACTGTCAGATTATCCACAGTCACACCGTTGGGAATCAGTATCTCTCCACCATCTGCCTGCATCTTTTGAAAATTTTGATATCCGTAGTTGAACATTGCAGTAGAATCACTGCTTGCAATGGCAAGATCTGCTGCTTTCATGGTAACTGTAATATAAGTTGTTCCATTTCTCCGGGCTGCTGTCACAAGAGTATTTCCGGCTGCACTGGTATATCCGGTCTTTCCGCCAATACATCCCTTATAATAATATCCACTCTCAGGAGCAAGCATAGGATGATGAGTATGCAGTACTCTTGATTCACTGTTTTTATTTGTAGGTTCGATCACATAATCGGTAGCACCGATGATTTTACGGAATTTCTTATTTTTAAGTCCTTCCCTCATGATCAGTGCCATATCATGTGCAGTAGAATAATGATTTTCATCCGGAAGGCCACTGGCATTCACAAAATGAGTATTTGTACATCCGATTTCTGCAGCACGTTGGTTCATCATGTCTATGAAGTTCTGTTCTGTGCCCCCTACATGCTCTGCTATCTGTGCTGCTACCTCATTGGCGGAGCGGATCACCAGTGCATAAAGGCAGGATTCCATACTAAGCACTTCTCCAACCTGCATTCCGATATTTCCGGAATCCTGGCTGATATCCCTTGTTCCGGTCTCTGTAAAGACTACATCTTCTGTCAGAGAAGAATTTTCCACTGCAAGCAGCAAAGTCATGATTTTTGTAATACTGGCAGGATATCTGATCTCATCCCCACCCTTGTTATACAAAAGGACTCCACTGTCTGCATCCATCAGCACACCTGTTTCCGATGTAATACCAGGTCCTGGGGGCCATCCCGGGATCTCATTTGTCAGAACCGACACTTCTGCAGCTGCCCCATTCTGCACACCAGCTTCTGCAGCAGAGCATACCTGCACGGCAGTCATTGCAATAACAGCAGAAATTACTGCTGCCTTAAATAAATGTTTCCATTTTTTCATCATACAGCCTCTCAAAATCCTTTAAAAGCCAGAACTGTATCTGTGACATATTTCACAGACTCCATATCCAGATTATAAAACATGGGAAGTCTCAGAAGTCTCTCGCTCTCTCTAGTCGTGTACACATCTTCCCCTGAAAATCGGCCGAATTTCATGCCTGCCGGGGAAGAATGAAGGGGAATATAATGAAATACACTGTAGATTTCCTTTTCCCTGAGATACTCCAACAGCTGTGTCCTTACGTCCATATTGCGCACCTTAAGATAATACATGTGCGCATTGTGGCTGCACTCAGCCGGAACATATGGCTGTTCAACCTTGCCTTCCGCAGCCAACGGTGCCAGATTTTCATTATAATAATTATATATTTCCATTCTTTTATGAAAAATCCTGTCTCTCGCCTCCAACTGTGCGTAAAGATATGCAGCATTCAATTCACTGGGCAGATATGAGGATCCAAAATCCATCCATCTGTATTTATCTACCTGTCCTCGGAAAAACTTACTTCTGTCTGTTCCCTTTTCTCTGAGAATTTCAGCCCGTTCCTGATATCTGTCATCCTGAAACAGGAGCGCACCGCCCTCTCCCATAGTATAATTCTTGGTCTCATGAAAGCTGTAACATCCAAAATCTCCAATGGTACCCAGAGCCTTTCCTTTATAGCATGCATCTACTCCCTGGGCAGCATCTTCAATCACCTTCAGATTATATTTTTTTGCGATCTCCATAATTTTATCCATCTCACAGGCAACTCCTGCATAATGGACCGGTACGATCGCCCTGGTTTTCTCCGTAATCGCAGCTTCGATCAGATTTTCATCTATATTCATGGTATCCGGACGGATATCCACAAATACAATCCTGGCTCCCCGTAAAACAAAAGCATCTGCAGTGGAAACAAAGGTATAAGAGGGCATGATCACCTCATCTCCAGGCTGGATATCTGAAAGATATGCTGCCATTTCCAGGGCATGTGTACAGGATGTGGTAAGCATCACATGTTTTACATGAAAATTCTCTTCCATCCATCTGCTGCATCTCTTTGTATATTCTCCATCACCGCATAGCTTTCCACGCTGCGCTGCGTCCCGTATGTAATCAAATTCCTTTCCTGTCAAAGCAGGTCTGTTAAAATCTATCATCTGTATTCCTTTTTCTATTTCAGTTTTTTCAGTCTTCACACATTTTCTCATACTCACATAAGAAATTCAATCTTTACTTTCAGATTCCTGTGCTCTCCTGTATTCCGGAATTTTATTCTGATACACAATTTCTCTGCCCTGGGGATCCCGGATACTCATTTCACGGTAAAAGCTTTCTGTCAAAGCATCCAGTTCCTTCCTGCTGTTCTCGGCAGTATAGTACAAAGCCAGATAAGGATTAGGGCCATATTCTACTACATGCTCACCATCCTGATAAAAAATCCAGTCCTTGATTACTCCCTCCCTTTTTGCCAGTTCTCTGGCAGCACTCTGGTCAGCAATCTCCAGATTTCTTCCCTGGAAATAAATGACAGCACCTTGTCTCAGAGGTTTGTGGATATCATGTGTCTGAAACATCTGCGAGATCTTTTCCTTTTCATACAGCCAGTTAAGAAGGAGTTCTTCTATGGAAAAGCCATAGACAATTTCTGTCAGCTCATGCTCATATCCAAAGAAACGTCCGGCAATCTCGCATACCTGGATACCTTTTCCCGGTTTCCAGAAAAACTGCATGGATAATGCACCATCCTTCTGACCAGTATGACGGATATATTCCTGCAGAATGCCAAGTGCCTCCTCTTCCACCTGGGGCAGCAGGCAGGAGGGATATACATTTCGGGTGCTGAGAGGCAGCATCCCCTCTTCCATTTCTGTTTTTTCTCTGTCTGCAATGCTGATCACCTGTACTTTCTGCTCAGTCACCCAGGTCATCATATTAAATTCATAGCCATCATTATATTCTTCTATAAGAATTTCCTCGCAACTGGTATATTCTGCAGTCTGCAAAGCTTTTTGACGGATTTCTTTCGGATTATGGATAATAAAGATACCTCTGGATCCGTATTTATCCAGCGGTTTACAGATCAGTGGATAAGTAAGCTCTCCCACTGTCGCAGCCAGTTCTGTCTCTGTTTTCTCTCTTAAAAAATCTACAGATATTTTTTTATATCCCGGAGAAGGAAGTCCCAGTTTTTCCAGGAGCAGCCGACATGCAGATTTATCCCTGTACCAGGGCAGCTGCTCTGGTTTCAGATAACAGGGCAGTCCTGCCTTGTCCGCAATTTTCACCATACACTCCAGAAGCAGATCTGAAAAAGAAGTGATAATTCCATCTACCTGTTCTTCCCTGCAGAGAGTGGCAATCCTGTCGATCTCCGTCACTGGGATCACATAAGATCTGTCCGCATATTTTCTTGCAGGTCCATCCGGATAACCATCACACACCACCGTCTCATATCCCTTTTTTCCTGCCATCTGTACCAGCTCTGTGAATTCTCCCAGAGACCCCAGAATCAATACTTTGTGTCTCATTTTATTTCCTCACATTCCTTTACAACTGCTGCCATATATTCCATCTCTTCAGGCCCATAACGCTGATCGCAGGGTAAGGGCAGGATATCTGCTGCCCAGTGATATTCCAGACTGTCCCTGTCGCAGGTCTCCATCACATTTTTCCAATAAACAGGCACAAATATCTTATGTTCTGCAAGACGTTTTCTGAGTTCAGATCCATTCACGTGAAAATACGGATAAACAAAGGGAGCCTTTGGGATAACCCGGTTAAACACACTGTCTGATCCCAGAAGCCCCGCCAGTATCTCATAATTCTCTTCCCGCTTTTTGGCAGCCTTCTCATAATCGATACCTTTTAGCAGGTTTCTGGTAAGAGCCGACATTCTGCGGATTTCCATATGCTCATAACCTGCAGCATTTTTCAACATGTCCTTGTAATAAGTACCTGCATCCCGCTCATAACGTCCCAAAATATGTTTCATCCTGTCCGCTGAATAATCCTGCGGGATTTCCCCTGTGAATCCGGCATCTGTAGACAAATATGCACCATCACTGACACCCCAGAATTTTCTGCAGGAATACAGGGTATCAATTCCCGGAAGAGGCTTCTGAAAAAAGGCATGGGTATGGTCTACAATGATATTCCCGTATATCCTGCTATACTCCAGGATCTGCTCATCTGTAAGCTGTCCATAATAATTCACCAGATAAAGAACCTCATCCTCGTCCAGTTTTTTCCTGGGATATTTCACATTCAGATTCTCATCCAGGTGATAAAACTCTATCTGAATATGATTTTCCTCACAGATTTCTGTGACAGATGCACACAGAAAAACAGGTAAAATAATCTTTTTGTATCCCTTTGTTTGTAAAAGCCACAAAAGAGCCGTCCTGCCTAAATTTACTCTGTACAGATCAGGATAATATTCTGTCCCCTGCAGCTCTTCCAGCTGAAAATATCCACCGATCTCCTTTTTCATTTTTCCTCTGTATCCTCCCGGCGAATCACATAATGAGGCATTTTTTTTGCTTCATTTAAAATATTCATCAAATAAATCCCCATAATTCCGATGGATAAAAGCACCAGTCCGAAAAACGCCAGCATCACAAGCATCTGAGAAGTCCAGCCCTCTACAGAAATACCCATGGTAAAATATCTCACCAGATAATACACAGCCATGACCATGCTCACCAGAAAGCTGATAATTCCTATATTTCTTACCATTAAAAGCGGAAAAGCTGAATGAGCTGTAATATCATAGATCAGATCCTTTGCCAGCCGTTTGAAGGAGTATCCGCTCTTTCCATAAGCTCTGTCTGCATGCTGCACCGGAACATTAATGATCCGGTTAGAGCTGAGTACCAGAAGATTACCAATCTGCGGCAGATAAGTATTTGTCCGAAGCATGGCATCCACCAGGAAACGACGGATCAGTCGATAGCTGGTAATCTGCAGATTGGGATCCTTCCCCAGCATTTTGGAGGTAGCCCACACAGACACCTTTGTACCCAGCTTTCGGATCGGTCCGTGTTTTCTTCCCTCATAGCTGGCTATAATTACATCCACATCCGGGCGTTCTTCCATAACCCGCACCATCTTCGGCAACTCTTCCGGCTGATGCTGGAGATCATCATCCATAGTCACTACAAAATCTCCCTTTACATGGGCAAAACCGCATAAAAGCGCCGGATGCTGACCAAAATTTCTCGCCATCTGTATGATTTTCACTCTGTGATCCCTGCTTCGCAGTTTCTCCATTATCTCATAGGAGCGATCCTTTGATCCATCATCTACCAGAATCAGCTCAAAATCCTCCTTCAAAGTCTCCCGAAATACCTTTTCCAGACGATGATAAAGTTCCTCCAGCGTATGTTCAGAATTATATACAGGAACAACCACCGAATATAAGCTCATATGTCTTCCCTTTCTTTCTTAAAATATTACAATCTTTTTTATCATACCATTTTCGACATTTCTTGTAAAGCGGACATTCGCAATCCGCTTTGCTACTTGCTCATGAACGCAGTCGCTTCGCGATCTGCGTTCAAGTTTTCGGTTCTATAAACTTGACTTCCCTGTATTTTTATGTTAGTGTTCACTCCGAGACCAAGGAATATCTGCGAATTTTTAATTTTGGAGGAATTATGTCAAAGATCAAAGATTATATACAGCTGCATCTGAATATTCTGCTTTTTTCACTGACCAGTGTATTTTCCAAATTTGCTTCCATTCAATATAACCGTCATGGGCTGCGCTCGCCTATGCTTTATGTCTTTTTATTTTTAATGATCGCAAACTGTGGAATATATGCCATTGCCTGGCAGCAGGTAATTAAGAAATTTTCCCTGTCCACTGCCTATGCCAACAAAAGTGTATACCTTTTGTGGTCCCAAATCTGGGCTGTTTTTATTTTTCACGAAAGTCTGTCTGTGAGAAATATCATAGGTCTTCTGGTCGTTTTATTTGGAGTCTGGATGGTGCAAAGATATGAATAAAACCTTTATCCTGATCATGCTGGGCGGCACCTTTTTCACTGCTGTTTCCCAGATACTTTTAAAGCAAAGTTCAAACATAAAATACGAAAACAAAATCAGAGAATATCTGAATTTCCGGGTAATCCTTTCCTATGGGATGTTTTTCCTCATCCTTCTTTTAAATACCTGGTGCTATACAAAAGTTGAAATGCGTTATGGACCTGTGATCGATACTGCAGCCTATGTATTTGTCCTTCTCCTTTCCAGACTGATTCTGAAGGAAAAAATCACCAAAGGCAAAATTCTGGGAAATCTGATTATCATTACAGGCATTCTGATCTATACCCTATAGCCAGAAGCCTGTATATCCGGAAAAGCTGCCAGTCTATGGCAATTTTCCACTTTACAAAAAAAGTGCCTGGGACTCTTGTTCCCATGGCACTTTTTATATTTGTAATATCCAATCTGTTATTTTCTGTTTGTGCAGACTCCCTTGGAATCGAAGATGTACTTCTTTCCTGAAGCAGATTTCACAGTCATATTCCTGTACATGTAGGCCGTCTTTCTGTTAAAATAATACCATTTTCCATTCAGCCGCAGCCATCCTGTATGCGCATATCCCTGCTTGTCTATATAATAGCGGTTCTTTTTATAGGTACACCATCCACTGCATCTCTTTCCATTTTTATCAAAAATATATCTCTTGGAAGAGTCCGGGGAAATTAACATGATATTTTTATACATAAAACCGGATTTCGTATTAAAATAATACCAGCTTCCATCTAACTCCAGCCATCCAAGCTGAGCCTTTCCGTCTTTCTGGAAATAATAAGTTTTTTCCTTCACGGTCTGCCAGCCATACTGCCGTTTTCCGGTTTTATCTACATAATAAATACCATCTTCCAGATTAAGGATCTTGTTCTTCTGCACTTTTCCCTTTATATAATAATAGTAATCTCCGTTCTTCTCTTTCCAAAACTTCTCCGGTTCAGAGGGTACGGGAGTCGGTGTAGGAGTTGGTGTTTCCGTAATAACCTTATCCGGCAGCTGTTTGCAATATCGGATGATCGCATTGGCATCTGCCTGACCGATCTTCTTCAATTTGGCATTGGAGCTCAGGAATCTGGTAACATCTGACTGATTACTGATAAATGCATGCTCAATGATCACTCCCGGAATATTTGCCTCCACACTCTGTGCAACAATCCCATAATAATCTCGTGGTTTTCCATTCGGATATTTGCTTCCGCTTTCACTCATCCGGTATTCCATTCCCTTTGTTTCCGGAAAGCGGATACGAAGCCCCAGTTTTTTCAATTCTTCCACCACATAACTGCCAAAAAGCTTTTCCTGTGCAGCCAGCTTTGGTCTGTAAGTTCCCCTGGAGATCATTACAGATGCACCATTGGGCGAAGAACTCTCAGAATCATTAATATGCTGACTTACTAGCAGATCTGCATGATACTGCTTTGCGACCATTACTCTCTCACTGAGTCCCTTTGTTTCATTTTGGGATTTGGTAAGATAAACATCAATATTATTTTCTTTACTTAATGCCTGCATCGTGTAATTGGCAATTTTCCAGTTGATCTCCTCTTCTCTGTATACTTTCCCTTTGTATACAGCACTGGCGCCTGACTCTCCGCCCCCATGTCCCGGATCCAATACTACTACATGCTTCTGTACTGATGTGGTTTCACTATCTGCATATACTGATGCTCCGGCAGCCAAGCTTGAAATTCCCACTACTGCTGCCAAAATGATGCCTGTTATTTTTTTCGTCTTTTTCATTTTCATCCTTCTTTTCATTTATTTTTTCTTATACTGTCTGATACATATACCATCTTTGTTAAATACAGATACTATCTTTCTGGCACTGGTCAGGGTAATATTTTCTGCCCGGGTCCCTGAAAGCTTAGAACTGCCTTTATAAAAATAATACTTTTTACCCTGATATGTCAACCAGCCTTTATATGCTTTTCCATTTTTCTGGAAATAATAGGTATGATATACACCACTTTCTTTTACTCTGTACATACCATCTTGATACCTGACACCATCCTTGCCAAAGAAATAAATGTCCCCGTTTGTCCTGGTTACCCGGCGGTTTTTATACATCCATCCCTTTTTGGCATGAAACCAGTAATATTTACCGTCAATCTTTTTCATCCCCTTAGCTGCAGCACCGTTTTCCGAAAAATAATAGGTTTTTCCCTCTATTGTCTGCCAGCCTGTAGCTCTCACTCCTTCAGTATAATAGCAGAGGGTGCCATCCTCCTCTATCCAGCCATTTTTGACAGGCTTCTGTACACTGTCTCCGTCCTGATCCGGCTTTACAGAAGGTGTATAATTGGAATCCGCCTTCCATCTGGGCGTAATCTTTCTGGTGTAATCTACATATCCAAAATCCACATCTACATCATTCTCTGCGGGAATTCCAGGAATCAGCCCTCTGGTAGAGTTCAGTCCAGATGCGGTATTTCCGTCTGTAGACTGCCATATTGTATAAGAATAGCGGTCTGCATCCGGAGCCTGAATTTTATCTCCGTAGCTGGCAATCCACACATCCAGACCGGATAAAAGACTCCAGTCCACATAAGTATCATGCCAGTATGTATTACAATACACCATAGGATAGTATCCTGCCTTCCGCACCTCATTGCAAAAAGTCAGCACCAGTCTGGAAATCTCTGTAGAAGAAAGCTTTTGCATCCCACTATATTCCAGGTCATAAACTACCGGATAAGAAACCTTATAACCGTCCATTTTTGAAATAGCAAGCTTAGCCTCCTTCAAGGCTGTTTCTGTATTGGTCGCAGTACTGAACACATAGGTTCCCACAGGAACACCTGCCAGCTCTGCCTGGGTCATATTATAATCATAGGTTTTATCCATATGGCTCAAACCGTAAGATATTCTCACAAGTGCAAAATCAATCCCTGCGCTCTTAACCTTTGCCCAGTTTATTTTTCCCTGCCATTCAGAAACATCCATTCCCCATGTAATAGCCCCCGGTATAGCCACACCGCTGCCATTATAGCAGACTCCGTTTATTTTTTTCCATGCTTTGGGAGATACCTTTTTTTCAGTTTTCTCTGAAGCCCCTGCTGAGGGTACACATTCCAGTTCTTCCTCGGCCACTGTGCTTCGCCTATCATAATGAGGATTGGCCTTCGCAGAATGCAATGGAAATGCCATACATACAGATATCGCCAGCAATCCTGCCAGCAGTCCCTTTTTCACATAATCCGCTTTTCTCATACTTTTTCTCCTGTTCATTCATATTCTGTTTTTTATTCGTCAAGCGGATATTCCCAATCCGCTTCGCTACTTGATTCGGTCAAATTTATAATCACTATTGTGTTCCTTTGTTGTCTTATATGTTTGTTACATTTTTGTTAAGAATATTATACACGTTCCCCTCTTATCTTGCAAGACAACAGTTACAACTGAGCAGGAGACTTACTTCATTTAATGAAAAAAACAAAAAGCGTATCAGGATTCATCAACCCGAAACGCTTTTCTTTTGTTCATTATATGTTTACTATGCTGCAGGATCTGTAGGATCAAAATTTCCTGCCCCTCTCAGAGGAGTAATTGGTTTCTTTCCAAGCGGTCCCTTAAAGACGTCATCTGCTTTGTACTTTCCATCCATAATGTGGATAACAGAACCATTGCAGTTTTCATATACCCATTTTGCATCAGCAACACATGCACGGATACAACCATGGGATGCCGGCTGTCCAAGCTTCAAGTACTCTCCAACCGGAAGATTATAACGGTTAGGCTGACCGCAGGCAATAGAATGAATAAAGATTCCTCCCTGTCCGCATCCATCTACATGAGTTCCGTACTGTCCCCAGGATGGTCCCATCAATGGCTGCCATACAGCACTACGGCTAAGTCTGTAGGTTCCCGTCCAGGTAGGTGTTCCCGGCAAGCCTACGGATACGCGGATTGTCTTGATCGGTATTGTCTTGGAAGAATCCGTATAAACAGTCATAACACCATTAACCCTGTCAACTTCCAGGAAATAAGAACTTCTTCTGTACATACTGGTCACATCTGAAATTCTGTATCCATTTTTATCAAAGTAGTAAAGTACACCATTTACTCTCAGACTGGCATTTTTTGCAAATCCATTTCCATTTGGATCAATGTATTTCACCAGATTCTGTGCATTACTTACAATTACCCATCCTGTAGTATATTTTCCGGTAGCATCCAGATATCCGTTAACACCGTTCTTCTTCATGAACTGATTAGTCTGTACTTTATAATTCTTCAGATAATACCAGGATCCATTATACTTTTTCCATCTGTCTGTATACAGACCGCCGGTGGAAGATGCAATATACCAGTTATTCTTGTAACGCACCATGGTATTTTTGTACATAGTTCCCTTGTGGACCTGTGCATTGGAAACCTCAAACAGATACATTTTTCCATTCATTTTTGTAAGACCGCTGGCCAGTTTTCCGCTTGAGGTAAAATATAACCCTGCTGAAGTCAGCTTATCTGTATAATGGTTTCCCTTGGAATCAAAGTAGAACCATCCCACATACTTACCATTTGTTCTTGTGATCTTCTGCCATCCATGCTTCTCTTCTACTCTGCCCGGAGTTTTTCCGAAATAATAATAATGATTTCCTACACGGTTCCATCTGTTTTTCCAGGAAACTCTTTTACCATTGGCAGCAAAATAATATCTGTAGTTATTGTATCTTACCAGTGTATCTCTGTAGATCACACCGTTTTTATCTGTTGCATAACAAGCTCCATTGGCAGCCTTTTTCATGGTGCTTTTCAGGATATAGCCATTGGCATCCAGCAGATAAGTGGAATCTCCTTTGATATTTTTGTCCAGTTTTGTAGCAGTTATACCACGCTTATAATATTTACCGATATCCTTAATATCAGCACCCATGCTGTAATAGAGCCAACGTTCCCCTTTGCTGTCAATCACCTGTCTCCAGCCTTCATGGAACATCCGTCCCGGAATTGTACTGTTTTCTTCAAAATAATACTGATTGGAAACTCCGTTTACAGTCAATGTGATATCTCCTGTCCGCGGTTTTCCGTTTTCATCCAGACAGTAATATTCACCATTGATCTTAAAGTAACCAGTGTATGTTCCGGCTTCCTTCTGTTTCTTTTCCAGCTGTGCAATGGTTTCCTGCACACCATTGGCATCAAAATAACGGAATACGCTACCATCCCACTGCCAGGTTGCTTTCTTCTGCTGTCCTACTGTAGAAGCATAGGGAGTTACAGCTTCATTTTCACAGCCCGGATATGCAACCGCTTCCTCTACTGTTGTAAAATAATACTGTACAGTATCCTCAGTGGCTTCTGCTGCACCAACTACAGCTTCTGCACTGCCCTCTGCTTCTTCCACTTCGGTGGTAACAGCTGCTGTTTCCGGATTTACCTCAGCCTGTCCGGTCACCATATAACCATTTTCATCAAAAAGGTAACATCCTGTATGTAATTCCCCTTTGTACTCCGTGCTGATTTCTACAAGACCATCGGCTGCTGTATAAAAGCTCTCCGACGGAAGCTCGTTCTGCTGTACCTCTGCCTCTGAAGCATCCGGCTGTACGGAAGCTTCCTCAACTATTTCAGGGGAAGCTGTCTCATCCTCAGCTTCCGGCTGTGTGGAGACCTCCTCTGCTGCATCTGTCCCAAACTCAGCAGATACCTGATTTTCCTCTTCTGCTGCCGGTGCAGTCACTGTTTTGCGTAATTTAAAATGTCCGTTTTCCTGAACCCAGTCTTCAGCCTGGACAACCACTGCTGCCCCGGTCTCCAGAGAACCATCTGTTACAACAGTTCCGGCTGTTCCAGTAGATAGCTCATCCTCTGCATCAGAGCTGAACTCATCCTGTATGTGGTCAGCGTCATCTGTCTGAGCATCCTGCTCATCCCCATCGCCTGCAGAAAACACATCAGCATTTTCTGTTTCTGTTATTTCTGCCTGAACCGTCTCACTGTCTGGTGAACTGAATGCCGCTGCTCCTGCTTCTCCCACAGTAGCCAGACTTAACGTCAGTCCCAACATCACTGCAACCAATCTTTTCTTCACAATAACATCCTCCTTCTTATATTTATTTCCCTATATCCGGAATCCACAGCTTTATTCTCCCAGTCCGTCATCAATTGCACCTGTCAGACCGTCCAGAGCCTCCTGCTCATCAATTCCTTCACATATAAGTTCTATTTCATCCCCACATTTTATACAGGCACCCAATACACTGAGTACACTCTTCGCATTGGCAGTTCCTCCACAGTAACCAAAAGTTACCTTAGACTGATATTTTATCGCCTCATTGCAGAGGATTCCTGCAGGTCTCAGATGAAGACCCGTGGGATTCTTAATTGTTACTTTCTTACTGACCATTCTCTTTACCTCTTATCACTTGCTCTCATCCGAAACGGAGGCGGGCGAGATCACAACCTCTGTATAGACATCCTCCACCATTTCATATCCATCCGGAAGACTCAGTTTCACAGGAACCTTATAGTTTCCGGCCTCCTTATCTTTCAAATCTATTTCAGCCTTAACATCCTCATTAATATTCAGATCTTCCAGATCCTCCGATTCTGATTTAATTCTGAGGGCAATCTGTGCAGTTTCAAATGTTACCTGAAGATTATCCGGTTTATTCTTAACCTCTATATTCTTGGTCGGCAAATTAAATTCCTGGCTTCCAACCGGAAGAATACTTACCGTTACCCACACATCTTCACTGGAATCACTGGTAAGCTTCACATTATCCGGAAGGAGATTCTTCAGACTGATTTTTCTCTCCACATCCTTGGATTCACCTGAAATATCAATACGATCTGCCGGAATAGTAATCATATTATCATTTTCAGACAAACTCTCCAGACCCTCTGTATTTCCTGCAACGCTGATCGTATCCGGCACAGTCTTCACAGATCCAACCTGGTATCCGCCAGCAGGTGTTCCTACATATCCTGCTGCAATTTTAACTCCTGTGCGGATTTTCCAGAGCTTGGCAGTAACAACAACCTTGGCATTATTCTCAATTCTCAGAGAATTCATCTCCGATTCAGAAAGCGCCTCCTGATTCTTATCATAGATCGTAAGATTTACTTCCTGGGTATAGTCCTCTGTATTGCCATCCAAGGCAATAGTAGCATTTACCTTATCTATTTTATTCACCAGGGTTTTGGGTCCTGTAATTCTTATTTTCTCCGGACTGGCAGTCAGGCTTCCCACCTCATAATCCTTTCCCGGCTTTGTGTCTCCCTTACTCACATTCACCACAAATTCCTGGGTTTCTTTTTCATCCAGATTAACCGTAAGATTCTGAGGTGTAACCTTAATATCACTTGGCAGCACTCCGGATGCCAAGCATGTGACTGTGATCGGAACCATCACCGGATCTGTATCCAGACTTACCGCCTGCTGCAGATCTGCCACAGCCGTAATATCTGACAGTCTGATCCTGTCCCTGACTTTTTTACTTGCAGTGATGGCAACCTTTACAGAATCCTGATTTTCTTCCGGCATACACATTTTACCGATGGTATCTGAAGATTCTACATATTCTTTATTAATCAGCTCCACATCTGTGATCGTATAATAATTGGTGCCAACAGGATTATCGATATTCACCACAATCAGCCATACAACAATTGCGATTGCCACAGACATGATCTTCAAAGAAAGATTATCAGTGAGTTTTCTCTTCTTCATGCTTCATTCTTCCTTTCAGTAAATGCCGAAGCTTGCTGTTGTCTACAACCTGTTTATTCTGAGCCCTTACCAGGATCTCTCTGAGTTTGGCACTGCTTACTCCCCGGATCAATCTTCCGTTCTGAGCCACAGATACCTGTCCTGTCTCCTCAGATACAATAATCGTCACGGAATCTGTCTGTTCACTGATTCCAACACCTGCCCTGTGCCGTGTTCCCAGCTGTTTGCTCAGTTCCATATTATCTGAAAGAGGCAGGTAACAGGTTGCCGCCACAATTCGGTTTTCTCTCACGATCACAGCTCCGTCATGAAGTGGTGTATTGTGTTCAAAAATATTGATCAGAAGCTGGCTGGTCAGAATTGCATCCACATTAATACCTGTACGAATATAATCTGTCAGCTTTTCCTCCTGCTCAATCACAATCAATGCCCCTGTCTTTACTTCTCCCATGTCAAAGCATGCCTTCACCAGTTCACTGATTGTCTTATCAGTAAACCGCTCCTTAACCTCCTTGCCTGCATCAAAAGGAATAAGGGCTGACATAATCTTCTTCTGTCCCAGCTGCTCCAGAACCTTACGAAGCTCAGGCTGGAATATAACGATCACACCTACGATCAAAGTGCTGGCCAGATTGGAAAAAATCCACAAAATGGTATTCATCTTGAAGATATAAGCAACAAGGATAAACAGGAGAACTACCAGAATTCCTTTCAGCAGGGTATAAGCATGGGTATATTTTATCCATACCATGAACTGATATACAAAAAAAGCAATCAGTGCAATCTGAATAATGTCGATTATGCCTACCTTGGGAAAAGCGATTCTTGATAACATTTCCACCAGATTTCCCGCAATATTCTGCATAACGTTCTCCTTTCCAAAATAACAGAGCGCCCCCGGTTATTTTAAATCTGTAATTCGAATTTTATAAATCTTTTAAAGATTCTTCCAGTTTTTTCTCAAAATCTGAGGGATCCACCTCATTCTGCCTGACCACAGGCACTGCATCTGCAGCCTGCTGTGATGCAGTATTTTCACCGTGGAAAATAGGATTTGCATAGGAAACCACCTGATCCTCCACTGCTGTATCCTCTTTTACAGGTTCCGCATTTATCTTCTTGATACTCCGCTCAGAAGTAGCTACCGCTGCCTTGGGAACAGCTTTCACATAGTAATAATACTCATCATCCTCATATTCCAGTCTCTCGGTCCGGCTGTAATCTCCACCAAATACCAGAAATTCCAGAAGTAATCCTACAACTACAGATACTACTGTATAAATAATAGTCTGTACAATATTAATATTCAGTCCAAAATAGAAACCACCGGCCAGAATTATGAGCACATAAACCACGCCACCCATTACAATGGAAATTCTCCATGCATAATCAAAAGAACGGGTACGGATCAGATTCACAAGGAGAATCACCGCCACAAAAGCCACCACTGTGATCCACATTCCCCAGTTCTGTACTACTCCGTCTGCCAGAAGCTTCAGCTTATCTGTCATAAGAACATCCGGATTCTCCAGAAGCTTATGCTGCACCTTCAGAAAACGAATAAAATAATAAACAATTACTCCGCAGCCTGCCGGAAGCGCAGAAACTGCACTGCTTAACAAACCACTTCCAATAGGAAGAAGAGCCGGTATGCTGAATCCAAAAGAAAGAGGAGTAAATACCAGTACCAGATTTGTACCTGCACTGAATCTCAGAAAAAGGATCAGCATAAATAAGATCAGTAACAGCAGAAAACCTGCCACTTCCGCCCCCAACGCATACCCGTGAGCAATCATCAGAGCAAAACCTGCAAAAATCATAACTCCGGAAGGTAAAATCGAACAGATCAGAGCCAGGATAAGAACAATAAATATATTATTGAGCTGGCTCATATATCCCATATTTACATTGATCCATGTAAAATACAAAAATGCCAGAATACAACGAAGCACCGGCAGGATATAAATTTCATACTGCCCATATAAATTTTTAATCTTCTGTTTTAATTCAAGTAATGCTGTCATTTTTTATACCCTCCTGGAATTCCTCTGGCCGAGGATTTTTTCTCTTCACGTCCATATATCTTGTTCAGCTGTATCAGTTCACTGTAATATTTTTTCACGCTTTTTTTGGCACGGTGATACTTCACAGAATACTGTATGTATGTAAGCAGTGAGAAAACGATCAACACGGCAACATACCCCACAACAATCTCTGTTCCCAGCTTTACCAGATTCATTTTATGGATATTCTCCATCAGGTATTCTCCGAAATATGCTGCAACTCCAGCCAGTGCCAGGCCATATCCTATGGTCACAAGGAAAAAATTCTTGATCAGAGCCAGACCGATATAATCACTTCTGTAATATTTGCTCACCGGAAGGTATTTTTTCCCCTCTCCCTGTTCATACATTGCAAGCTTATTCATGATTTTTATCTTTTCTTCATTTAACATAAATAACTCCTTAAACGCACGTGAACTTGTAATCATACAGATTAATTGTATCATACATCATCGGTTAATGAAAGCCTTAAATCCAATTTATATCCTGCCGATACACACAGTGAGAAAATAAACTGCCGATGCCCCTTTTTTCTTCAGACAGGAAGCCATGGCATCTATGGTACTGCCAGTAGTATAAACATCATCCACCACCAGAATCCTCTTTCCCAACACATCTTCATTTACCAGAAAGGCTTCCTCCAGATTTTTTCTTCTCTGTACTGCACTGAGCTTTTTCTGAGATTTTGTCTTCCGGATTTTAAGAACCAGCTCCTGGCTGACAGGAATTCCTGTGTAACTGCCCAGTTTTTCTGCAAGAAATGCAGCCTGATTAAATCCCCGCATCCGAAGCTTTGTACGATGTACAGGCACAGGCACGATTAGATCCGGATTCCAGTCTCTTACATCCCTGTTGCCGTAAAGATACATTGCCCTGGCATAAAACTCTCCGTATTCCCTGCATCCACTGTATTTATATCTAAGAACAGATTTTCGCATCCTGTCATCATATACAAAGATACCTCTTCCCTGATCAAAAATGTGGGGATGCCTGAGACAATCTGCGCAGTATTCCCCTTTTTCCACAGGCTTCCCACACAAATAGCATCTGGGCTGACCGATAGGTTTCAGTTTTTTTTCACATTCCGGACAGATCAGTCTGTTCTGATCCTTTAGTATTTTCTGACACACCGGACAACATCTGGGGTAAAAAACATTCAAGATATTTCTCAGCAGTGAATTCACTCTTCGCCTTTCTTTATTGACTCATTCAGCTCCCGGATCCGCTTATCCAGGGCACTGTAACGTTTCTGCTGTTTTTCATTACGGATCATCTCCGCAAAGGTTTCCTCACTGCCTACCACAGTTACACATTTCCTGGCTCTGGTCACAGCAGTATACAAAAGGTTTCTGTTTAAAAGCATCTGAGGGCCGGACAAAACAGGCAGGATCACTGCCGGATATTCCGAACCCTGGGATTTATGTATGGTAATGGCGTAGGCCAGCTCCAGCTCCTCCAACTGCTTAAAAGAATAGGTGGCAAAACGCCCATCCTCAAACTCAACCTCCGCAGTTTCGGCAAATTCATTAATCTCATGTAAAATTCCGGTATCACCGTTAAAAACTCCAATTCCCTTTTCTACCGGGATCCCGTATCTTCCTCTGACCTCCCATTCCATCTGATAATCATTCTTGATCTGCATTACCTTATCCCCCTGACGGAACAGGCGGTCTCCCAGTGTTTTTTCCTTTTTGGAACCATCCTGAGGATTCAGATATCTCTGGAGCATCTGGTTTAGCCGTTCCACTCCCAGAAGACCTTTTCGCATGGGTGTCAGTACCTGGATTTCAAAAGGTCTGGCATTTACATATCTGGGCAGCTTATCCTGGATCAGCGCAATCACCACACGGATGATCATATCCGCATCATATCTCTTCAGGAAAAAGAAATCCCGGCTTTTATTATGGATCTCTACCGGTTCTCCACGGTTGATCTTATGGGCATTCACCACAATGTCACTTTCAGAAGCCTGACGGAAGATCTTGGTCAGCTCTATCACCGGAAAGCAGCCGCTGTGGATAATATCTCTCAGCACATTTCCCGGTCCCACACTGGGGAGCTGGTTTTCATCCCCTACCAGGATCAGTCTGGTTCCCGCTGTAATTGCCAGAAGCAGGGAATGCATCAGATGAATATCCACCATGGACATCTCATCAATAATAATCACATCTGCCTCCAGAGGATTCTGTGCATTTCTCTCAAAATGCACAGCCCCTGTACTTCTGTCATCCTCCGGCATCCCATTCAGCTCCAGAAGTCTGTGTATGGTCTGTGCCTCATATCCGGTAGCCTCTGTCATTCGTTTGGCTGCCCTGCCTGTAGGTGCAGCCAGCCGAAGCTCAGCACCTTCTCCCTCAAAAAATCGGATGATTGCATTGATCGTAGTTGTTTTTCCTGTACCTGGTCCTCCGGTCAGTATGAAAAGTCCATGGCCAGCTGCTTCTGTCACTGCTTTTTTCTGCATTTCATCCAGCACTGTACCTGTTTCCTTTTCAATGGATGCGATCCTCTTTTCTACAATATTCTCATCCTCAGGACAACAGATATTCAACTCACAGAGCATTCTGGCAGTATTCAGCTCCAGATAATAATACTGGCTGGGATAGATGATTTTTTCGCCCTTCTTTTCCTGCATTACCAGCTTTCTGTCCAAAAGCATATCCATTAAATGCTTCTCCATATAAGATTCATCCACTCCCAGAAGCTTTGCACATCTGGCAAAAAGCTGATCCTTTGGAAGGTACGTATGTCCTTCTCCCGAAGCCTGCAGCAAAGTATACAACATTCCACTACGGATTCTGTAATCTGAATCTGCATGGATTCCTATTCTGGCTGCAATCTCATCTGCGATCTTAAATCCTACCCCCGAAATGTCCTCTGCCAGTCTGTAGGGATTTTCCTGCAGTACTGTATAAAGGGAATCTTTGTACTTCTGATATATTTTAGCTCCCAGATTCAGAGAAATCCCATACTTCTGCAAAAAAATCATAGCCTTGCGCATTTCTGTTTTTTCTGTTACCTGAACTGCAATTTCTCTGGCTTTCTTCTCGCTGATTCCCTTCACTTCAGCCAGTCGCTCCGGTTCCTCTTCCACAATCCGGATGGTATCCTCGCCAAATCTGCGCACAATCCTAGCTGCCAGTGCTGCACCAATACCTTTGATCGCTCCGGAGCCCAGATATCGTTCCATAGCATATGTGTCCTCTGGAATCTTCTCTACAAAAGATGAAATCTGAAACTGTTTTCCATATACAGGATGATGGGTATAAATACCGGATGCCTGGATGGTTGTCCCCTGCGATACAGCCGGAAAGCTTCCCACGCAGGTTAGTTCTTCCTCGTTTTCTGAATTTTTCACCACCATAACTGTATAACCATTTTCTTCATTTCTGAAAATGATATGATCTATATATCCTGTAACAGTTTCACTCATTTATTTTCTTCCTTTCCCTGATCCGTCCAATCTATGAGGTAAATTACTGCTTGCCATTGAAGTCATAACCCACTCCTAAAGCAAAAAGGCTGCCATATAAGCATATATAATATCCAAAAATGCTTACTCCGGCAACCCTCTTTCATTTATCCGTCGAGCCTGGCCACGACTTCTGCATATTTTCCTGTACCTACTGCAACTACACCCATTGCATTCTGCACTGTCAGCGTACTCACACCGGTTCTCTGCTCGATCAATGTGTCCATTCCATGAAGTAATGCCCCACCTCCGGTAAGGACAATTCCCCTGTCCACAATATCTGCTGCCAGTTCCGGAGGGGTCTTCTCAAGAACCCCATGAACTGCTTCCACGATTTGTCCTGTAGCATCCTTAAGGGCCACCCGGATTTCCTCTGAGGTAAGTGTAACAACCTTGGGAAGTCCTGTGTTTATATTACGTCCCTTTACCTCCATAGTTCTGGGGTCTGGTTCCTCACAGGCAGTTCCGATCTGTATTTTAATCTTCTCTGCCATATCTTCTCCTATAAAAAGGCCATGACTTTTTCTGGCATAATTCATGATCGCCTGGTTAAAAATATCTCCGGCCACCTTGATAGAAGCAGAAACAACTACTCCTCCCATGGAAATCACTGCAACATCTGTAGTTCCGGCGCCAATATCCACTACCAGATTTCCAAAGGGCTTGGTCACATCCAGTCCTGCTCCGATGGCTGCTGCAATAGGCTCCTCCACCATATAAACATTCCTGGCTCCCGCCTGATAAGTAGCTTCCTCTACTGCCTTTCTCTCAATCTCTGTAATTCCGCTTGGAACACAAATACTGATCCTGGGCTTACGGAAAGCACGCCTTCCCATTGCTTTGGAAATAAAATATTTCAGCATTTTTTCCATAACATTATAATCTACGATCACGCCCTGTCGGATAGGGCGGATAATCTCCATATCAGAAGTAATGTGTGCCTCCGCACTGCGTGCTTCTTCCCCGATTGCTCTGATCTTCTCTGTATTTTTATCATAAACTACAACGGAAGGCTCATTAAGCACCAGACCTCTTGTTGTAGAATAAGCCAGACTGTTCCTGGTCCCCAGGTCAATTCCAATATCACTTGCAGGCATAGGAATCCCCTTTCTTTCTGTTTTGATCAAGCGGATAAAATCATCCGCTCTGCTGTTTGCGTATTCATTATATACAACTTTTATTGAAAAAGAAAGCCCTGCAATGTTATTTCAGATATTATTCCAGGTATTTTTTCACATATTTTCCGGTATAAGAAACCGGTGACTGTGCTACTTCCTCCGGTGTTCCACAGGCAACTACCGTACCTCCCTTGTCGCCCCCTTCCGGACCAATATCAATAATATAATCTGCTGTCTTGATCACATCCAGATTATGTTCGATGACTACTACCGTATTGCCTCCCTCTGATAATCGTTTCAAAATCTCCACAAGTTTATGCACATCAGCAAAATGAAGGCCTGTTGTGGGTTCATCCAGAATATAGATGGTTTTACCTGTACTTCTCTTACTCAATTCTGTGGCAAGCTTGATCCTCTGGGCTTCTCCTCCGGAAAGCTCTGTAGAAGGCTGTCCCAGGCGGATATAAGAAAGTCCCACATCATAAAGGGTCTGGATCTTTCTTTTAATCGAAGGAACATTTTCAAAAAAGGTCAGTGCCTCCTCCACAGTCATATTCAGTACATCGTAAATGCTCTTGTCCTTATATTTTACTTCCAGAGTTTCTCTATTATAGCGTTTTCCCTTGCAGACTTCACAGGGCACATATACATCCGGGAGAAAATGCATCTCTATCTTAATAATACCGTCACCACTGCAGGCCTCACATCTGCCGCCTTTCACATTAAAGCTGAAGCGTCCTTTCTTGTAACCTCTCGCCTTGGCATCTGCTGTGGCCGCAAAAAGATCCCTGATCTGATCAAACACTCCGGTATAAGTTGCAGGATTGGATCTGGGTGTACGCCCGATCGGTGACTGGTCAATATTGATCACCTTGTCAAGCTGGTCTACTCCCAGAATATCCTTATGTTTACCAGGAATCACTCTGGCCCGGTTCAGATCTCTGGCCAGACGCTTATAAAGAATCTCATTGATCAGAGAACTCTTACCTGATCCGGAAACTCCGGTAATGCAGGTCATAATCCCCAACGGAACTTTCACATCAATATTCTTAAGATTATTCTCTGCTGCCCCTTTGATCGTAAGAAATCCTGTCGGTTTACGTCTTTCTGCTGGTACCGGAATCTTTAATTTTCCACTCAGATAAGCTCCTGTAATAGAATTTTCATTCCTCATCAGATCTTCGGCAGTTCCCATGGCAACCAGCTGTCCACCATGCTCTCCTGCTCCCGGCCCGATGTCCACAATACAGTCTGCGGCACGCATGGTATCCTCATCATGTTCTACAACGATCAGACTGTTTCCCAGATCACGAAGCTTCATCAAAGAACTGAGAAGCCTGTCATTGTCTCTCTGATGAAGTCCGATACTGGGCTCATCCAGAATATAGGCAACACCTACCAGACCGGAGCCGATCTGTGTAGCCAGACGGATCCTTTGTGCTTCCCCGCCGGAAAGAGTACCCGTAGCACGGCCCAGGGACAAATAATCCAGACCTACATCAGACAGAAAACTGACTCTCGCTCTGATCTCCTTCAGTATCTGCTTACCGATCAGCAATTGCTGTTCCGATAACTGCATATCTGCCAAAAAAGCCTTCAACTTCTCTATAGAAAGATTGGTAATCTCATAGATATTCTTATCTGCCACTGTTACAGCCAGGGATTCTTTCTTCAGTCTCTGTCCTTTACAGGTTTTACAGGGAGTGATGCGCATAAAAGACTCATACTCCTGCTTCATGGTATCTGATCCTGTCTCCCGGTATCTCTGCTCCACATTTCGGATCAGTCCCGGGAATGCCACATCATAAACACCCTCTCCGCGCTGGCCTTTATAATAAACCTTAACGGAATGCCCATTGGTTCCATTAATCAGGATATCCTTAATCTTCTCCGGATACTTCTCAAACGGGGTTGACAGACTGAAATCATATTCCCTGGCAAGTGCATCCAGGATTGCTCTGGAAAAACTGCCCTCGCTTGTACATGACTGCCATCCTGTCACCACAATGGCACCCTCAAGGATACTCAATGATTTATCCGGAATCATCAGATCAATGTCAAATTCCATCTTATATCCCAGTCCCAGACAGTCCGGGCAGGCACCAAAGGGATTGTTGAAGGAAAAACTTCTGGGCTCGATCTCATCAATACTCACTTCACAGTCCGGACAGGAGAAACTCTGGCTGAAATTATGGATATTCCCATCCATGGTATCTACCATCAAAAGCCCTTCTGCCAGCTCCAGTACAGTCTCAATGGAATCGGACAGCCTCTTCTCGATCCCCGGCTTTACGATCAGACGGTCTACAACAATCTCTATATTATGTTTGATATTCTTATCCAGACTGATCTCCTCAGATAATTCGTACATATTTCCATCAATCTGCACACGGACGTAACCGCTTCGCTTGGCCTGCTCCAGAAGCTTGGCATGGGTTCCCTTACGTCCTCTCACAACAGGAGCCAGCAGTTGAATCTTTGTTCTCTCAGGAAAAGACATAATGCTGTCCACCATCTGGTCTACTGTCTGCTTCTTAATCTCTCTTCCGCATTTGGGACAATGGGGAATTCCCACTCTGGCATACAGAAGTCTGAAATAGTCATAAATCTCCGTCACAGTCCCTACTGTGGAACGTGGATTGCGGTTAGTCGATTTCTGATCAATGGAAATGGCAGGGGGCAAGCCCTCGATACTCTCCACATCCGGCTTCTCCATCTGCCCCAGGAACTGTCTCGCATAAGAAGAAAGGGATTCCATATATCGTCTCTGTCCCTCTGCATAAATGGTATCAAAAGCCAGTGATGACTTGCCGGAACCGCTCAGTCCGGTAAGCACCACAAACTGGTCTCTGGGAATATCCACACTTAAATTCTTAAGATTGTTTACATTGGCGCCTCTGATTCTGATAAATTGTTTCTTCGTTGTATCCGCAGCCATTTCTGCCTCCTGTTTCCTATAGTACTTCATTCCACCACTTCATTTCCGAATTCTGTTCCCAGTATAATATAGGAACATTTGTTCGTCAAGCTGTTTACAGCAAAAATTCCGCCATAATCGAATTACTTACATGGATTCCTTCCCTGCTCAGGAAAATCCTGCCATCTTTCTCCAACAGCAGTTCCATGGACTCATATTTCTCCAGAACCTCTCCATATACTGACTCTATTGTACAGCCAAAACACCTCTGAAAATCAGCCTTTGAGATTCCCTTCGTCATACGAAGCCCAAGAAACATAAACTCTGCCATCTCATCTTCTCTTGTGAGGGATGGCTCTTTTTCCCTTATTTTTTCCGGATTTTTGCTGTTTTTCAGATATTTTTTCATATCTGCCGTATTGGCAAAGCGTTCTTTTCCATAAAGAGAAGAAGCTCCCAGACCAAATCCCAGGTAATCCTGTCTGGTCCAGTAGCCTACGTTATGTCTGCATTCCCTGCCTTTTCTGGCATAATTGGAAATCTCATACTGTTCAAACCCATATTCCTTCAGGATCTGCGCAGTTGCCTCATACATATTGTATTCTGTATCTTCATCAGGCAGATTAAGCTTCCGCGCAGCAAAAGGTGTCCCCTCTTCCACGATCAGGCTATATGCAGAAATATGTTCCGGTTCCAATTCTGCAACTGTGCGCAGATTTTTCACCCATCCCTCATAGGTCTGATCCGGGATCGCACTCATTAAATCAATGTTAATATTGTCAAATCCAACTGTCCTTGCCTCTTGATAGGTTTCCAAAAACTGCCCGTAATTATGAATCCTTCCCAGAATTTTCAACTCCCTGTCCTCAGGGGACTGCAGTCCTATACTCAATCGGTTGATTCCCATTTCTCTGTATGCCTGAAGCTTTCCGATATTTGCTGTTCCAGGATTTACCTCTATGGTAATCTCTGCATCCTCTTCCATTTTAAATCTGTTTCTGATTTCTCTCAGTATATCTCCCAGCAGTCTCTCATCCAGCACAGAAGGAGTGCCTCCTCCAATAAATATGGAGGATACACTCCTTCCTTCACCTTCCTCTACTGCCTGTATTTCCCTCAGAAGAGCCTGTACATAATCAGCCTGCTCTTCTGGTCCCGAAGGCCCTGAAAGGAAATCACAGTAATCACATTTTCTGATACAGAACGGAATGTGGATATAGATTTCCATGGGAGAATTTTCTTTCCTATTCTTCATTTTCCCCTGCCAGATATTCATTCACCATTGTCAGGTTTCCGTTTGTAGTAACCGCTGCAGAGTCCACCTGTTCCACAGAAGGAGTAGGTGTATTAGAAGGCGCCGCCACAGTAATAGGCAGCACCTTGGAAGAAGCCGCATCCAATTCCTTCTTTTTTCCACAGCCAGCTATTATGACACAGGATAAACCTGTCAGTAAAATGACCACTGCCCTTCTATTTATTTTTATCATACCAAACACCCTCTATTCTTCTGTGCGGTTTTTATTTATCATCCAGCTTCAGTACACTCATAAAGGCTTTCTGCGGAATTTCCACATTACCTACCTGGCGCATACGCTTCTTACCTTCCTTCTGTTTCTCCAGAAGTTTCTTCTTACGGGAAATATCACCACCGTAACATTTGGCAAGAACGTCCTTACGCATAGCACGTACCGTTTCTCTTGCAATGATCTTGCTTCCGATGGCAGCCTGGATGGGAATTTCAAAGAGCTGACGCGGAATCTCATCCTTCAATTTCTCGCACATCTTACGGCCTCTCTCATAGGCAGTATCTGCATGTACGATAAAAGAAAGGGCATCCACCTCTTCTTTATTTACCAGAATATCCAGCTTCACAAGTTCACTTCTCTCATATCCACAGAGTTCATAGTCCAGGGAAGCATAACCTCTGGAACGGGATTTCAGAGCATCAAAGAAATCGTAGATGATCTCATTTAATGGAAGCTTATATTTCAGAAGCGCACGTGTTTCTTCCATATAATCCATTCCCAGATACTGTCCTCTTCTCTCCTGACAGAGATCCATGATGGCACCGATAAATTCTGTTGTTACCATGATCTCAGCATTTACCATAGGCTCTTCCATATATTCGATCTCTGACGGATCAGGCAGATTGCTTGGATTCGTCAGATTGATAACTTCACCATTGGTTTTGTGTACCTTGTAGATAACACCGGGTGCTGTAGTTACAAGGTCAAGGTTATATTCTCTTTCCAGACGTTCCTGAATAATTTCCAGATGAAGAAGTCCCAGGAAACCACAGCGGAAACCAAATCCAAGAGCTACAGAAGTCTCCGGCTCATAGAAAAGAGAAGCATCGTTAAGCTGAAGTTTCTCAAGTGCATCTCTTAAATCTCCATATTTAGCACCGTCTGCAGGATATAATCCGCAGTATACCATAGGATTTACTTTTTTATAGCCCGGAAGTGCTTCTGCACATGGTCTGTCCTTATCTGTAACTGTATCACCTACGCGAGTATCACCAAGGTTTTTAATGCTGGCAGTAATGTAGCCTACCATACCTGCTGTCAGTTCCTCGCATGGAATAAACTGACCTGCACCAAAGTATCCTACTTCTACAACCTCTGTGGTAAAGCCTGTTGCCATCATATGGATCTGGGTGCCTCTTTTCACACGTCCATCCATAACACGGCAGAATACGATAACGCCTTTGTATGCATCGTAGATTGAGTCAAAGATCAGTGCCTTAAGTGGTGCATCTACATCACCGTGAGGTGCCGGGATCTTTGTCACAATCTGTTCAAGCACTTCTTCTATATTAAGTCCTGTTTTGGCAGAGATTCTCGGAGCGTCATGAGCTTCAAGGCCAATGACATCTTCAATCTCATTTACTACACGGTCCGGCTCTGCACTTGGCAGATCGATCTTGTTGATAACAGGAAGAACATCCAGATCATGGTCAAGTGCAAGATATACATTTGCCAGTGTCTGGGCTTCGATTCCCTGTGCTGCATCTACTACCAGAATCGCACCGTCACAGGCTGCAAGGCTTCGGGATACCTCATAGTTAAAGTCCACATGTCCAGGGGTATCAATGAGATTAAAAATATATTCTTCCCCATCTTTGGCTTTGTATACAATACGCACTGCCTGGGATTTGATGGTGATCCCGCGCTCTCTTTCAAGTTCCATGTTGTCCAGTACCTGTGACTGCATTTCACGTTCAGTCAAAGTTCCGGTCATTTCGATGATTCGGTCGGCAAGAGTGGATTTGCCATGGTCTATATGTGCAATAATACAGAAATTTCTGATTTTGCTCTGATCTATCATTCAGGAATTCCCTCCTAAGTTCTTTCTTAATCTACTGTAGTTGTTGGTTTTGCTAATTTTGTATTATAGCATATGGGGAAGGGTTTGTCATCTACTTCTTATCCCTGCAAGACTTTATTGAGGATGTAAGCAAATGGTTCCATGGCGTTTTTTACTTCCTGGACAGTATTGGTCTGTGCACCGGCTTCCAGAAGGATGGAACGGGGGCGTAAATGAAGGTTATAACGATAGCCTGCAAGGTAGATTCCCCTGTAAAATCCAGGATAATATTGGGCTGTCTGGTATTCCAGCTGAAAAGAAAATGCCAGGTTTTGCTGTATGTATGGATTTGGAAGATATTCCAGTGAACCTTTAGCTGTAGTGTAGCTCAATCCATTATAAAAAAGGATCTGAGCTGTAGGTTTTCCATTAATCTCTGTTACAAGGTGGCGGTCCTCGGGAACACCATCTCGATGGAGGTCTATGATCACCTGGATATCCGGATTTTCCTGAAGATAGGGTTCCAGATAATCCCGGGCATAATCATAGGCAGCACTGCGATCCAGTTCCCCTCCTGCCATGTCGAACTGTTCTTTGAGATGGACAACCTGATATCCATAATTTTCTCCAAGAAGCTGTGTCAGATAATCTCCCACTCCTACAATAGTATCCGCTTCTTCCCCTTCTCTGGAATCTGCAAATGTTTCCTGTGAATGACTGTGATAGATTAGGATCTGGGGTGTATCTGTGTCTTTTGAAATTTTAAAATCCTGTTTCAGAAAATCTTGAGCATTCAGCTGTGCAGGATTGGTTTCTGTATTGGAATCTACAATATAAAACTGTCCCAGCAGATAATCATAGTCAGCCAGTAGATCAGGAGACAGATCAATTGCCGGATCAGGAACTGCTGTTGAAATAGTCTCCCGGGAAGTATCCTTTTTTTCAGTCTTCTTGGTTTTCTGTTTCTTTGTTTTCTGCTTCTTCTTGCTTTTGGAATTTTTCTTCTTTTCCTTCTCTGAAATTGAAGTTTGCTCTTCCTTCGCCTTTTGTCTCAGATATTTTCCATTTTCACTGGCAATGGCCTCATAAGTTTTCTGATCACCATACTGGTCTATTTCCCGGGATTTCTTTTCCAGAAAACGATACAGTGGCAGATGCCTGTACACATTTTTTCCTGTAAAAACAGGCTCTGGCACAATTGTCAGAATTGTAAAAAAGCACAGACTCAGCAATATTCCAAGCGCTTTCTGAAATCTGGTCACATGATCACCTCTCAGGAGAATCCTATGACAAACTTTCCTTAAATATACTTCTGACCTGTCAGCAAAAAGCCAGATTCAGCCCCTCTGAAATAGTAAAGCTTAAATATTTTACAGTTTCATCCACATCCTTTGGTGTTACAAACATGGTATGAAGATGAGGTGAGATCATTTCCTCCAGAAATTCCTTCCGTTCGGCCTCTTCCAGGGCATCTAGCAGATGGGCCATGGAATCATGAACAATCGTTGCTGCATCTACCACTGTAGGAACTCCGATTCCGATCACTTTTGTCTGTAAATTTTTCTCTGTCAGTCCAATTCTGTGATTTCCAACGCCGGATCCCGGATGGATTCCTGTATCTGTGATCTGTATAGTTCTGTTTAACCGTCTGGTACTTCTGGCTGCCAGCGCATCTATGGCAATTACCACATCCGGTCTGGTCTCTGCCACAATTCCTTTAAGGATCTCGGAAGTTTCCATTCCTGTCTGCGCCATTACACCGGGAATAATCCCACTGATGCGGTGCATCTGTTCTTTTCCCAGACTCTTTAATCCGTATTCCTTTATCATATGTCTTGTGATCCGGAGATTTTCCACCACATGAGGTCCCAGGGAATCTGCTGTGATAGCCGAATTTCCCAGCCCTGCTACCAATATGGACGTTTCCCGTTCCAATGAGATCAGATTTCTGAGATGTGTGGCAATTTCCCGAGAAATTTCTCTGTGATAATCCTCATCCGGCATAGAAAGCCCCGGGGCTTCTATTGTAATATAATTTCCCTGAGGTCTTCCCATTGCTTTGGCACCGTTTTCTGTAGTTATTTTTACCACTGTAGTCCGAATATCCTTTTCCTCATCATAATTCTCACGAACCTCAACGCCCCGTATTTCCATATTTTTTTCCGTAAACTGCTCCCTGGCTTCCAGTGCCAGGTCTGTCCGGATTTCGTAACTTCCCAACATAATTTTCCTCCTGTGTATCTAATGTACTCTCAAAGTCTTTATTGCCATTTACACTGGATTCCCTGCGAAGTGCAAATTTATTTTTACATTGTCATTTTCCACGTTTTTATGATAAATTATACACTGTCACAAATATGTTGTATTTTCATCTATAATAATATGATTTTTTCTTTATTTTAGGCCAAAAATATATTGACAAGTCAAAAAAACTGTAATAATATATATAAGCATGTTCATAGGAACGCCCGTGTCTGTTTCTATGACAGGACATTTAAATCGAATAAAATTGGAGGTGTACGAATTGGCTAACATTAAATCTGCTAAGAAAAGAATTTTAGTAAACAGAACAAAAGCAGCTAGAAACAAATCTATCAAATCTGCTGTTAAGACTTCTATCAAAAAAGTTGAGGTTGCTGTAGAGAACAAGGATAAAGCAGCTGCAGAAGTAGCATTAAAGGATGCAGTTTCTACAATCAGCAAGGCTACATCTAAAGGTGTTTACCACAAAAACAACTGTGCAAGAAAAGTTGCTCGTTTATCCAAAGCTGTTAACAGCATTGCATAATAATATATTTTAGATTTTAATTATAAGCTTATGATTAAAAGAGACAGCCATCACCGTCATGTGGCTGTCTTTTTTTATGCTTTTGAACTGTATTTGATGATCAGCAATTCTACACTGAGCTTATCCTCCAGCCTGCCGGTTTTTACAGCTTCTTCTGCATCCACAAAATCTTCTACTGCACATTCCAGCTCTGAGACCGTATAGGCCCGGGCGCAGGAAAGAACGTTGCGAAGGGCAAAAACCGGAATTCCAAGTTTAGAAGCGATCTCAGTTTGCCCAAGACCGGAAGCTGTAAATTGTTTGGCCAGAAGAAGCTGTCTGTATTGTCTGGCAAGAAGAAAAAGAATACGCATAGGAGGCTCCTTCAGAGTAAGGAGATCATAATAAAGCTCCAGGGCCCGTTTTTGATTTTTCTCCGTTACTGCACGCACCATATCGAAAATACGGTTCGTGGTCTGAGTCGTACAAATCTCTTCAATATCTCCCCCAGTGACAACATCCCGTCCTTCTGTGTAGCAGATCAGCTTTTCAAGCTCCATGCGCAGGTTTCCCATGTCTGTACCTGTTTTTGTCAGAAGCAGCTCCATATCCCTCTGTGTAATTCTTTTTCCGGCTTTTCCCAGAAGTCCGGCTGCCCAGCGCATCAATGTTTTCTCATCCTGTCTGATAAATTCCGCGATAGCCCCACAGGACTTCACCGCTTTATACATACGGCTGCGCTTATCTACCTCTGATTCTACAAATACCATACAGAGATAATCCGGAAGCTCCTTCATGTACTCTGCCAGTTCCTCACATTTATTTTTGAAAAAGCCGGTATCCTCCAGAATAATCACTCTTCTGTCTGCAAAAAAGGGCATAGTTTCACACAGATCAATAAGCTGACGGATATCAATGCCTTTTCCTTCATAATGCGCAAAGTTCATAGTATCTCCGTCTGGATTCAAGGCTTTTTCCAGATTTGTTTTATACTGCTGCTTCAGATAAGCTTCTTCTCCATATAAAAGATATGCTTTTCTGAAATTCCCTGTTTTAATGTCTTCCTGTATATTTTTCAATAGTCTTTACCAGCCATTTCTGTTCATTTTCTTTCAGTCTAGCGGAAATCTGAAGATCAGTCAATAACAAACCTCTGTACTTTCATTTTTTCCTTATCTACTTCCACTATCACTGCTCCACTTCTGTCTGTCCTGCAGATTTCAGTTCCTGCATTCTCCAGGCGGCGGAGTGTTTCCGGTGAAGGATGCCCATAGGTATTAGAGGCGGAACAGGAAATTACTGCCAGTTCTGGTTTTACTACATTCAGAAATTCTTCGCCTGTAGAATACCGCGAACCATGATGGGCTACTTTTAGAAAATCCACATCCTCCAGACGGTGGGCACTCTGAAGTTTTTTCTCTGTTTCCATACCAATGTCTCCTGTAAAAAGCCCCTTGAATTTCCCATATTCCAGTTCCATCACCATGGCTTCCTCATTCACATCCTCCCCCACAGCACCTTTTTCCGGCCAGAGAATATCCAGCTGTGCATTTCCATAACAGATCCTGTCTCCTGCCTTTACCTGAAGTACCTGCACATCTGCAGTCTGCGCAAGCTCTCTCAGTTTCAGATAATTTTCCGGTTCTTCTTCCCAGTCCGGCAAAATCAAATGATCGACCCTTATGGAAGTGAGCCCCTTCCCCACATACTCAAGAATTTCCTCTGTACCACTGATATGGTCTCCATCTGTATGGGAAATTAAAATCCCATCCAGCCTGGATATGCCCCTGCTTTTCAGATAAGGCAGGATCTGATACTGTCCCACAGCACTTTTGTTGCTGCTTCCTCCGTCAATAAGCAGATTCCAGGTTCCTTCAATCTCCAGTACAATGCCATCCCCCTGGCCCACATCCAGACAGGCAATCCGCAGATTTGGTCTTGCCCTGTACCCCAACAGCCAAATTCCAAACCCAAGCATCCCGACACACAACATTGGAAGCTTCCATCTGCGTATACGCACCCTCTGTATTCTCTCTATCCGTTTTTCATACATCATTGTAAAATACTGCGCTCTCTAACATATAATAAATTTCAGCTTATGGAATTCTCTTTCCCCATACAATAAACTCTATATATCCATATGCTCCCACCCACCAGCAAATAATACCCTGCAATCTGCCAAATCTGCGGCTTTCCTCCCACCCAGGTACAAAACGGAAGCCTTCCGGCAGCTATACATATCCATTCATAGGCCCCAAGCACCACTCTGCCCGGAATAGCTGCCAGCCAGGATGCCCTCAGGCTGAAAAGTCCCATCAAAGCTGCTGCAGACCCACTTCCCAGCACCACTCCCACTGTAGGAAGTACCAGTAAATTCAGAAAAATCCCTATCACCGACACTTCTCCATAAAACCACAGCACAATGGGAAGTGTGGTAAGCTGTACTACCACAGATGCCAGAAAGCTTTGCCGGAACTTTCCGCCTGTGCTTTTCCTTTTTTCTGCTCTTTCCATTCCTTCCCATATCAATGGCCATATACATCCAACTCCTGTCACAGCACCAAAAGACAACAGAAATCCCCCGTCCAGCATATATGTCGGACTTTCCACAAGAATCAGGATTGCAGCCACAGCCATGGCTGTGGGCAGATCATAAATCCGTCCGACAATCTTCGCTCCTACAGACAGCAAAAACATGGTCACAGCTCTCATTGTGGAAACTCCGCCTCCTGTCATCATTCCATACTGAACCATGATCACCAACGCCAGCATCCCGGCAGGCCAGATTCCCAGACCTATCCATTTCAGGAAATTATAAAGCCCCAGACCCAACAGGCTGATGTGTAGTCCCGAAATAGCCAGAATATGAATGATTCCGCCCATCTGGTAACGCATTTTCAGTTCCGGATCCAGATTGGTCTTGTCTCCCAAAACAATTGCTTCAAAGGCTCCCGCCTCACTGTCACAGACAGTTTCCAATATCTCTGTAAATCTTTCTCTCAGACTGATCAAAAACTGTCCATATGCAGAATGGGTCCGGGATTGCTTCTTTATTATTGCTTTTTTCAATGCATAATAAATATGTCTGCAGGCATTGTAATTTTTACTGTTAAATTCGCCTGGATTACGCGGACCTTCTATTTCCTCCAGTTTTCCGGACACCAAAATCATACTTCCTGCCTTTGGCAAATCACCGGGAAGCTTCTTATTTTTCATATAAACTTTTACTTCATCAATGGAAACTTTTTCAGAATTGTAAATAAGATATGTATTTCTCAGATATATAGATTGATAATTTTCATTTTCCTGGCACCTGACCACCTCCCCGCAGATAGTGGATTCCGGGTGCTTTTTAATCCATGTCTGTACAGGTTCCGGCAGAGGATTTCCACTTGTCATGGAAAACCCCAGCCAGTCTGTCACACACAGAAAAACAACCAGAAGCAGGCACAGGATACAGACAGGCCGTCCCCTCATTGCATGCCTCCTTATTTTGTCTCTTTTTCATCAACTACAAGCTTGTCATTTCTCTCATAAAAACGATATAGAGCCATTTTCTGGCCAAAAGTGTCTAATTTTTCTTTTTCCCCTACAGTAATCTGCACTTTATCTGCATCCACTGCATCCAGCAGAGAATTCACCACTGAATATACTGGAATCTTCTCTGACACCTCCAGTGCATAGGAGGAAAACACCTGATCAAATGCCACATAGCATACTCCGTCTGCAATTGTTACATTCAGAAGCTCCGTATTCTCCGGAATGGTAGGATAATGTCCTTTTTCCATGGGTCCCTTCATCAGCTGTTCCAGAATGATCCGTTCCCTTGGAATTGTACGCTTATATCGCACAGTTCTCTGTTCCTTTACCAGGTGGGTTCCTTCCTTATCTGTAAAATACAGAGTAAACGTATTGCTGCAATAGGCATCCGGCTCATTTCCTGTAAATTCTGCAAAAGTATCCTCAGTCATATCTCCCACCGGATTTCCTCTGGAATCCAGAAGTTCTTCATTCTCTACAGTAAAGCGCACTGCTGTGATCCCAGGCACCTGCAGAAAAGACTTTACTACTCCTGCACGTACCAAAATTTCCCTTGCAGCACTCATATCCTTGTAGCTGCTGTTAAAATTCACAACCAGAACAGGAGCTTCAACACTGTAATTCATCTGAAGTTCATCCGGCAGAAGACTTATGGCTTCTTTTCCGGACTCTTTGTTATTCATCCGCTGCATCATATCTTTCAGCATATATTCTGCCGTGCTTTCCTCCGGCGTATAAGCTTCCCTGACCAGAGCCGTCTCATCCCCGTTAATATCATACAGATAGTATTCGGCAGTATTATTTTTATCCTGATCCTCCTGTACCTCTACAGAGCATCCTGTAAGAAGGATTCCAAGCAACAGTACAGTAAAAATCCCGTAAATCAATCTCTTCACAACAGCACCTCCTAGGACGCAATATAAGACAGAGGAATGCGAACAGAAAAAGTAGTCCCTTCCCCTTCTTTACTGAATACTTTGATTGCTCCGTGATGCATGGCAATGGCACTTCTTGTGATGGCAAGTCCAAGTCCTGTTCCGCCGATTTCTTTGGAATGTGACTTATCCACACGGTAAAAACGTTCAAAAATCCTCTCAATACTGTCCTCCGGAATTCCCATACCGGAATCGGCCACAGTTACATAAAAATATTTATGATCTGCATCCAGAGATACCCTGACCCATCCATCATCTACATTGTATTTAATACCATTTTCTACCAGATTGCTGATGGCAAGAGTAAATTTTACTTCATCCACATCTGCTTCCACAGGACGGAAACAATCCAGGATCAGATCAATATTCCTCTTGTCTGCAATAGGACGTAATCTCTTCAAAATGTCCTCCAGCAGCTGATTGATGTCCATATGGGTGATGTTCAGATCTGCCGCCTTTTTATCCATTTTTACCAATGACAAAAGATCTGTGATAATCTTATTCTCCCGGTCAATCTCCGCTGTGATATCTCCCATAAACTCCTGATAAAGCTCCTCCGGAACTCCCTGCTGTCCCACCAGTGAATCTGCCAGAACCTTCATGGAAGTCAAAGGTGTTTTTAATTCATGAGACACATTTGATACAAACTCCTGACGGGATTCGTCCAAGATTTTCATCCTGTTCACCATCTTATTGAAAGCATCTGTGATCAGCTCAGTTTCTGTATAATCAGGTACGCTGATGGCATCATCCTGCATACCGTCCGTAAGATCCTCTATTGCTTTGGTAACTCTTGCCAGTGGTTTTACAAGGATCGTTGACAGCAGCCATGACAGGAAAATAGAAAGTACTACAATAATACCAATCAGCATCATTCCTTTCTGCTCCAGTTCAGCCATCATATCTCCGATCTCAATGGTAGAAATGGTCATCAGCATCACACCCTGTATCTGCTGCACATCCGGGCTTTGTACAGGGACTGCAACCTCCAGCACTTTACTTTTCAAATCAAAATTGCTTGCTTTTTCTCCTTTAAAACACTTCACTGCAAGAGAGCTGAGAAGTGTTTTTCCCTCTTCTGTGTGAAACGTATCTCCTACAATCTTAAAATCCCTGTCTGCCAGAAGGACACGACCATTGTAAAGGTCTGCAAACATTTCCAGCTTGGTATTTACAGTCTGAGAGCCGGTATCATTCAGATAATTCTCCTTAATGATCAAATTGCACAGGATCTCACTCTGATCCTGCACCGTCTCCGTAAGCATGGAAACTGCACGATCCTGATAATTATGAAGCATCGTATAGGTCACGATCACGCTGGGTACAATTCCAAGAATAATTAAGATAATCAAAATACGAAAACGCAGACTTTTGAAAAAATTTGTTCTCTTTTTCATTTTGCCTAACCTCGTTCTCTTTTGTCATGTTAATTTAAAAAGCACAGCAGATAATCAGTTATCATACTGTGCCAGTTTCTTCATTTCATTCTGACAGATCATTGTGCCTGGAAATAATAGCCCACACCCCATTTGGTATGCACATATTTTGGCTCACTTGGATTGGTCTCAATCTTCTCACGAAGGCGACGGATATGTACATCCACAGTACGGACATCTCCCGGATATTCATATCCCCAGACAATATTCAGCAGATTCTCACGGCTATATACTTTATTGGGATTGAATACCAGAAGTTCCAGAACATCGAATTCCTTTGCAGTAAGGTTAATTTCTTTTCCTGCAATAAATACACGTCTTCCCTCACAGTCCATGCGAAGATCTCCAACCTCAATTGTCTTTGCCTTTTCTTTCTCATCGTGGTCACTTCCGGCACGGCGCATAATAGCTTTAATACGGGCTTTTACCTCCAGAATATTAAAGGGCTTGGTAATATAATCATCAGCGCCATATTCCAGACCCAGGATCTTATCCATATCCTCACCCTTGGCAGTAAGCATGACAATAGGCACATTGGAGAATTCACGGATCTGCTGACATACCTCCAGACCGTCCATCTTTGGAAGCATCAGATCCAGAAGAATGATATCGTATTTTTTCTCCTTGGCTTTCTCCACTGCCTCCTCACCGTCATAGGCGCAGTCAACCTCCATTCCATCCTGCTCCAGGCTGAAACGGATTCCCTTTACAATTAACTTCTCATCGTCTACTACCAAAACTTTCCTGCTCATCAGCTTCTCCTTATCCTACTACTATGTCATCTTTTATCTTTTCAAATGTACCTTCCTTGATGCCCGATACATTCATAATGTCCTCAATTGTTGCAAATGGTCCATTCTCTTCCCGATAGGCAATAATCGCCTTCGCTCTGGTATCCCCGATTCCACTTAACGTGGTCAGGCCTGACTCATCCGCTGTATTTATATTAACCTTTCCATTCTGTTCCAGGCCTTCGCCTGTCACAGTACCTCCTGCTGTTTCCTGAATCTGTCCGGTTCCGTCAGCACTCTGCCCTGGCTTCAGATTCATCTGTGTCTGCTCCTCCCGGGTCAGTATATAAAGCTGTTCCCCGTCTGTGAGAATGCCGGCACGATTTACGCAGGTCTGCGCTGCCTCCGGTAAAAATCCACCGGCTGCTTCTATTGCCTGGAAAACCCGGCTTCCCTCTTCAAACTGAAACACACCCGGATTCACCACTGCTCCACAAATATCCACATAAATCTTACTCTTTTCTGGTTTCTCCTGCTGAGAAACCTCTGTAGCTTCTGTCTCAGGTTCCCGAACCTGTTCTTTTTCAGAATGCTTTTCCTTTTTATCAGTTTCCGTCTGCTGTTCCTGTCCTTCGGAGTCTGCTTTCTGCGCTTCCTCAGCATCTACCTCAGCCTTTGCCTCCTGAAATCCATCGATGAGAAATTGTGCTTCTTGATTTTTACATCCTGTCAGAGCTGTAAAAATCAAAAATAACACTGCCATCATCAGACAACACAGACGTTTTTGATTTCTGTTTTTCCGCAAGGTTCTCTCCTCCCCTTTCAAAGTCAGAGTCCCCTTGTCCATAATGCCATACTCTATTGTAACGAAATCTTAACGTTTTTACAATAGTAATTTTAAAAAATTCCTATCTCACCCTGCAATAACAGCACCTATTCTTTCCCGTCAATTTTCCCATTTAAATATTACAATTCCGGCTATTGCAATAAGCAATCCCATTACCTTACGCCATTCAAATAGTTCTTTATCTACCCCAAACAATCCGGCCAATTCAATTACATAAGCAACTGCCAGCTGCGAAATAACGATCAGCATTGCTGCCT
>OGCQ01000364.1_pt1 | contig 78093 bp, 68 predicted proteins | sample 1570161 | NCBI WGS metagenome assembly OGCQ01 (sample SAMEA4384402, study PRJEB24528) | human gut metagenome | reverse complement strand
TATTTAATTATTTAATTAATATTATTTATTATAAATTAATTTAATTAAATATACTTTCTTTGTATTTTATCCGTAAATTTTCTATTTAATTAATACTAAATATTATTTTATTATTAATTAATATTTAATAATATTAATTTTATTTTTAATAATTCATTTATTAAAAATTAACCATTAAATTAATTTAATTTTTAATATAATAGTTCCAAAAAACATTATTTGCTCATAAAAAATGATATTAAAAAAACTATTTTGCTTTTTTTCTCTTCAAAATTAATTTTAAGGCCTTTTTACTTTCTCACTATAAAATTATATTGTTTTATATTTATTTTTTCTTAAAATTGATCCTCAGCTATTGTTTTTAAGTCCTATTTATCATTTTCTATCATAAGTTAATTTCAATGCATTTATATTATTGATTCAAATTTTTTAACTACTTAACATAACTTTTAAAGACTCAAAAATTTTACATGTTAGATTTTAGGATTTCATAAGACAAAAAAAGAAATGCTTTTATGCATTCCTTTTGGCGGAGAATGAGGGATTTGAACCCTCGCGGCCCCTTACGAAACCCTAACGGTTTAGCAAACCGTCCCCTTCAACCACTTGGGTAATTCTCCTTATCTTATTTTATATAAAAAAATGGCGGAGAGGGTGGGATTCGAACCCACGGTAGGCTACAAACCTACGCCAATTTTCAAGACTGGTGCCATAAACCAACTCGACCACCTCTCCGTGTCTCACGACAATATATATATTAGCATAATCTTAATTCATTGTCAATATAATTTTGTCCTTTTTATTTAAAAATATGCTTTATTTTACACTATATTTATAAATGTTCCTATCATTTAATTTTAAGCTTGTATATTCAATAAAAAAACAGTTATTAAATTCATCTTCAACAACTGTTTTCTTACTTTATTCTATTCAATTACATTATATCCATTTGATTCTATTGCTTTATCTATTGCTTCTTGTTCCTGTTCAGATATTGTATATTTTGACTTACCTGCTTTTATAGGCTTTGCATATATATTTGACATTTCTCTTGAATATATACCGTTTAAAACTACTCCATCATTATTATCGTTTAACAATGCAAGAGCAAAACTTAAATCACTTCCAGTATCCTTGAAAGCATTATATCTTACAATTCCTACTTTTCTAATAGTTTTAGCTAATTCTTTATTTAAATCTTCACAATATTGTATTATTTCTTTGTTTTCTTTTTCAACCTTTTCAACTTTCTTTATGTATACTTTTAGGTTTTCGTCAATATCTTCTCCCTTTCCTATTTTCTTCATGAAGTTACGATATTCTTTATTCAATCTTCTTAATTTTACATTGCTAGATATATATAATATAAGCAATATTATGTTTACTACAACTATTCCTAAAATTACATAACTATTATTCAATGTATTAACAATATTTTCCATATATTTCCTCTCTTTATTTTTTAATTAATTCTAAAATTCTCTCTAAATCATCATTATTGCTGTATTCTATTATAATCTTTCCTTTTCTTTTTCCAGCATCAAGTTTAACCTTGGTTCCGAAAAAATCTCTAAATGATGTCTCTATATCTCTATAAATTGGCTCATATTTTCTATCTTTATTAGTCTTAGTCTTATTTCTAGCCATCTTCTTTTCTGCTTCTCTAACACTATCACCTGATTCTATAATATATAGTGCCATTGCATATTGCTTATCCTTATCTGGAACTGCTAATATTGATTTACAATGTCCTTCTGTTAGTTTTCCTTCTAGCGCTAACTGAATAACTCTTTCATCTAAATTTAAAATTCTAACACTATTAGCAATACTACTTCTTGCTTTTCCTAAAATATCAGCCACTTTCTGTTGTGTCAAACCATAATCATCCATTAAACTTTTTATTCCCATTGCTTTTTCAATAGGATTTAGGTCTTCTCTTTGTATATTTTCTATTAAAGCGATTTCTTTATTTCTTCTTTCATCGTCATCTCTTATAATCGCTGGTATCTCTGTCAATCCAGCCTTTTTACAAGCTCTCCATCTTCTTTCTCCAGCAACGATTTCATAATAATCATCCTTCTTTGTAACAATTATTGGTTGTAACAATCCATATTCTTTAATAGAATTAGCAAGCTCTTCTAGAGCTTCTTCATCAAATTTCTTTCTTGGTTGGTTTCTATTTGGCTCAATCTCGATAAGTTTTAACTTATGGATTTTTTCGCCTGCTTGAATTTCTTCCTCTTTCTTCTCTTCCTCTATAGTGCTTGCAAATAAGGCATCTAAGCCCTTTCCTAATCCGGTTTTCTTAGCCATTTATATCATCATCCTTTCATCATTTTATTTATTTTCCTTCAGATGCTCTTTTTATAAACTCTTTTGCAAGTTTATCGTAAGCCTTTGCTCCTTTAGATTTAGGGTCATATGTTATAATTGGCATTCCATAGCTTGGAGCTTCACTAAGTTTAACGTTTCTTGGTATAACTGTTTTATACACTTTATTTTCAAAATATCTCTTAACTTCTTTTACAACTTGATTTGCCAAATTAGTTCTTAAATCATACATTGTAAGAACCGCTCCTTCTATGTAAATCTCTTTATTTAAATGTTTTTTTACTATATTAATTGTATTCATTAATTGTCCTAATCCTTCTAATGCAAAATATTCACATTGAACAGGAATTAATACACTATCAGACGCTGTAAAAGCATTTAAAGTAATTAATCCTAATGATGGTGGACAATCTATAAAAATATAATCATAGTTTTCCTTTATTTTATCAAGTTGCTCTTTTAATCTTAATTCCCTTGAAACCATTGATACAAGCTGGACTTCAGCTCCTGCCAAATTAATATTTGAAGGGCAAATATTTAGTTTTTTAGTACTTGTAGATTGGATAACTTCATTCATATCCACTTCGTTTACTAATACATCATATGTTGATAACTCACATTCTTTGTCTACTCCTACAGCACTAGTTGCATTTCCTTGTGGATCAGCATCTATAATTAATACTTTTTTACCTCTATTAGCCAATCCTGCACTTAAATTTACTGTCGTAGTTGTTTTTCCAACTCCACCTTTTTGATTTGCTACTGATATTATTTTTCCCAAAATTATTCCCCCTTGCTTAATATTAAAAATTAATTTTTATTACAAATTTAGTTATAAATAGCTAAATATCAAGCATTTGAGCTGTTTCTTAAGCTTTGCATTTGTATGTATATAATAAAAAAATTAACATATTAATCATATAAAAATATGGTTAATATGTCAATGAAAATTATCAATATTTTTTTATTTTTTTCCATTATTTTATTGGTTCTTTTAATGGTTTTCCCGCTTTTCTTGGAAACTGCTTTGGTGTAGGTTTTACCTTATCTATGAGTACTATACTTCTTTTATTATCTGTATCTATTAAAGTAAATTTATTTACTTCTTTTATTTTACCACCCAAAATGTTAATTGCTTTTTCGGCATTTTGTAATTCTTCGTCTATCTCAAACCCTTTCATAGCAATCATTTGACCACCTTTTTTAATAAATGGCAAGTCATATTCTGCTAAAGTGGTTAAATTAGCAACTGCTCTTGAAACAGATTTATCAAAATTTTCTCTATATGACTTATTTTTTGCCAAATCTTCAGCTCTAGAATGTATTAATTCAATATTTTTTAAATCTAAAGCTATACATACTTCATTTAAAAAATTAATTCTCTTATTTAAAGAATCTACCAAAGTTACATTCAAATTTTCATTTAATATTTTGACTGGTATCCCTGGGAAACCTGCTCCAGTGCCTATGTCTATAACATTTTCACCGTCTTTTAAATATTTTAATATTGTTCCGCAATCAACAAAATGCTTTATTATTATCTCTTTAGGCTCGATAATTGTTGTTAAATTTATTTTTTTATTCCATTCTATTAATAAATTCATATATGAAAAGAATTTTTCCACTTGTTTATTAGTTATATCTATATTTATTCTTTTCATTTTATCTTTCATTTCATATGAAAATTCATCTAATTGCATATTATTCTCCTTTATTATTTCTTTTTAATTGTTCCAAGTATATTAATATTACTGATATATCAGCAGGTGAAACCCCTGATATTCTAGATGCTTGCCCTACAGATCTTGGCCTTAATTTTGATAGTTTCTGTCTTGCTTCTAGTCTAATTCCACCTATAGCCTCATAGTTTATATCATCTGGTAATAATTTATTTTCCAATTTTTTTGCTTTTTCTACCTGCGCATTTTGTAATTTTATATATCCTTCATATTTTATTTGTATTTCTACTTCTTCTTTTACTTGCTCACTTAATCCTGGTCTATCTTCATCAATTTCTTTTAAATCTTCATATGTTAATTCTGTTCTTCGTAGTAATTCAGCTAGTTTTATACCATTACTAATTTTTGAAGAATTGTGTTCTTCAAGGAATTTATTTACTTTTTCTGTAGGTTTTATGGTTTTATTATATATTCTTTCTTTTTCTTTCTCTATATTTTCCTTTTTCTCTTTAAATTTCTTATATCTTTCTTCTGATATAAGACCCTCTTCATAACCAATATCAGTTAATCTCAAATCTGCATTATCTTGTCTTAGTAATAATCTGTATTCTGCTCTAGAAGTCATCATTCTATATGGTTCATTTGTTCCTTTTGTAACTATATCATCAATCAATACTCCGATATATCCATCATATCTATGTAAAATAACAGGTTCTTTTTCTTGTATTTCTCGTGAAGCATTTATTCCTGCTATAAGACCTTGGCAAGCAGCTTCTTCATATCCTGAAGTTCCATTTATCTGGCCAGCAAAGAATAATCCTTTATATTTCTTATGTTCCAAACTTAATTGTAATTCTAATGGATCTATGCAATCATATTCTATTGCATATGCTGACCTTGTAAATTCTGCATGTTCCAATCCAGGAATAGTTCTATACATTGCGATTTGTACATCTTCTGGCAAAGATGAACTCATTCCTTGTATATACATTTCATCAGTATCTAACCCTACTGGTTCAACAAAGATTTGGTGTCTTTCTTTATCTGCAAATCTAACTACCTTATCTTCTATTGATGGGCAATATCTTGGCCCTGTTCCTGAAATTTCTCCGGAGAACAATGGAGATCTATTTAAGTTCTTTCTTATTATTTCATGTGTCTTTGCATTAGTATATGTTAAATAACAAGGTACTTGCTCTATTGTTGGCGCTTTATCCATGAATGAAAAAGGAATTATATTTGTATCTCCTTCTTGTATTTCCATCTTTGAAAAATCTATTGTCTTTTTATTTATTCTCGCTGGAGTACCTGTTTTAAATCTTACTATTTTAATTCCTAGCTCTTTTAAACAATCTGATAATTCATTTGCTGCAAATACACCATCAGGTCCACTTTCTTGTGAATACTCACCCATAAATATTTTTCCTTTAAGATAAGTTCCTGTAGCTAAAATTACAGTTTTTACATTATATACCGCACCTACACTTGTTTCAATGCTTTCTACTGCATTATCTTTAATATTTATTTTTGTTATTTCTGCTTGTTTTATATTAAGATTTTCTTGTTTCTCTATAGTATGTTTCATTTCCATTTGATATCTTTTCCTATCAGCTTGTGCTCTTAATGAATGAACTGCTGGTCCCTTTGATGTATTTAACATTTTTATTTGAATTAAAGTTTTGTCTATATTTTTTGCCATCTCCCCACCAAGAGCATCTATCTCTCTTACCAAATGTCCTTTAGAGCTTCCTCCTATATGAGGGTTACAAGGCATATTTGCAACAGCCTCTAGGCTAATTGAAAATATTACTGTTTTCATTCCCATTCTTGCTGCTGCTAACGCTGCTTCACACCCAGCATGTCCAGCTCCAATTACAGCAACATCATAATTTCCTGCATCGTATTTCATTTTTTACCTCCAATTTTTCGTTTTTTATGGAACAATCAAAATTGTTTTATTTTATTTTTTTATATGTATTTTGTTTAATTTTTTATTGAATTTTTAAGTTAAAATTCGCTTTCACATAATTTTCACAAAGTCATTTTCTTGACTTTAAGTCAATTTCAAAAAATCTCTGTTTGCTTACAGCCATCTTAACTTATAGGTTTATGTTCGTTTTTTGTTCCTACATCGAATTTGCTAGTTTACATTTTTTATTTTCCCAGGCAAAATTTGGAAAAAATTTCATTAATTATATTCTCTGAAACGTCCTCTCCAGTTATCTCTCCTAAACTCTCCAAAATGTCTTTTATATCGATAGCAACAATATCCATTGGCATCTTGTTTTGTAAGCTTATTTGAGCATTCTCAGTTGATTTTATAGCCTTATTTATTAGGCTCTTGTGTCTCGTATTAGTTACTATAACTTCATTATCTATATTTATCTCGTTTATTTTAAAGATTTTCGAAATAGTTTCATTTATCTGATCAATTCCTTCTTTATTTAAAGCTGAAATCTTTATTATATCTTTACCTAATCTAGTAATTCTCTCATCTATCTTTACGTTATCTTGTACCAAGTCAATCTTATTTAATACAATTATAGCTTTTTTGTCTTTTATAAGTTCTATAATGTCTGCATCTTCATTATCTATTTTATCACTTATATCGAAAATAGCAATTAGCAAATCTGCGTCGTTAGCTATCTCCTTAGCCCTTTGTATTCCAATTTTTTCTACTTCATCATCAGCTTCTCTTATTCCTGCTGTATCTATTATTTTTATTGGGATTCCGTCTATATTCATCAATTCTTCTATACTATCTCTTGTTGTACCTTTATATTTGCTTACAATGGCTCTATCTTCTCTTAATAAAGCATTTAATAGTGATGATTTACCTGCATTTGGTTTTCCAACTATAGCTATTTTTATACCATCTTTTATAATCTTTCCATTATCAAAAGTATTTTTTAGTTCTAACAAATCATTCTTTACATCTTTTAGCATATCTTCTGCTTTCTTTTCTGTAACTTCTTCTATATCATATTCTGGATAATCTATATCTGCCTCAACATCTACCATTATATCCATTATTTTCTTACGTATATTAGTTATTTTTTGAGATAAAAAGCCTTCTAATTGCTTTAAAGAAGCTTTTGATTCTTTTTGAGTTTTACTATTTATAATATCTATTATAGATTCAGCTTGAGATAAATCAATTCTACCATTTAAAAAAGCTCTTTTTGTGAATTCTCCTGGCTCTGCTAATTCTGCACCATTTTCTAAACATACTTCTAAAATATTTTCCATAACAATATTTCCACCATGAGAATTAATTTCACACATATTTTCTGTTGTATAACTATTTGGTTTTATAAAATAAGAAACTAATACTTCGTCTAATATCTCATTTGTTTTTGGATTAATAATATGTCCATATTTAAATGTATATCCTTTTATTTCTTTATTTTTATTTTTTGGAATAAATATTTTTTCTATTATTTTAAAAGTATCTTCCCCACTTAATCTAATTATTCCAATTCCACCAATCCCTGGGGCTGTTGATATTGCAGCTATTGTACTCATTTTTATCCCTCTTTTCTTTTTATTTATTAAATTAATTATTTATTTATTTTAATTATTTAATTATTTAATTTAATTATTTATTTTATTTATTTTATTTATTTTATTTATTTATTTTATTTAATTTATTTTATTTATTTATTTTATTTAATTTATTTTATTTAATTTATTTATTTATTTTATTTAATTTATTTTATTTAATTTATTTTATTTAATTTATTTTATTTAATTTATTTGTTTAATTATTTAATTTAATTAATTTTTTAATTATTTAATTTATTTATTTAATTATTTAATTTAATTAATTTTTTAATTATTTAATTTATTTATTTAATTTATTTATTTAATTTATTTAAATTTAAAAGTCAAAGCTTGGAAATATTTAAGATTTTGGAATTAAAATTCCAATTATTTTTTCTTATTTATTACCCAGAACTTTGACTTCTGTTTTATCTTTATTAAATTATTTTAAATCTACTATTATTCTTCTGTTTGGCTCTTCCCCAACACTATAAGTTTTTACCTTTGAATTATTTTGTAATTTTGTGTGTATTATTTTTCTTTCATAAGCAGACATTGGTTCTAACTCTATTTTCTTTCTATTTTTTACTACTGTTTTTGATATTTTTTCTGCTAATTCTTCTAATACAACTTTTCTCTTTTCTCTATAATTTTCAATATCTAATATTACACTACATTTATGTTTAAGACTCTTATTAGCAACATTTGAAAAAATTAATTGTAAATAATTAAGTGTTTCTCCCCTATATCCTATTAAATAATTAATATCGTCTCCAGTTACAGAAATATATATTCTTTTTTCTTTTTCTTCAACATTTATACTTAAATTATTTATTTTTAATTGATTAAAAAAGTCATTTGAAAACTTTTTCATTGTTTCTAATACTTCATTTAATTCTTCGTCTGTAATATTAGCCTTTTTAATTTTTACAGGTTCTTTTAATGTTAATTCTACTTTTATTTTTGTTGGTTCTAAAATACTAAAAAAACTTCTTTTCTCTTCATTACCTATTACATTAATAATTACATCTTCTCTTTTTGCATTAAGTTGTTTTAATCCATTTTCTATAGCTTCGTTTGTAGTTCTTCCTTCTGCAAATATACTATTTGGCATTTTATTTTTCCTCCTTAGATTTAAGATATTTACTTATAAAAAATCTCTCTAATATCATTAGTACATTGCTAGTTAACCAATATAAAGCTAGTCCTAATGGTGCTACTAAAGAAATTGATATTGACATTATAGGCATTAACAAAGACATACTTTTATTGGTTTGTTCTACCATATCTACTTCTTGGGCTTCTTTTTTAACTTCTTTACTTTCTCCTTCATATTCTTCTATATGATCATTTAGAAGTTTCTTATCTTTATCCTTTTTATTCATATTTGTTGATATTTTTGTACTAATAAATGTAGATAAAATATATAAAATCGGAATAATATAAACTTTAGGATCAGATAAATTTTGCATTGGAACTTTATTTAAATCCAAACCTAAAAATTCCATATTTAAATATACTTTTTCATCTTCATTTCCTTTATGCTGAATTATCGAAATCTCAGGATATGCTTGATTTATTTCTATATTTGCAGATTGAAGTTCATTCTTATAATTATTTATATCTTCTTCAGAAACATTTTTTACAAACGTTAATGGACTTTTTACCATATAAAATACTGCTAGCAATATGACTAATTGAAGTATTGCACTTAAGCATCCACTAAAAGGACTCATATTTTCAGATTTATATAGTTTCATTGTCTCTTGATTTAATTTTTCTGGATCGTTTTTATATTTAAACTGTAATGATTTCATTTGTTCTTGAATTTTTGAAGTTTTTTGCATTGTCCTCTGTTGCTTTATAGATAATGGCAATAACACTATTTTCAATAATACAGAAAATAAAATTATTGCAAAACCATAATTATTTACAATATTATAAATAAAATATAATATCGTACCAAATATACTTGCTAAAAATGCCATATTTTTATCTCCTTTATTTTAATGGATCATATCCACCCTTTGAAAAAGGATTACATTTTAAAATTCTCTTTATCCCTAAGAAACTTCCTTTTACTGAACCGTATTTAATAATAGCTTGTTTAGTATATTCAGAACATGTAGGATAAAATTTACAATGTATTCCCTCTTTTGATATAAGAGAAGATATATGTTTTTGATATATATTTATAAAAAAAATTAATATTTTTTTCATTAACCCTCATCTTTTTTTAATAAATTACTTTTATTTAATGTTTTAATTATATCATATTTAATATTAAAAAAATTAGCTTCAGAAATATTTTTATTTTTTTTCCATAAAAAAATTATATCATACCCAACAGAAATCTTATCCTCTAGTAATCTATAATTTTCTCTAATTAATCTTTTTATTTTATTTCTTTTTACAGCTTTTCCTGCTTTTACACTTACAGCAATACCTATATAATTGAAATTCTTATTATTTTTTTTTATATAAATATCAATATAATTTCCATTATAGTATTTTCCTTTTGTTAAAACATTTTTAAATTCGTAATTCTTTTTTAATGTATCTGTATTTAACATTTCTTACCACTCTTTATTTTTTATAGATTGCAAAAAGACCACTTAATGTGGCCATATACTTAAGCTGATAATTTTTTTCTTCCTTTACTTCTTCTTGCTTTTAAAACATTTCTTCCTGCTCTAGTTTTCATTCTTTTCATGAAACCATGTTCTTTACTTCTTTGTCTTGTTTTTGGTTGATAAGTCATTTTCATTTTTATGCACCTCCTATTATATTGTTGTAAAAATATATAAATATTTATCTCTAAAATTAAAAAGCATATCAATTATACTATAGGAAATAAGTATTTGTCAACATTTTATTATATATTATTTACAATCTAAAACTTATAAAAAACAAACTTATACACATAGTGGATAAAAAATTATTCACACCCTAGAAATGTTATTTATTGTCGTAAAAAGAAAAAATCTGTTCTCTATTGTAATATTACGGTATTCTAGCATTTATAAAATTTGTAATATTTTGTAATAAAATGTAATTTTATTATTTTTTATACACTTATCCACAAAATTATCCACATTATACACAGATTTATTTAAGTTTTTTGTCCTTTATTATTGACTAAGTTACTTTATTTATATATAATGTAAAAACAATAGGGAATAGTAATATTTTTTATTTTTTTTTGTAAATATTGACACTTGTATTACAGTATTTTTACATATTTTTCAAAGTTATCAACAGTTGTGGATACTGTTGTGGATAACGAAAAAAAGTTACGTTATTCTTTATTCCCTTATACTTTTTAGGAAGGATTGAAAGAAATGTCAAATGAACTAAATGAACTTTTAACTAAAGCAAAAGATCTTTTAAAAGATGAAATGACAAATATTTCTTATGAAACATGGATAAAATCATTAGAAATAAGAGATTTTACTGATGATAAAATAATATTAATCGCTTCTTCACCTTTTCAAAAAGATGCTGTGGAAACAAGATATTATGATTTAGTAACAAATACATTCAAATTTATTACAAATAAAGATTGTAAAATCATAGTAGAATATAAGGATCCTGATTCAGAAGAAGAAGATGTTAAGTTAGAAGAAAAAAGTTTTAATGACAATGAAATTGGTGTTTCAAATAATTCTTTAAATCCCAAATACACATTTGATACATTTGTAGTTGGAAATAACAATAGATTTGCACACGCTGCTTCTTTAGCAGTTGCAGAAGCACCAGGAACTTCATATAATCCATTATTTTTATATGGAGATGTTGGATTAGGAAAAACGCACTTAATGCATGCAATTGGACATCAAGTAATAAAAAATAATCCAAATTCAAATGTATTATATGTAACTTCAGAAAAATTTACTAATCAATTAATTAATGCTATAAAAGATAATAAAAATGAACAATTTAGAAATAAATATAGAAATATTGATGTTCTATTAATAGATGATATTCAATTTATAGCTGGAAAAGAAAGAATTCAAGAAGAATTTTTCCACACATTTAATACACTACATGATAATAGAAAACAAATTGTAATCTCTAGTGATAGACCACCAAAAGATATTCCTTTATTAGAAGATAGATTAAAATCTAGATTCGAATGGGGATTAATTGCTGATATATCAATTCCAGATTATGAAACACGTTTAGCTATATTAAGGAAAAAAGCGCAAACAGACAATATAATAGTAGATGATGTAATCTTATCAACAATAGCTACAAGAGTTGCTTCTAATATAAGAGAATTAGAAGGAGTTTTTAATAAATTAGTTGCTTTTTCCACATTAGCTAATGGTCCAATAACCATAGAAATGGCAGAAAAAGCAATAAATGATATTTCTGCACAAAAAGAAAAAGTAATCTCAGCAGATTATATACAAGATGTAGTAGCAAAATATTTCAATATAAATAAGAAAGATTTAAAAAGTTCAAAAAGATCAAATGATATTGCTTATCCTAGACAAATAGCAATGTACTTGTGTAGGGAAGTGGCTGGTCTTTCATTTCCTAAAATTGGTGAAGAATTTGGAAAGAGAGATCATACAACAGTAATGCATGGATGTAATAAAATAGAAAAAGAAATAAAAGAAAATACAAATACAAAATTAATTGTGGAAAGTGTGAAAAAAATAATTTTAGAAAAAAAATAAAGTAAATATCAACCAAAAATAAAATTTTTTAAAACTTTGGTTCGCCAAAACAAATTTTTGAAAAAAGTTTTGCTTTTTTACTTACGGAAGTAATACATTAGATATACACAGGCAGATGTTAATAATGTGTATATAAACTGTTAATATTTCATTAATCCACATTTTTTTCAAAACCATGTGGATTAAATTACAACTTTTCCACGAAAATATAAACATAGTTTTTTTACGGAAATAGGGACTTTCAGAACTTTTCCCCACAATTAACAACACCTAATACTATTACTTCTATAATTATTATTTATTAATAAAGGAGAGAGAAAAATGAAGATAGTTTGTTATAAAGACAAAATTCTTAAAGCTATTAATTCCGTAGTAAAAGCTGTAGCATCAAAAACTACAATGCCTATACTAGAAGGAATACTTATTCAAACAAATGATAATGAAATAAAATTAACAACATATGATTTAGAAATAGGTATTGAATACATAATGGATTGTGAAGTAGAAGAACAAGGTTCTACAGTAGTAAATGCTATAATGTTTAGTGAAATTATCAGAAAATTACCTGATACAGAAATAAAAATTTATTTAGATGATAACAATTTATTAGTTATTGAATGTGAAGGTTCATTATATAAATTAGCAACTATGGATCCAACAGAATTTCCAGAATTACCAAGAATAAATGTCGAAAACTCAATACAAATAGAACAAAATGTATTAAAAAATATGATTAGAAGAACTATATTTGCAGTAAGCAATGAAGAAAACAGACCTATTTTTACAGGTTGTTTATTTGAAGTTGTAAACAATAAGTTAAATGTTGTAGCAGTAGATGGCTTTAGATTAGCATGGAGAAGCAGTTTCTTAAATGTACAAGCAAATGATTTTAGTGCTGTAATTCCTGGTAAAACATTAAATGAAGTAAATAAAATTATTTCAGATTCGTTTGAACCTATAAAAATAGGGATTTCAAAAAATCAGGCATTATTTGAAATGGATAATTGTAAAATAGTTACAAGAGTTTTAGATGGGGAATTCTTAAATTATGCTAATGTAATACCAAAAGAATGGGATACAAGAATAAGAGTAAATAAAAATATTTTACAAAGTTGTTTTGAAAGAATTAGTTTAATCTCTTCTTCATCTGTGGAAAAAGAGAAAAAATATCCTGTAAAAGTAACTGTTGATATTGGAAAATTAACAATTTCTTGTGCAAACCAAACAGGAGATGCAAAAGAAGAAATATATGTATCAACAGAAGGAAAGAATATAGAAGCAGGATTTAATCCAAAATATTTCTTAGATGCATTAAAAGTTATCGATGATGAAGAAGTTTACGTTCATTTTGGTTCTAGTATATCACCATGTATTATTAGACCTGTTGATGAAGGTGACTATGTATACATGATATTGCCAATAAGATTAAAAGACTAAAAAATAATTAGATAGAAAATAAGCTATTATTTAATATTATAATAGCTTATTTTTAATTTGTTTAAAAAAGAACTTGCTTTATTTTTTAATTATGTGTATAATGCAATATATATTTGAAAAATATCCACAGAATCTTACGGAAATGTGGATAACTAAGTGGAGAACTTTATGAATATAACAAAATTAAAATTAGAAAATTTTAGGAATTATGATAGCCAAGAAATAGAATTTAATAAAGGAATAAATGTCATTTATGGCGATAATGCACAAGGAAAAACAAATATATTAGAGGCTATTTTTTTATGCTCAATGGGAAAATCATTTAGGACAAGTAAAGATAAAGAGCTTATAAAAATAAATAAAGATTTTGCTAAATTAAATATCGAATATGAAAAAAGTGATAGGGAAGGAAAGATAGAATATATAATTTCTGAAAAGAAAAGCATAGCTATTAATGGGGTAAAGATAAAAAAATTAAGTGAATTGTTAGGAAATATAAATTCTATTATTTTTTCACCTGACGATATGGAAATTCTTAAAGATGGTCCACAAAAAAGAAGAAAATTCTTAAATATGCTAATAAGTCAGCTAAGACCCAGATATTTGTTTAATTTAAATGCTTATAATAAAACATTAGAACAAAGAAATAATTATTTAAGACAAATAAAACTTGAAAATAAGTCAAAAAATATGTTGGAAATATGGAATGAAAAATTAGCTAATCATGCACAAATTATATATGATTATAGAAGAGAATTTGTTGATAAAATATTGAACAAAATAATAGATATCCACAAAAATATAACAGATAATTTAGAAGAAATAAATATAAAATATATAAGTGATTTTAAAGATAGGGAATCATATATAAAAAGATTAAATGAAAAAGTAGAAAATGATGTATATAAAGGTTATACTTCCTCAGGAATTCATAGAGATGATTTTGAAGTATATCTTAATGGAAAAAACATTAACCTATATGGCTCACAAGGGCAATTTAGAACAGCAATACTATCATTAAAATTAGCTGAATTATATGTTATTTATGATGAAATTGGGGAATATCCAATTTTGTTATTAGATGATTTTATGTCAGAATTAGATGAGAAGAGACGTAGAAAATTTGTGGAAAACATTACGGATGCGCAAGTAATATTAACAGGTACTCACAAATTGCTACTTGAAAATTTTAATTATAATATATATAATGTAAAAGATGGACAAGTAAAAAAAGAAGAACAATTTTAACAAAAGAGGGATTATAAATGTTTGTACACATAGGAAATAATATAATTTTAGAAGAAAAAGATATAATTGGAATATATAATATAGAATCAATGAAGGATTCAGAAGAATATAAAAATTTAATAGAAAGTTTAAAAAGAACAGATAATCTTGTTTCACAAGCAAATGGAGATGCAAGATCATTAATAATGACAAAAGAAAATGGAAAAATAGTAGGATACGAAACAAATGTATCTACTATGTCTATAGCAAAAAGAGCAGAAGATAATAAAAATAGGAAAGGCACATTATTAGGAGGTTTTTATAATGGAAAAATATAAACATGAATATGGAGCAGAACAAATACAAGTATTAGAGGGGCTAGAAGCTGTTAGAAAAAGACCAGGTATGTACATAGGAAGTGTTTCTGCAAGAGGATTACATCATCTTGTGTATGAAATAGTAGATAACTGTGTTGATGAAGCTTTAGCTGGATATTGTAAAAATATTCATGTTCAAATAAAACCAGGAAATATTGTAACTGTTCAAGATGATGGTAGAGGTATTCCTGTCGAAATACATCCTAAGACTAAAATATCTACTGCAGAAACTGTTTATACAATGTTACATGCAGGAGGAAAATTTGGTGGAGATAGTGGATATAAAGTATCTGGAGGTCTTCATGGTGTTGGTGCTTCTGTTGTAAATGCTTTATCTGAATGGACTGAAGTTGAAATATGCCGCGATGGCGGAAAATATAGGATGAAATTCGCAAGGGGAAAAACGGTAGAACCATTAAAGAAAATAGAAGATTCAGACAAAACTGGAACAACAGTAACATTCTTGGCAGATAGTACAATTTTTGAAACAACTAACTATGATTTTTCTGTTTTAGAAGAAAGATTTAGAGAGATTGCATTTTTAACAAAAGGCTTAAGAATAAAAGTAGAAGATTTAAGAGAGGAACCAGTAAAAAAAGCAGATTTTTGTTTTGAAGGTGGTCTAAATTCTTTTGTAGAATATTTAAATCAAAATAAAGAAAAACTTCATAAAAAACCAATTTATATAGAAAAAACAGAAGGAGAAGTTCCTGTAGAAATAGCAATTCAATATACTACAGCATATTCAGAGAACATTTATACTTTTGTTAATAATATAAATACTGTTGAAGGTGGAACCCATTTAGAAGGATTTAAAAGAGCATTAACAAAAGTATTTAATGATTATGCAAGAAAACATAACATTTTAAAAGAAAAAGACTCAAACTTACAAGGTGAAGATATAAGAGAAGGAATAACAGCAGTTATTTCTGTAAAAGTAAAAGAGCCTCAATTCGAAGGACAAACAAAAACAAAATTAGGAAATAGTAATGTTACAGGTATCGTTCAATCAATGGTAAACGAGGCTTTATCTGATTTCCTAGAAGAAAATCCTACTGTTGCAAAAGCAATACTAGAAAAATGTATTGGAGCATCTAGAGCTAGGGAAGCTGCAAGAAAAGCAAGAGAATTAGTAAGAAGAAAGAGTGCTTTAGAAACATCTACATTACCAGGTAAATTGGCAGATTGTAGTGAAAAAAATGCAGATTTATGCGAAGTATATATTGTTGAGGGAGATTCTGCTGGTGGTAGTGCAAAACAAGGAAGAGACAGAAAATTCCAAGCAATACTTCCTTTATGGGGAAAAATGCTTAATGTTGAAAAGTCAAGAGCAGATAAAATATATAATAATGATAAATTGCAACCAGTAATATTAGCTGTTGGCGCTGGAATTGGTGCAGATTTTGATATAACAAAAATAAGATATGGAAAAGTTATAATAATGGCTGATGCCGATGTTGATGGTGCGCATATTAGAACATTATTATTAACATTCTTCTTTAGATATATGAGGCCTTTAATAGAAAATGGAAATGTATATTTAGCTCAACCACCATTATTTAAACTTGCTAAAAAGGGTATGAAAGATATTTATTGCTATACAGATGAAGAGCTAGAAGAAAAATATAAAGAGTTAGAAGAAAAAGGTATTTCGAGAGATTCTATATCTATTCAAAGATATAAAGGTCTAGGAGAAATGAATCCAGAACAATTATGGGATACAACAATGAACCCAGAAACTAGAATATTAATAAAAGTTACAATGGATGATGCAATAAAAGCAGACCAAATATTTACAGTATTAATGGGAGATGAGGTTGCACCTAGAAGGAAATTCATTGAAGAGAATGCAAAATATGTTAAGAATCTTGATGTATAAAAAAAAGAATCCTGCGGGATTCTTTTTTCATATATTTAAATAGCTATAAATGTCGATTTTTGTATGACGAATTTCGTTGACAAATAATGGAAATGAGAGTATTATTGAACAAAGATAAGAGGTGATATATGTAAAAACAAATAATAAATCTACACAAAATTGGTTAATTGTAGAGAGTATAGATAAAAATGGAATTATAAAAATAAAAAATAAAAATATTTTTATAAAACTAATAAGAGTTCAACCAATAAATTTTAATTTAAAAACAACTTTAGAAAAAGAAGCTATTTTAAATTCATATAAGATTCTTTTAAAAACATGTAATTTTAATCTTCAAATTTTAATTCATACAAATAAAGAAGATATTTCCAAAATCGTAAGTAATGTTAAAAAGTCAAATAATGATTCAATTTCAATTATTTCTAAAAAGTATATTGAATTTCTAAACAAAATTAATTCTGAAAAGCAAACATCCACAAAAAATTATTATATTATCATAGATGAACAAAGTGAAATAGAAAATGAAAATTTAGCAAATATTTATTATATGTTAAATGAAAAATATTTTAAGATAAAAGAATGTCTTAATAAATGTGGAAATCAAGTAAAAGAATGTAAAAAAGAAGATGTTATAAAGGTTTTACATTTTTTCTTAAATACTAATTATAATTTGAATAGGTAGGTGATAGAAAGAAATATTTTAAAAAAGTTTTTTATTAAAAATACAAATGAAAAACAATGTCTAGAAGAAAATTATATTTGCCCTTCATACATAAATAATGAAAATCCTAAATATTTAGAAATAGATAATATGTATTATGCAGGTTTAATGATTGTAAATTATTTAAGAGAGAATGAAGACTTAATTTTAAAAGGAATAATAGATACAGACATAAACATGAATATTTCAATATTTTATGAAAAACAAAATAAATATAAAATTTTAAAAGAACTAACTTATAATATTGGTAATGTGTCTGCAGATTTAAAAGATATAAATAATAATAGGCAAGATGTTGACATAGCACAATATACATACAATGATGCGAAATATATAAGAAAAGAAATGCAAATAAACAACCAAGATATATATTATTTATACATTTATATTAATGTTTTTGCAGAAACGATAAAAGAATTAGAATTTAATCTAAGTAAAGTTGAAGGTATATTGCAAGGTTCTGGCTTGCAAACTAGAAGAGCAAATTTTAGGCAAGAACAAATATATAAGTCGAGTTTACCATTAATGCATAATGATAAAGATTTACAACTAGCCACTAGAAGAAATATTTTGACAGAAGGACTCGTAAGTACATATCCGTTTATTTCTTCATCAATTTTTGATGAAAAAGGAGTATATATAGGCAGAAATATTCATAATAATTCAATGATTTTTATAGATAGATATAATACTCAGAAATATAAAAATCCAAATATGTGTGTATTTGGAATGTCAGGAGCTGGAAAATCATTTTATATAAAATTATTAATATTAAGATATGGAATACAAGAGATAAATCAGTACGTTATAGATCCAGATAGAGAATATGGAAATGTATGTAAAGCATTAAATGGAACATTAATAAAAATAGGACCAACTTCAAATACATATATTAATGTGTTTGATATAAGAGAAGAAAGTATAGAGAAAGATGAAAAGGGATATCTCGCTATTAAAATTGATAAACTTAAGGGATTTTTCAATTTAATATTTGGAGAAATGAATGAGGAAGAAAAATCTATTATAGAAGAAAAATTAATTAAGCTATACGAAAGTAAGAATATAAATTTTAATGATAAGAGTCTATACAAAGTAAAAAATAAAAAAGTAGTTTTTAAAGAAAGTACAGATATGCCAATATTACAAGATTTTTATGAATTACTAGGTCAAGATGAAAGAACAAAAAGATTTTATATAAAATTGTTGCCTTTTGTAAAAGGGAGTTTAAATTATTTTAATAAATATACAAATATAAAAATAAAAAACAATTTAATTATTGCAGATATTTATGAATTAGGTGAAGAAAATATAAAATATGGAATGTATATTTTTGTAGATTTATTTTGGGATTTAATTAAGAAAAATCGAAAAGAAAGAAAAGTTATTTACTTAGACGAAATCTGGAGATTAATAGGTATAACATCGAATAAAGAAGTTGCTTCGTTTATATATAAAATATTTAAAACTATTAGAAAATATGGTGGAAGTGGAGTTGCTATAACTCAAGATGTATCAGATTTATTTAGTTTAGATAATGGAACATATGGAAAAAGTATTTTAAATAATTCAAATATAAAAGTATTCTTTTGTTTGGAAGAAGAAAATATTAATATATTGGAAAAATATGCAAAGTTGTCAGAAAAAGAAAAGATAGAAATTAAATCATTTTCAAAAGGAGAATGTTTAATGTTTGTTGGAAACGAGCATATTCTAGTAAAAATAGATTCATCAGACTTCGAAAAAAATATTATAGAAAAAGGGGAGATAGATAATTAAAAAGATAATAAATATATTTGGAGCTAATGGTGTCGGAAAAAGTATAATAACACTATTATTAGCTAATATAATGGCAGAAAATAAATTTAAGGTTTTAATAATAGATTATACACAAAATATTTATACTATCTTTAATAAAAAACCAGAAAAAAATGCAATAAAAATCGAAAATATATATTTATTAAATAAATTTTATAAAACTGATAGTAATAAATATAATATAGTCATTTTTGATAATCCACAAATAAGTTTTTTGAAAAAAACAGAATTACTAAATAATTCTACAAATATATTTTTATCAGAGTGTAATTTACTAGGAATAAAAAAATTAAGTAAATTAATTGGGATTATTACAAAAGATATACGAAAAGAAAATATAAATATTATTTTTAATAAATACAATTCAAATTCATTAGATAAAGACATATTATATAATATTTTTAAATCTATAAAAATTCTAGGAAAAATAGATTATAGTAAAAAAATAGATGCAATATTAAATACGGAAAAAATAATAAATATAAAATCACTAAGAAAAGATTTATTAAAAATAAGGGATAATTTATTAAAGGAGAATAAAGTATATGGAGATAGACATACAAAACGAATTAAATAATAAAAATTTAGAAGTAGAGAAAGAACAAAAAAGTTTTTTAGAAACTACTTTAGGAGGAATCATAAATACAGGGCTAAATCTTGGAATTAAATATTTATTACCGGACTTTGTAGAAGACGAGGTAATAAATATAAAAGATACTATACTTAATGAAGGCTTTAAAGAAGGATTAAATACAGCAATAGACGAGGCAGTAGATTTGGGTAAAAGCGCAATAGGTATTGTAACTGGAAAATTTGAAGATATTTCGCAAATGCAAAAAGCTGTAGAAACTGGAGGAATAATAGATACTATATCAAAAGGATTAGATACAGCTATTAATAAAGTAAATGAAAAAGGAAAGTTAAATGATACTATAAGTAATGTTATAAAAAAAGGTAAGAATTTAATTCTGGATAATATTAGTAGCAACATAGAAGAAATGATTGTTGAACAAGGAAATGAGATAAGTAAATTTGAAACTTCAATTAATGAATGGAAAAAAGGTTATGAAAATAAAGACTTTGATTTAATGGAAAAAGAGATGAAAAATATAAATAAATATTTAGAGAAAATAATGCCATTAGAAAATATAATTAAAGAAGCTAGATTAGTAGAAAATGTACATAACTTGATTAAAAACAATAATAAAAATTTCGAAATAAATGAAGTAGAATTAGAAGCTGCAAATGTACTGGCATAAGACAATGAAGAATAATCAAATATTTCAGAGAATTAACAAGTTTAAGTGCTCGTAGGATTACTAATTTAAAAAAATTTGGTATACATGTTAAAGCCACTTTTCTTTTAATTCCGTAAGATTTTCGAATAATTTCCTTGCATATTTTTTTCTGTTTTAGTATAATACATTGTGTAGCAGAAAGAAGAAAAGAGGTAAAGAAATGGACAACCATGATGGAAAAATAATTGAAAGAGATATCGAAAACGAGATGAAGACAGCATACATTAGTTATGCTATGAGTGTTATTGTACAAAGAGCTTTACCAGATGTAAGAGATGGTTTAAAACCAGTTCACAGAAGAATTTTATATGCAATGCACGAAGATGGGATTACGTCAGATAAACCATACAGAAAATGTGCAAATACTGTAGGATCTGTTTTAGGAAGATACCATCCACATGGAGATTCTTCAGTTTATGATGCAATGGTAAGAATGGCACAAGACTTTTCATTAAGATACATGTTAATAGATGGACATGGAAATTTTGGTTCTATAGATGGTGATGGTGCCGCAGCAATGAGGTACACGGAAGCTAGGATGTCTAAAATAGCAGAATATATGCTTACAGACATAGAGAAAAATACAGTTGACTTTATGCCAAACTATGATGATAGATTACAAGAGCCAACAGTGTTACCATCAAAAATACCACAATTATTAATTAATGGTTCATCAGGTATAGCAGTTGGAATGGCAACAAATATACCTCCACATAACTTAACAGAAGTTTGTGATGGTCTTATTAGAATAATTGAAAATCCAAATACCACAGATGAAGAGTTAATGTCAATTATTAAAGGACCGGATTTCCCAACAGGAGGAATGATTTTAGGAAAAGATGGCATAAAAGAAGCATATAGAACGGGAAAAGGAAAAATAGTTGTAAGAGCCGAAGCAGAAATTGAAGAAATGGCAAATAATAAACAAAGAATAATCGTAACATCATTGCCATATCAAGTTAATAAAGCTAGATTAATAGAAAATATATCTAAATTAGTAAGAGAAAAAAGAATAGAAGGAATATCTGAATTAAGAGATGAATCAGATAGAAATGATAGAGTTAGAATAGTAATAGAATTAAAAAGAGATGCTAGGGCTCAAGTGGTTTTAAATCAACTATATAAAAATACTCAAATGCAAGATACATTTGGAGCGATATTATTAGCATTAGTAGATGGAGAGCCAAAAATATTAACCCTAAGACAATGTTTAGATTATTATATTGACCATAGAAAAACAGTAATTTTAAGAAGAACTAAATTCGAACTAGATAAAGCTTTAGCAAGAGCTCATATCTTAGAAGGTTTAAGAATCGCAATAGATAATATAGACGAAGTTATTAGTATTATTAGAAGTTCTTATGATGATGCTAAAGAAAGATTAATAGAAAGATTTGGCTTAACAGATATACAAGCTCAAGCAATACTAGATATGAGATTAAAAACATTATCTGGTTTACAAAGAGAAAAAATCGAAGAAGAATATAAACAATTAATGGAATTAATCGCACATCTAAGAGAAATCTTAAATAATGAACAACTTGTATATGACATTATTAAAGAAGATTTAGAAGAAGTTAAAACTAAATTTGGAGATGAAAGATTAACTAAAATAAAACCTGCAGAGGGAGATATAGAAGAAGAAGACTTAATAAAAGAAGAACAAACGATAGTAGCTTTAACACATTTTGGATATATCAAGAGAATGCCTGCAGATACATATAAAAGCCAACGTAGAGGTGGAAAAGGTATTACTGGCATTTCTACAAGAGCTGATGACTTTGTTACAGAAATATTTACAGCTTCTACACATGATACTATTTTATTCTTTAGTAATAAAGGTAAGTTATATAGATTACGTGGCTATGAAATTCCAGAAGCAGGAAGAACAGCAAAAGGAACAGCGATTGTTAACTTATTAAGTTTAGATCCTGGAGAAAAAATAACAGCAGTTATTCCAATTTCTAATTTCGCTGAAGGAAAATACTTGCTAATGGCTACTCAAAAAGGATTTATAAAGAAAACAGCTCTTACAGAATATAATTCAGCAAGAAAGACGGGACTTCAAGCAATTACATTAAAAGAAGAAGACGAATTAATAGCTGTAAGGTTAACAGATGGACAAGATAATGTTGTTTTAGTAACTGAAGACGGAATGAGTATTACTTTTAGTGAGCAAGATGTAAGACCAATGGGTAGAACAGCACAAGGCGTAATAGGAATTAAACTTGGAGATGGAGATAAAGTTATTGGAATGGAATCTATTATAGACGGTGCTAATGCAACATTATTGGCTATAACAGAACACGGATTTGGTAAAAGAACAGATTTAGATGAATATAGAGTACAAAATAGAGGTGGAAGAGGAGTAATAACATATAAAGTTACTCAAAAAACAGGAAAATTAGTTGGAATTAGAGTTACAGATGATTCAAATGATATAATGATGATTACAGATACAGGTACAATAATTAGAATAAGTGTTAAGGATGTAAGCGTATTAGGTAGATCAACACAAGGTGTAACTTTAATGAGAACAAATGACGGAGGAAAAGTAGTAAGCATTGAATTAGTTGAACCTGAAGAAACTAATGAAGAATAAATAATAATAGATATACAATAACATAAAAATATTTCGAAAGAGTCTAATAGAATATCTATTAGACTCTTTTTTTAATAATAGTAATGGAGATGAAATAATGAATAAAAAAATTAATCAAACAATGATGCAATATTTTGAATGGTATTTACCAGCTGATTGTGGTTTATGGAAAAAAGTTGCAAATGAAGCAAGTTATTTAGATAGTATTGGAATTACAGGAGTATGGCTACCACCAGCATATAAAGGTGAGGGAGGAAATCACGATACTGGATATGGTGTTTATGACTTATACGACTTAGGGGAGTTTGATCAAAAAGGCTCTGTAAATACTAAGTATGGTAGTAAAGATGAGTATATAAATGCAATAAAGGTATTGAAGGGAAATAACTTAGAAGTATATGCAGATATTGTTTTAAATCATAGATTAGGTGCAGATGGAACAGAAGAAGTTATGGCAATGGAGGAAGAGCCTAATAACAGAAATGTAGAAATAAACGCACCTATATTTATAGAAGCATGGACAAAATATAATTTTGATGCAAGAAATAATAAATATTCAGATTTTAAATGGAATTGGACACATTTTCATGGAGTCGACTGGGATGAAAAACAAAAAAGAAAAGGAATATTTAAATTCTATGGAAAACACTGGGATGTAGATGTTGACAAAGAAAATGGGAATTTTGATTATTTAATGGGTGCAGATGTTGATTTCAATAATGTAGATGTTATTCAGGAATTAAATAAATGGGGAGATTGGTATGTAAATACTACTAATGTTGATGGATTTAGACTAGATGCAGTAAAACATATTAGAGCAGGCTTCTATAAAGAGTGGTTAGAGAATATAAAAGAAGAATTTGCAAAAGATTTCTTTACAGTAGGAGAATACTGGAGTACTAATATTTTAGCTATAAATAATTACTTAAAAGAAGTTGACTATTCTATGAAATTATTTGATGTACCATTACATTATAATTTATTTAATGCATCAAATTCTTCCGGAAATTATGATATGAGAACTATTTTAGATAATACACTTGTAAAGGAAAATCCAGAGTATGCAGTAACATTTGTAGATAATCATGATACACAGTTAGGTCAATCTTTAAATTCTTGGATACAAGATTGGTTTAAACCATTAGCATATGCATTAATTTTATTAAGAAAAGATGGAATTCCATGTATTTTCTATGGAGATTACTATGGAATAGAACACGATAATATTCCACCAAAGAAAAAATTATTGGAGAATATGATAAAAGCAAGAAAACATTTTTCATATGGAAAACAAAGAGATTACTTTAAAAACGAAAATATAATCGGTTGGGTTAGAGAAGGAGATAGTGACCACACTGACTCTGGATTAGCTGTTGTAATGAGTGATAATGCTGGTGGATGTATTGAGATGAATATGGGAGAAAGATTGGCCAATACAGTATTTTACGATTGTACAGGCAATTTAGATGAGACAGTATATGTTGATGCAAATGGGAATGGAATTTTTTACTGTGATGGAGGAAGTGTTTCTGTTTGGATAAAGAAAGATAATATATATGACAAGAGTGAAGAAGAATAAAAACAACCAGAAAAAAAGATTCTATTTTTTTCTGGTTGCGGGTAATAGCTAAGAGACTTGATATTTCAATATTTTGAACTATCAGTCTGACGTCTATACTGACAAAAAGCATGAAAAATGCTGAGAAAAGTCGAGAAAATTTGAAAAAATTAACAAGAGTTTTTTATTGAAATATCAACAAAAACTCTTGTTTTTATCTTTTTTTATCAAACTAAAATAAAAATAGTTTGAAATTCAATTTTTATTAAGGGGTTTCAAAAGGGATTTTATCCCTTGGTACACGACAACTTTCTCGAAGTTGGCTAGTGTGTTAGTCAACTTTTGAAATTTGTTTGAAGATAATAATATATACAAGGGCAAAGCACATGTAAGAGCAGAAATGGATGTTTCAGATTACTATTATGAGGGTAGTATACCATTTATTACAAGAACCGATAGTAATAATGGTTGTAATGGTTATGTTCAAAAAGATATGGTTGAAGATACTGAGAAAGGAAATGCATTAATAATTGGAGATACAACGTCAACATGTTTTTATCAAAAAGATGATTTTATTACTGGTGGCCATATTATAATTTTTTCTAAATTAATTAAACTAATTAATTTGTTTTTCCTTTACCAATAATATTCGACAATAATCTAGGGTCGAATTATCTTCCTATTAAAAACTAGACATTCGCAAATACTTGAATTTGTAAATTAATTTGGGAGATTCTATGGCTTTTATAGAATCTCTCAAATTAGTCTTTTGTATGAAATTAGAAAGGGCGGAAATCTAATTTCATTAAGATTGTTTGAAGTTTTTCAGTTGTAGAAAAGCTTCAAAACTTTCAAAAATACTAGGCAAATTTAAGACCTCCTTCTTTAGCATATTTATAAAATAAGTCGCTACTATTTTTAACTACTTGTTTAAAAAAATTCAATCTCTTCATCAGAATAATTACCTTCCCAAACTGTTACTTCATATGTAGGTAATTTTATTCGAACAGAGTCAAATTCATTTTTGGTAGGTCTTTCAAAATGAACATCAATGCACTCTTGAGCATTATATATATATTTGAAATATTAAAATGAATAATTAAAAAAAGAAAATAATAAATTAAAAAATTACATTGAAAAAACTTTTGAAGTAATAAAAAATATTTTTAGTTTTCCTATTGATAAATTTAAATGTATAGTAAATAATTTTATTCAATATTTTGACAAATAAAATAGCTTGTATCCGAGGATACAAGCTATTTAAAACGATTATTTCGTTGGTTGCGGGGGGAGGACTCGAACCTCCGACCTTTGGGTTATGAGCCCAACGAGCTGCCAACTGCTCCACCCCGCGATGTGCTACAAGAATTATTATACAACTAAGGGTATCTGTTGTCAATATATATAAGTTAATTTATTTATATTATATGCAAAAATTAGTAAAATATTACATGGAATATATAAATAAAATAGGGATTTTAGGACCGTCCCCAAATCCCTATATGGAATTATATTACCAAGAGCTTCCGCCTCCGCCTCCGGAACCTCCACCAGAGAATCCTCCTCCAGAAGAGCCACCAGAACCAGAACTAGAAGGTCTAGATGTCATAGAAGTATTTACCCTAGTCATTGTGCTATTCATAAAGGTACCAAAAGAGTGAACTGAAAATGCAGTACTAGAATAATACCATGATGGTGGTTCAACTGCAATATTTTCAAATTGTTCTACCCATTTATCTGATACATCTAAAGCATAAGTGTAAGGTAAGATATTATAAAAGTATTCTGGTTCTTTTTCAACCATTGCTTCTAGTTGGTCTTTTTCTGCTGTTTCTAAGAAACGCTTGAATCCTTTGATTTTTCCTAAAATTTCTAACCCAAAAGGAGTTCTTTTTAATATAATTTTTCTAAATACATAAAGAACTATTATACATAAAATTCCTATAAAATATGTAATAGCGGAAATTGAAGTTGAAAATATAATTGGAAGTATCATAAAAAGAGGTATTCCGCCAAATAATAATCCCCAAATAACGATAAATATCTTTGTTGATATAGGACCACTTGATGTTAATATTGATATCATAAGTGAAAAACCAATTCCAGGGAATATTAGGGCAACAGGAAGTTCACTTAGCATTCCAGTATCATAAAAAGGTTTTACAGTTATTAGTATAAATATTATGAGCATCATAGGAATAATAAAACCTCTTAATTGTAAAGATTTTTTGTCAAAAAGTTTAGTTTTATTTTCTTTCTTATTTAAAAGTTTCTTTATACGATTTACTGTTATATAAAAACGATTAGTTAAATCTGAAGATGTAACAGAAGATCTTGTTCTAAATAGACCATCAAAGAAAAGTTTTTCTATTTCATTTGTTCCATCGTATTCTTTCAATTTATATATTGTAAAATCTTTTGTGCTTGCAAATAATGCCTTATTCTCGGTTTCTTTTATTGATAAATAGCCCTTACTTGCTAGATAAATTAGTAGTGAAACTATAGCTTTATCATCTGTTTCACCTTTATATAAAAAAGCAAGTTCTGCTGAATTGTAACCTTCTGGAGGATAAAACTCTACTGTTTCTATAACAGGTTTATCTTTACCAAATAATAGCCATAAAATAAATGCAATAAATACAATTACTAAGCTTATACCTATAATTATATAATAATCTGTATTATTATTATGAGCTCCAACAAAGTAGTTATCAGGTAAAGTAAGTCTAACAGTAAGACCATTTCCTGCAGGTAATGTATCTGTATAAATACCACTGATTGTATTACCATTTACAGAGTAAGAAACGCTGTCACTATCGGTATACCCATATCTGCCAGAAGAAAATCCCAATGATGAAGCATCAAATTCTTTTGGCATTGTGATAGAAAAACTAACATTAGAAATACGTGTATCCCATTCGGTTCCAATTAAATTATAATAAAATTCATCGGCATCTTTTACGGGGTCTGCACCTATATCATATGTATATTTAATTACATATTTTTGTAGCCCAGTTACATAAGTATCTTGATTTCCTATTTTTATAGCCAAATTACCATTACTATTACTTTTTGAATATTCATTATTTACTTGTAAATTTGTAATTTTGACACGATTAGTAGATGTAGAACCATCTAATCTTTCAATAGTATTTTTTAGAGGAATAGTTCTAATTATTCCATGTTTTCTCGTATAAAAATTAGCGGTAATTGTTTCTGTAATATCAAATGTATTATTTTCATTTACTTTTACGTTAATATCATAAGAATTTATTACATAATCTGTAACAGCATATGAATTATTAGGTAAAAAAGAAATTAATATAAATGATAAAATAAAAAGTATAACTCCAATAATTTTTTTAGTCATTTAAATTCACCCCAACATTATTTTTTTCTTCTGCATTTGCCTCAAACATTTTAAATTCTTTGAATCTGAATAATTTAGCTAGAATATTATTTGGAAACATTTGAATTTTATTATTAAAATTTCGCACAGTACCATTATAATACTTTCTACTATTTGCAATTTCATCTTCTATACTTATTAAATTATTACTTAAATTAGTATATAATTCATTTGCTTTTAATTCTGGATAATTTTCTGAAACTGCAAAGATATTTGATAAACATCTAGACAAATCTTCATTTATATTAATTTTATTATCCATAGTTAACTCATCATAACTAGAGCTTCGTAAAGAAGTAATTTTAGTTAGAGTTTCATTTTCATATTTAGAATACCCTTTTACAACTTCTATTAAATTAGGAATAAGATCCCATCTCTTTTTTAGATAGATATCCATTGTAGAAAAAGCTTCTTTAACTAAATTTCTTGAATTAATAAAAGAATTATAAGTTATTAAGATATATATTAAAAGTATTACTATAATTCCTATAATAATGTAGATATACAAAATATCACCTCCTATTTTCATATATATTATGACATTAAGTGAGGTAAACAGCAATAAAAAATCAAAAATTATTTTGTGATTTGAATTTGTATATTTGTGTTTGTATCTATAAATACATCTGAATTAATATATGTATTTACGGTATGAGTATTGGGAAGATTATATTTATTAGGAAGTGATTTAGAAGAATTTTTAGTATATAAATTGGAATTTTGATAAATATTTTCTACTAATAAAATATTTACAGTTAAAAAATTATATTCAACAATATTAGAATATTTAGCAATAGAATTAATTGAATTAAATGCTATGAAAAATAAAATAAGAAAAATGACTTTTTTCATAAAAACTCCTTTTATTAATATTTAATGATTATACTGTTCATATATAATTTTTAATTTAAAGTTAGTTGAGATTGAAGCATTAAAATTACCAGTATAGTTAATGATTATAGTAAAAATATGTTCTTCTTTAGTTAGATTATTTAATAAATATTTTTCTGACATGAAATTTGATAAGGTAATTTCTGTATTATCCATATAACATGATATAGAAAAATCAGGAGTTAGATTTTCTAAATGAAAGTAATAATAGAATGGAATATCAGAAATAATATTATCTTTAAAATTAGATATCTTAAAAGAGTACCTAGCAACAGTATTAATATTGTCTAAAATTACAGCTTCATTAAATGAAATATTAAAGATTGGTTCAGCAATATTAGAATAAATACATATATTTTGATTGATAGAGTAATTATTATGAATAATTACTGAAGCTAATAAAAAAACTATAGCAAATAAAAATAAAATTTTTTTCAAGACTAATTCCTTTCGAAAAATATTTGAAGATTTAAAGAGAGAGTAGAATTATAAAAAGTATCTGTATTATTAACTGGCCATTCCCAGAAAAAAGATATAATATCCACAGTATTTGTATTAGCTGTGTATAAACAAGAGCCATTTTGCAAAATATCCACAAGTGAATTATTAATATAGATATTCAAATTTGCTGGAATATTAGAATGTGAACTTAGAATTTTAAAATTAATATTTTTAGTGGAATTAATTATTAAAGAAAAGAAACCATATGAACCGCGGTATAAGTTTATTATTATATAGACTATTGGGATTAGCAGTTGAAATTAAGTTAATATTTATAGAACTTTGGGATAAAGTAAAATGATAAATGTAAAATATTAAAAATACGAATAAAATAAAAAATAGTAAAAATTTTTTCATGAAATCTCCTAAAAAAGCTTGAATTAAGTAAAAAAATTATAATAAAAAATGTTAGCCTTGTCAATAATAAAAAATATAATAATTGTAAATAATAATGATATATGATAGAATTACCATGAAAATTTAACAAAAGATAGGAGGGGAGAAAATGATTTATACAGTTACATTTAACCCAGCACTAGACTACATTTTAGAACTAGATAAATTGGAAATTGGAAAAATACAAAAGTCTAAAACGGAATTAATACTTCCGGGAGGAAAAGGGATAAATGTTTCTACAGTATTAACTAATTTAGAGATTGATAATATCGCATTAGGATATAAAGCAGGATTTGTAGGAGCAGAGCTAGAAAGATTATTAAGAAATATGAAGGTAAAGACCGATTTTATAGACTTAGAAGAAGGAAATTCGAGAATAAATGTAAAAATTTCGGGAGAAGAAGAGACAGCGATAAATACTAATGGACCACAGATAAGTGAAAATAAGATTTTAGAGTTATTAGAGAAACTAAAAACTCTAAATGAGAATGACTATTTGGTTTTATCTGGTAGTATACCAAGCTCAATTAAAGATGATATATATGAAAAAATATGTAGCATTGTAAAAAAACAAAATGTAAAAATAGTTGTAGATGCAACCAAAAACTTATTAGTACAAGCTTTAAAATACAATCCATTTTTAATTAAGCCAAATAATGAAGAATTAGGGGAAATTTTTGGTGTAGAAATACATACTAAAGAAGATGCCTATGTATATGGTAAAAAATTAAAAGAAATGGGAGCGCAAAATGTACTAGTTTCGATGGGGAAAATTGGTGCAGCATTAATTGATGAAGCAGGTCAAGAATATTTCATAAAATCTCCAGAAGGAAAAAGAGTAAATACAGTTGGTTCGGGAGATTCTATGGTAGCAGGATTTATAGCAGGATTTTTAAAATATAATAATTACAATGATGCCTTAAGAATGGGAGTGTCAGCAGGATCAGCTAGTGCTTTATCAAAATATTTAGCAACTAAAGAAGAAGTATACAATTTATTTAATAATATTTAAAAAAGGAGGAAGAAAATGAGAATTACAGATTTATTAAGCAAAGATGGAATCGAGCTTAATGTAAATGCAAAAGATAAAAATGATATAATTAACAAGATGACAAAATTAATGCTAAAAACAGGAAGAATCACTGATTTAAATGCATACACTGAACTTGTATTAAAAAGAGAAGAAGAAGGAAGTACTGGTGTTGGAGAAGGAATTGCAATCCCACATGGTAAAGGTGATTGTGTAACTGAACCTGGTTTAGTAGCAATGGTAGTGCCAAATGGAGTCGAATATGATGCGCTAGATGGTAAGCCAGTTAATCTATTATTTATGATAGCTGCTCCAAATACTAGTGATAATGTACATCTAGATGTGTTAAGTAGATTATCTACAATGTTAATGGATACAGAATTTAAAAATAAATTAATTTCAGCTAAAAGCAAAGAAGAATTTTTAAATATAATAAATGAAACAGAAAATGAGAAATTTAAAGAAGAAACAAAACAAGAGCAAGGTTATGAAATATTAGGAATAACAGCTTGCCCTACAGGAATTGCACATACTTATATGGCTGCAGAAGCTTTAGAAAATGCAGGTAAAGAAGTAGGACATCTTGTAAAAATAGAAACACAAGGACAATCTGGAGTTAAAAATAAACTAACAAAAGAAGAAATAAAAAATGCAAAAGCAATAATAATTGCAGCAGATATAGATATTGACTTATCAAGATTTAAAGGTAAGAAGATTTTAAAAGCAAAAGTTGCAGATGGAATTCATAAACCAAAAGAGTTAATAGAAAAAGCTTTGACAGATAAAAACATTCCAGTTTATCAAGGAAACGGAAAAGATGATTCAGAATATGAAAACTCAGATGGTGTAGGAAGCAGAATATATAGACATTTAATGAATGGTGTAACACATATGTTACCATTTGTTGTTGGTGGAGGTATACTAATTGCAATAGCATTTTTATTAGACGATTATTCTATTGATCCATCTAACTTTGGTATGAATACGCCTATTGCTGCTTTCTTTAAAACAATTGGTGGTATTGCTTTTGATTTCATGTTATGTATTTTGTCTGGATATATAGCAATGAGTATAGCAGATAGGCCAGGGTTAGCAGTAGGCTTCGTAGGAGGAGCTGTTGCAAAAGCAGGAACAACATTTGCGTCTTTATCAAATCCTGATGTTACATTAGTAAGTTCAGGGTTCTTAGGAGCATTAATTGCTGGTTTTATTGGTGGATATGTAGTTCTTTTATTAAGAAAAGTATTTTCATTCTTACCAAAGAGTTTAGAAAGCGTAAAACCAATATTAATTTATCCAGTTGGTGGTATTCTTTTAATAGGATTAATAATGCTTGCAATTAACCCAGTAGTTGGAGCAATAAATACAGCATTAAATAATTTCTTATCATCAATGCAAGGAGCAAACAAAATAATATTAGGTGCAATATTAGGTGGAATGATGTCTGTTGACTTAGGAGGACCTGTTAATAAAGCATCATATACATTTGGAACAGGAATGCTTGCAGAAGGACATTATGATATAATGGCAGCAGTTATGGCTGGTGGTATGGTAGCACCACTTGCAATTGCATTACTTGCAACATTTTTCCCTAAAAAATTACCAAAGAAAGATAGACAATCTGCTTTATTAAACTACATTATGGGATTCTCTTTTATATCAGAAGGTGCAATACCATTTGCTTCAGCAGATCCAATTCGTGTAATTGTTTCTTGCGTAATAGGTTCAGCAGTTTCAGGAGCTTTATCAATGTTATTTAATTGTACATTAATGGCTCCACATGGAGGAATATTCGTTTTACCAGTTGTAGGAAATGCAGCATTATATTTATTATCAATAGTTATAGGTTCTTTTGTGGCTATGTTTATATTAGCTGCTTTAAAGAAGAATGTTTGGGGTAAAGGAGATGAAGTAAAAAATGCTAAATAAAACTTTTACTTTGGAAAGCGAGACAGGTTTACATGCAAGACCTGCTACAGAACTTGCTAAAATAGCTATGAAATATCCATGTGATGTTAAATTAATAGCTAATGGCAAAACTGTAAATGCAAAATCTCCATTAATGATTATGTCAGCAGGAATAAAACAAAAAACAGATGTTGAAGTACAATGTGATGGAGAAAAAGAAGAAGAAGCAATGAAAGAAATAGAAGAAGCTTTTAAAAATAATTTTGGAGAATAATAAACAAAAGAGGAGATAAATATGGTAAAAGGTAAAGGTGTATCAAAGGGTATTGGGATTGGACATACAAAAGTATTAAAGAATGAAGAAGTAAAACTTACAGATTTTAAAGTAGATGATAAAGAAAATGAACTAAATTATTTTAGGAAATGTCTAAATAATGTAATAGAAGATACAAAGAAAGTTATAGAAAAGCTTTCTGGAACAGAAGCAGACATTATGAATGCTTATTTAATGATATTACAGGACCCTACACTAACAGCAGAAACAGAAAGACTAATACAAGAAGAAGGCTATAATGCAGGATATGCAGCAAAAGTAGGATTTGAAACGGTTGAAGAAGTTTTTAAGAATATGGATGATGAATATATGTCTGCAAGAGCATCTGACATAGAAGATATGAAACAACGAGTAGTAAATAAAATTATTAATAAAGCTGAAATAGATTTAAGTAATTTACCAGAGAATACTGTTTTAGTTGGAAAAGATTTATCTACATCAGATACAGCTAAATTAAATTTAAAAACTATTGCAGGAATTATAATAGAAAATGGTAGTGAGAATTCTCATGTTTCTATTATGGCGAGAACTCATGAGATTCCTGCAATAGTGGGAGTTAAAGGAGCTTTAGATAGTATACCTAATGACAGTGATATTGCTATAAACGGAGAAACTGGAGAAATCTTTATAAATCCTTCACCAGAAGAAATTTCTAAATTAACTAAAATTAAAAACGAATTAAAAGATGAAAAAGGAAATTTAGCTAAATTTAAGAATAAAAAGAGTATTACTAAAGATGGTTATAAAACAGAGGTAGTTGCTAATATAGGAACTCCTAAAGATATGGATGCTACTATTGAAAATGGTGCTGAGGGTGTAGGACTGTTTAGAAGCGAATTTTTGTATATGGATTCTGAAAGTATGCCAACAGAGGAAGAACAATTTGAGGCATATAAAGAAGTACTTGAAAAAGCTGAAGGCAAAAGAGTTATTGTTCGTACATTAGATATTGGCGGAGATAAAGATTTAAAATATTTAAATTTAGATAAAGAAGATAATCCTTTTTTAGGATACAGAGCAATTAGAATTTGCTTGAGAGAACCAGAGATTTTTAAAGTTCAACTAAGAGCTTTATATAGAGCAAGTAACTATGGAAAACTTGCAATTATGCTTCCTATGATTTCTTCTGTAGATGAAATTAGATCTGCAAAAGATATCATAAATGAAGTTAAAGAAGAATTAAAAGCGGAAAATATAAAATTTGATAAGAATGTAAAAGTGGGAATAATGATAGAGGTTCCATCTGCGGCAATTATGGCAGAACAATTAGCAACAGAATGTGATTTCTTTAGTATAGGTACAAATGATCTAATTCAATATACAGTTGCTGTTGAAAGAGGAAATGAGAAAATATCAGATTTGTATACTAAATTTCATCCTGCAGTTATACGTTTAATAAAAATGGCAATTGATGGAGCACATAAATCTAAAATATTCTGTGGAATGTGTGGAGAAGCAGCTGCTGATGAAAGATTTATACCTCTTTTAGTTGGATTAGGCTTGGATGAATTTTCTATGAACCCTACTAAAATATTAAATTCTAGAAAGATGATTAGAAATTTAAATCATAAAGAATGTAAAAAGTTAGTTCAGGAGATTTTAAAGATGTCTTCAGTAAGTGAAATAAAGGCAAGACTTGAAGAGTATAAAAATAATATATAATACTAAAAGTTATATAGGTTATAACTAGTGGAAAATTATTAAAGATATTAGTAGTTTTCCACTTTTTTATTAGTAAATAATTTTGTCGAAAGCTGTATTACGAAAATAATTGAAAAAATATAAAAAATATGTTTAAATAGTACTAAAATCTAGATGGTTTGAAGTTTTTTATTCTATGTAATTACATTCTTAAATTATTATTTGAGTTCAAAATGGTATCCAAAATTATTTAAGTAGCTATTATATATAAAATCTAATATACAATTGTGTTGTACTTGTATATAAAATGTGATACAATACATATAATAGTAAATAGGAGGTGCTAACTATGGCAAAAACAGATATTTTGCATATAAGGGTAGAACCAAGTGTAAAGAAAAAAGCTGAAGCAACGCTAAATGATTTGGGGCTATCTATTACTGAAGCTATTAATGTATTCTTAAATCAAGTAATACTAAATGATGGGATTCCTTTTGAAATAAGAAAACCTAGAATTAATAACGAAACTATACAAGCACTAGAAGATACAAAGAATGGTAAAAATATAAGTAAAACATTCAATAATGTTGATGAAATGTTTAAGGAGTTAGATAAGTAGTGCTAAAAATTAGATATAGTAATCAATTTAAAAAAGACTATAAACTAATAAAAAAAAGAGGTTATGATATAAATAAATTAAAACATGTTATTAATTTATTAATGCAGGAAAAACCTTTACCAATTAAATATCAAGAGCATTATTTAACAGGGAATTATAAACGGTTTTAAGGAGTGTCATATTCAACCAGATTGGCTTTTAATTTATAGCATTGAAAATGATATTCTAACATTAACTCTTTCTAGAACTGGTTCTCATTCTGATTTATTCTAAAATTATATAGGTTATAACCAGTGGAAAATTATTAAAGATATTAGTAGTTTTCCACAAAACAAATTACATGTTATAGAAAGAGGAAATAGTCTAATTGCTATCTCCTCTTTTGATAATTTTAAAAATACAGCAGAAAAAATCGTATACAATGAAAGTATTTACAAATAATAATTTTAAGAAATTTATAAAAAGTATTCAGAAAAAGTATAATTTATACTATACTATAAATAGTATAGAAAAAAGAGAGGTGTATTGATATGATACCGGTAACAAATATACAAGATTTAAAAACAGCAGTTAATCAAAATGGAGAAATGGTTATTGCTATGAATAATAATGATATTGTAATTATGAAAATGGAAGAATATAGAGAAAAATTATTAAAGGAAGATATAGAGGCACATCTATTAAAGGCAGAAGAAGATATAAGAAATGGCAGAGTAAAAGACGCTAGAGAAGTATTTAAAGGATGGAAAGAGAAATATGGAATATAGCATAAAATTAGTTGACCAATTTTTAGATGAGCTAGAAAAAATAGTTTATGTAGCACATATATATTATGGTGGCAGAAACTATTTAGATGGTGACTTATTATAGAAAACAAATAAAAATTTTGCTTTGAGTTTAAGAAATTAAGTTCAAGGCTTTTTTTTGGGAATTTTTTATCTACGCATATCAAATTTTATACTACTTGCTATATAAAAATCGAAATAAAGGAATTGTGATGTGAAGAAATAACAAGGAATTATATAAATGTTAAATCTAAAATATAAACATATAAGTTTGTTGCAAAAATTGGAAAAAGATAGAATGTAATAAAAAAATAATATAGAATGTCTAAAAATAGTATCCGTACAAAGCTAGAGGAATGTGACAATAATATGACACATTCCTCTATTTACTTAGTGAAGCCCATAATTTATAATGCCTTCAAAGAAAAATAACGAAGGTGGAAAAAATGGAAAAAATACTTGTAAAAAATAGTACAATAGCTGAAATGCTTGGTGCTGTACACACACACACACACGGATATATTTTAAATAATAAAAAAAGAGCAGTGATAGCTACTACTCTAAAAGTGATGGATAAAAAGGAGAACCAAGACTAAAAGTCTGATGGTTTTCCTTTTTTGCGTGTAAAAATTTTTTCATAAGAAGATAAAACAAAAAAAGAAAGGAGCGAAATAGATGAAAAAGACTAAAAAAGAAAGCAAAACATTAAAAAGTACATCAAAGCAAACTACACAAAAACAAGAAAAAAGTAAAAACAAGGCAAAAATAAATAAAAAAGTAGTAATACCGGTATCAATATTACTAATAGTTATATTGATAGCAACAGTAATAGTATATGCATTTGTATGCAAAGAAAATAGCACAGTAATACAAGCTACAAAGACAACAGCAAATGCAGTAAATTTAGAAGATAATGAATATATGCATGTAGAAGAAGACGCAAGTGGAGATAAAGTACCAGTACCAAATGGATATGTAGGAAGTAGTGTGGCAGGAGAAAATGAAATAGATACAGGATATGTAATATACGAAGGAGAAGAAGCAGTAACAGACAGTAATGTAGCAGATGCACAAAAGAATAGAAACCAATATGTATGGGTGCCAGTACCAGATATAAGTAAATTCTATGGAACAGATGCCAATGGAAAAAAATGGGGGAAAATATATACATTTTCATCAAGTACGAGTAGTGGTTATGATGAGATAACGGGGACACAACCATATAATTGGAGCGAAAGCAATGGGGTAATGACAATAAGTAGTAAAACAAATTATAGAGAGCCAGACGTAGTAGCAAAATATAGTAGTACAGGTTATGATATGGATTCAAGATTAAAAACATTAGGAATAGGCGCCAAAACAACTCATGAATTTTTAAATCAGTTAGAAAAAGAGTTCAATAATATGGTAGCAAGTGTAGAAAAGTATGGAGGATTCTATATAGGAAGATATGAAACAGGAAATATAAACCAAGACACTCCAGTAATACAAAAAGGAAATACAAATATAAGTAGCCAAACATGGTACAACATGTATAAAAGATGTAAAAACATAAAAGGAGCCAATACAAATGTAGAAACAGGAATGATATGGGGAAACCAATGGGATAGAACATTGATGTGGTTAATAGAGACAGGAAGTAAAACAAAAGAACAAATAGCAGATGATTCAACAAGTTGGGGGAACTATTATAATGCGACATTTGAATATGTAAATAGTAGTGGAAGTACAGCAACGAAAAATGAGGGAAGTAGTACAAGAATTCCAACAGGAAGTGCAGAATACACGAAAGCCAATAACATATACGACCTAGCCGGAAACGTAAGGGACTGGACAATGGAGGCCAACAGTACCTACTACAGGGTGTCTAGGGGTGGCTATTACGACAGCAATGGCGACAGCATTCCAGCAGGCTATCGTAGCTACTACAGTCCGACTTATAGTGACAGCAATTATGGTTGTCGTTCCGCACTTTATATAAAGTAATACTGAGCCCTGGTAGCGATGTACTATAACAAGTAAAGAAGTTTAAATAATAGAAAATTAATAATTTGTGTTTATGTGGAGGAAAATAAAAAATGAAATTCGTCCAAGAAATAGAAAAATTACAAAAAGAAAATGAAGGTACAATAATATTAGCAAAAAATGGAATATTTTTTGTAGCAATAGGAAAAGATGCAATAATTTTAAATGAAGAATTAGGCTTAAAACTAACTTGTATGCGAAAAGAACTATGCAAAGTAGGATTTTTAGTAAAAAATGTAGAGAAATATATAGAGAAGTTAGAGAAACTAGGCTATTCATTTATTTTATATGTAAAAAACGAAAAAGATGAATTAGAAGAAATATATAGATACAAAGGTAAAAATACCGAAGAAACTAGAAACTGCTTGAAATGTGTGGATTGCGAAAATAAAAAAGAACAAGAAGAAGATATATTAGAAAGAGTGAAAAAACTTGGAAAAGCTAAATAAAAAAGAAAATGAATTAATATTAATTCCAAAAGCCGAAAGATATATTGAATATATGTTAGAAGTAATATTAAAAATTCCAAGAACAGAAAAATTTAGTATAGGAACAGAATATAAAAGTTCTATGTATAAGATGCTAGAAGGCATAATGTACTTAAACAAAATAGAAATAAAAGATAGATTTAAAAGTATCAATAAAATTGATGCAGACTTAAGTGTTCAAAGAATTTTGTTAAGAATCATGTATAAAAATGCCTGGATAGATAAGAAAAAATTCGAATATGCCATGAGCCTAATATATGAAATGGGAAAAATAATAGGAGGCTTAGTAAAATACTATGGCAAAAACAATAAGACATGAATTTGATAAATATTTAACTTATGACAATCTTATGAAAGCACATTTACTTTCTAGAAAAGGAAAAAACTATAAAAAAGAAGTAATTCTATTTAATCTAAAACAAGAAGAATATATTAGATGGTTATATGAACAGCTAAAAAATGGAACTTATAAACATGGCGGATATAGAGTTTTTTATATCCAGTATCCCAAAAGAAGAAAAATAGAAGCTTCACGATATATGGATAGAATTGTACATAGATGGATAGTAGATAGTTTCTTAAATAGGTATTTTGTAAATCAATTTATAAATACATCATATGCATGTATAAAAAATAGAGGAATGCATAAAGCATCTATGGATGTACAAAAAACAATGAAGCATTGCAAAAGAATATGGCAGAATTACTATATTTTAAAGATGGATATCCGAAAGTATTTTCAAAATATAGATAAAGATATTTTAATGAATATTTTAAAAAGAAAAGTAAAAGAAGAAAAACTAGTAAAACTATTAGAAAAAATAGTGTATTCAAATTCAGGTAAAAAAGGACTTCCAATAGGTAATTATACCTCGCAAATATTTGCAAATATATACTTAAATGAAATAGACCAATATATAAAGCACGAGCTTAAGGTAAAATACTATTTTAGATATATGGATGATTCGATTTTATTTGTAAAAACAAAGAAAGAAGCCATTGAACTTTTAGAAAAAATTAAAAATTATTTAAAAATAAAATTGGAATTAGAATTAAACGACAAAACCCAAATATTTAAAAGTGATCAAGGAGTAAATTTTTGTGGATACAAGATAAATGAATATCGTTTAAAGTTACGCGACAGAGGTAAAAAAGCTATTAAACAAAAAGTTAGATATTTAAAAGAAGAAGTACAAAAGGGCAATATGAATAGTAAAGAAGCAAGTAGGTTTATATGTGGACATTTAGGTTATATGAAATATGCAAATACAAGGAATTTGGAAGAAAAACTTTTTTATATAAATTAGGGATAGACCAAAAGGCCAACAGTACCAACAACAGGGTGTATAGGGGTGGCAATTACAACAACAATGGCGACAACAATCCAGCAGACAATCGTAACAACAACAATCCGACTAATAGTAACAACAATTATGGTTGTCGTTCCGCACTCTAATATCAATCCAGATGGCTAGTTTTAAGGAAGTAGTCCAGTGAAATATTAGATATTAAAGAGGTTTATTCCTTCCTATTTTAGGTAAATATGAATCATTAAAATACATACCGGTAGGTATGACGAAAGTATGTATTTTAAGCCCTTTCCTAAGATATTAGGAAAACGTCTTAATTATTTATTGGTTGATAAATATGCTAAGAATTTTAACAGCATAATTATGAATGAATGTTTTTTATTAATTAAAAGGATAAGTGATATAAATTTTAAATTTGTAATAAATTGCAAAGAAAAATCAAAAGTAGTATTTAAAGCAAAATTGTTAAACAATTCGGAAATAGAGGTGTTTGCGTATGATAACATAGCAGATTATATATATCAAAAAAATTTAGAAATATTTTTCTTAAGAGGAAAACTACGAGAAAATATGCAAGTTGAAATTATAGAAATATATGATTTTAAATTTTTAGATTAATAAAATGGTTTGACACATAAAAAATAAGAAAATGTAAAAAAGACATTAAATAAGTCGTAATTTGTATACCCGTAATAAAGGTTAACAATGTCGTTGTAATGTAGAAAATACAGCCATTTACAGGTTATATATATATAAATAAAATAAATATATATAATATAAATTCTTGAAGGAGAAATGAAAATGGCTGAGAAAACAAGAAAGAAAATAAGTAGAAAAATGGTATGCATAATTTGCGGAATATTAGCAGTTATAGTAATTTTAACAAGTTTAATTTTTGCATTTTCTAAAAAAGAATCTAATGAAGTGTTACAAGCTACAAAATCAACTGCAAATGCAGTAAATTTGGAAAATAATGATCATATGCATGTAGAAGAAGACGCAAGTGGAGATAAAGTACCAGTACCAAACGGATATGTAGGAAGTAGTGCATCAGGAGAAAATGAAATAGATACAGGGTATGTAATATACGAAGGGGAAGAAGCAGTAACAGACAGTAATGTAGCAGATGCTCAAAAGAGTAGAAACCAATATGTGTGGGTGCCAGTACCAGATATAAGTAAATTTTATGGAACAGATGCAAATGGAAAGAAATGGGGAAAACTATATAGTATTCAAAATCCACTGAATTGGGAAGAATTTGATGGAATAATGTCAATAAATAGTAAACGTACATCATTTAGAGAACCAGATATTGTTGCTAGTGATTCAGATAGTACAGGATATGATATGGATTCAGAGTTAAAGAATTTAGGTTTGGGAGCTACAACAACTCATGAGTTTTTAAATCAATTAGAGCAAGAGTTTAATAATATGATAGCAAGTGTAGAAAAATATGGTGGATTCTATATAGGAAGATACGAAACAGGAAATTTTAAAAAAGAAATTTCTGTGGTAAGAAAGGGAAATACCGAGACGGGTGTTCAAAATTGGTATGACGTTTACATCAAATGCAAAACGTTAAAAGGTAATAATACAAATATAGAAACAGGTTTAATATGGGGGAATCAATGGGATAGAACCTTAATGTGGTTAATAGAAACAGGAAATAAAACAGAACTTCAAATGAGCAACTCAGTAAGTTGGGGGAATTATTATGATTCCGAATTTGAATATATAGATAAGTATGGAACCAAAACAACTAAAGCTAAAAATCATGCTAAAGAGATACCAACAGGAAATTCTGAATACACAAAAGCGAACAACATATATGATTTAGCAGGAAACACAAGAGAATGGACAATGGAAACAAGAGGTCTTGAAATGAGAGCAATTAGAGGGGGAGATTGCTATGTATACGGAAGGGCTTTTTCAGTAAGTAATCGTGAAGAAGATTATCGTCCAACCGTAAGCGGAGCAGGATGCCATGCTATGTTATATATTAAGTAATGCTTAAAAAATCAGAAACATAAAACTAACACACAAAAACCTTAATTTTAGGAGGCAGAAAAATGAAAGGGAAACGAACGAAAAAGATAACATTATCAATTAGTGCATTAGCAGTAGTAACAGCGATAATAACAGTAGTTGCACTGCTGGTTAATACACAAAACCAAAAAGCTAAATTATTAGCAGATCCAGAAATACAAAAAAGCATGGAATATGAACAAGTACAAGAAGGTGACGAAAAAGTACCAAATACAGACTATGTTCAATTTGATGCGTTCTTTTTGCGTGACTTAGACGGAGATGGGTATGCAGAACAAGTACGTGGAATGTGTAGGGATATAAATAAAACAGATACACTATACATGAACTTAAATGTACTAACAAATGGTAAATTAGTAGATGGAAAAATAACTATAAAAACATCTAATATGAACCTATCTACAGCAATAGTAGAAGATAATGTTATAAAACAAAACTATATATCAAATAATACAACAGAAATCGCATTAAAAGATGTAAATAACGGAACACAAAAATTAATATATGGTACAGTAAATGCCTCAAATTTTGGAAATGATACAAATAAATATAGCCAAGTAAACAGTGTAGTACTTACTGGTAAACATATAGCAGATGACGGAACCGAAACACAAATAAGTAAAACAGTAGATTTTAATGTGGACTGGTATGGAAGTGTTACAGCAAGTATCTCTAACTACACAGGTACGCAAAATATAGAAGAAATAACAGACGAAAATAAAGAAAATATAACATTAAACTTTAGTGTAACAACAAGAGAAACAACAGATGATTTAATACTAAAAAAAGCAGTTTTAGAAGGAACAATACCAACAGTAAATGGATATAAACCAACAAGTGTAGAATTAACTTCTAGTGATGTAAATTTTGAATATGACGAAGAAACAGGAAACTTCACAATTACAAGAGAAGCCTCTATAAACGAAGCAGGAATAGTTACAAAAACAGTATCAGACTATAATACATTTAATTTTAAAGTAACATATCCATATGAACTATACGAAAGCTTAACAGGAGATACATTAAGTTTAATAGTTCCAGTAAAAGCATATTATGAAGGATTTAACAATCCAAATGACGAATTTCAAAATCCAATACAATCAAACATAGCAGAAAGAAATATAACATTCCTATGGAGAAAGCCAGAAGGAAATACAGCAAGATTTGATACAATTATTGGAGAATATAGAAGATATGATGGAAAGTATGTAATATCTAAAGAAGAACCATTAAAAATATATAATGGAACAGCAGAAGAAACAGAAGATTTATACGAAGTAAGATGGTATGCATACACAGGTGATCAAATAAATGTAGACTCTATCCAAATGAAAGAAAATAGCACACCATATACAGATAGATTTTTAAATACAGAAAGTACATATTTTAATATGTCTGATTATACAAAAAATACAGGTATATATTTCTCAAATATAGAAAATACATTAGGCGAAGATGGATACATAAAAGTTATAAATGATGAAACAGGAGAAGAGATACATACATTTACAAAAGAAGATTGGAATAATTATAGTAGCTCATCACCATATATGTATGCAGAACCAGTAAAACATATAAGAATAGAAACAAGTAAAGCAAATAAAAATGCTAGTTTCTATGTATATAATATTAAAGAGATAGATGATAATGTTTTAACAGCAACATTTACAAAAGAAGAATTTGATAAATTAGAATATGTATATACATATTTAACGGGAAATGTAAAAACAGAAGGAAGCGCAGAATATACAAAAATAAATGATGATACTGCAAATGCTCGTTACGAAGAACCAATATCAGTTGCAAGCATTACAGTAAATAGAGATACAATAGGAACTCAAAATACAGAAAAAGATATAGATTTAAAAATTACTACACGTAATGATTATTACAACATGAAAGGTTGGACAAATGGTAGATTTTTAGTAGAATTACCAGAAGAAATATTAGATGTAGAAATAAATAGTGTAAATATTTCTAACTCTAGCGTAAAACTATTAGCATATGAAATAATAGAAAAAGACGGAAAGAAATTTATTAAAATAGAAACAGAAAACGAAAACGAAGCAAATTATACAATTACAATTAATACAAATTTAACAGCAGATCCAAGATCTGTAACACAATCAAAAAGTGTAAAACTATATGCATATAACGAATTCTGCAATAATTATAAAAATACAACAGCAGATATATATGATGTAGATGGTGACGAAAATTTAACAGAAAACGTTAATTACTCAACAGATACATTAAATATAGTAGCACCAAGTTCACTTTTAACAAATCAACAAGCTACAAATTATAATGAAGCAGGCGAAACAGCAGTTGCACCACAAATTGCAACAATAGACAAAACAGAAGCGGATACAGCTACAGTAAATGTAAGTGTAACAAATAATTATTCTGGAACAATAAGCGAAGTTAGCATATTAGGAAAAATCCCATTTAAAGGAAATACTTTCTCCATAAATGGAACAGACCTAGGTTCAAACTATACTACACAAATGGTAGATGGTGGAATAACAGTACCAGAAGATATGAAAGATAAAGTTACAGTGTATTATTCAGAAAAAGAAAATCCAACAACAGACTTAAATGATGGCGAAAATGGTTGGACAACTACACCAGACTTTTCTAAAGTAAAAACATATCTAATTGATTTAGGCGATTATGTACTAAATGTAAAAGAAAATAGAGTATTTACATATCAAATAAAAGTACCAAGTACAGTAAGCTATAATGATGTTTCATATAGTGCACACGCAGTATATTTCTGCCTAGATACAGCAGAAGGAAAATTTAAAACACAAACAGAAACAACAAAACTAGGATTTAGAATAGAAAGAAAATATCATTTCAATATGCAAAAGGTAAAAGAAGATACTACAGTACCTGTACAAGGAGCAACATTTAGTATAACAGCAGAAGGTGAGGACGAAACAAAACTAGGAACAACAAATAATTCTGGAACATTTACAATTCAAAATTTATTTGTTGATAAAACATATATATTAAAAGAAATTCGTACACCAGGTTCATACGAAAAGAACGAAACAGAAGTTAAATTCAAAGTAACAGTACAAGATGATAAGTTAGTATTACAAATTCTAGAAGGTCAAGATTCTTTAAAAGAATATAGCATTACACAAGCAACAACAGACTCTAGAGGAATACTAAACTTTAAAGTAGAAAATACACCAAAATATAAAGTAATTTTAACAAAGAAAGATAATACAGATGGAAGTCTTTTAGCAGGAGTAAAATATAAGCTAGAGGGAGAAGGACTAGGAAATGGTATTACAGTTGCAACAAATAAAGAAGGAACTTTAACATTAACAGGACTTTCTCATGATGTAGAATATACATTAACAGAAACAGAGGCTAAAGATTACTATGTAAACGAAACACCAGTTAAATTTAAAGTTGTAAATAATTCTGGAAAATTAGAGTTTGTTGTTACAAGTGGAAGCTTTAATAGCAATTCACAAGTTACAACAGGAACAGGTGTAACAGGGTTAGATGCACAAGACACTGTAACAGCAGAACTTACAAACGAGAAAATACCTACATATCAAGTTTCTGTAAAGAAATTTGCAAAAGAAGAAGACACAACATTAAAAGGTGCACAATATAAAATAACAGGAGAAGGAATTGACGAGAAAGGAGCAACATATACAACAGATGAGACAGGAGTTCTTACAATTCCAAATCTTTACGAATATGTAGAAGGAAAGAACATTACAGGAGTATATACACTTCAAGAAATTACTCCACCAGAAGGATATGCACTAGATTCTAGAGAACTACAATTTAGAGTAAAAAGAAATACAGAAGGAGCTTTAGAATTAGAGGTATTAGGAGACAATTTCTTACGCAATAGTAGTGTTCAAGATAATACAATAAACTTAGAATTTGAAGATGAACCATTATTTAAAATAACCAAAATAGATGGGGTAACAAAACTTCCAATTCAAAATGCTAAATTTGTTATAAAAGAAATAGATGAAAATTATAATGAATTAGGATTTGCAAAAGATATTAATGGAAATGTTGTAGGAACATTAGAAGAAAATGTTGGAGCAGGTAGTATTACATTCCCATTAGATGAAGAAACATATCCATGGTCTAAGTTAGAAGATGGAACATATCAAAGTGGAATCTCTGGACTAACAAGCAAAACAAGTACAATGACATCAAAAGAATTTACACTAGAGAAAGATGGAAATATTAGCTTTGAATGGGCAGTATCTTCAGAAAGTGCAAGTTATGATTATGTATATTATACAATTACAAATACAAAGGATAATTCTACAATAGGAGGAACATCAACTAAAATTGGTGGAAATAAAGAGGTTACAGACTATAACGATTTAAGTTTTGAAACTGTAACAGAAGAATTAGAAGCAGGAACATATAAAATTGCGTTTACATACAGAACAGACAGTTCTAACAGTTATGGATTAGATTCAGGCTTTGTAAAAAATATAAAAGTAGAAGGAATGAATACACAAATCCCAGTAGTAAAAACAGACGAAAATGGTGAAATTTCTTATGGGCTAAAAGCAGGGCTATATAAAGCAACAGAGATAGAAGCACCAGAAGGCTACGAACTTGCAGAAAATGAAGCAGATAGAACATATTATTTTGGTATTGGTGCAAGTAAAGCACAAGAAACAGAATTTGGAACATCATTTAATGCAAGTGTTGCAGGAGATTTGTGGAATAAAGTAGAAGCTGTAGAATCAACTACAGATAACGGATTTGTAACAAGTGGATATTTTACAAAAGAGGCAGATTTAAACAATGATGGATTAGCAGATGTAAAAGGAAACGACTCATATTATTCTGGCTTTATTGCAAAATATAATAAAGAAGGTAATATGGAAATTGCAAATTCTGTATATACAGAATCAGGAGAAGTTATATTACATAAAGTGATTCAAACAAATGATGGTGGTTATGTAGTAGGAGGAAGCTTTACAGGTACAAATCTACAAGTAGGAGAAGTAAGTACAGGTTTAACAAATACTACAAACGACTTAAAAGGTATAGTAATAAAGCTAAGTAGTAGTGGAAGTTATGAATGGGCTAAAGAAGTTGCGCAAGAAGGATTAGATTATGATGTAACAGCATTAACACAAAACTTGGAAGGAAATATCGTTGCTGGTGTTACAACTGGAGAAAATCCAAAAGTTATAGAGTATACTAACACAGATGGAAACATAAATTATGAAACAACGATAAGTGCAAATGTACAAATTTCAGATATGGATGGATATAATAGCCAAGATGTTATAATAGTAAGCCAAGGATTAACAGATACAACTACAGGTAGAATAGATTTATACTCAAATGGTAGTGTAACTGCAGGAAGCGAACTAGACTTTAATGCAAATGCAGTTGCAAGATTAGATAATGGAAAAGCTATAATTGTAGGTAATTACACAGGAACAGCACAAACAGTAAAAACAAAGGGTAATTATGACGGAATAATTATAGAATATGATATAAACTCTAGTACAATTAATAGTAGCAAATTTATAAGAGGAACATTGGATGAAGTATTAACAAGTGTAACTAAAACTACAGATGGTGGATATATGATAGGTGGTTATACATATAGTAGCCAAGTTGACTTTAACCAAGAAGAAACAACATGGGAAATACCTAGTATTTCTGGTAACTCCGATGGATTTGTAATAAAATATGATTCTGACGGAAACCAAGCATGGTATAAACAAGTAACAGGTGATAATTTAGACGAAGTAACAGGAGTTGCAGAAAGAGATGAAAATGAATTTGTTGCAGTTGGATATTTTAATAGTACTACAGTAAAAGGAGATACAGCGGATTCACAAGGAGCAAGCTTATCTAAATATTCTGATGGATTTGTATTTAACTATGGAGAAATTATTACAGCTCCAGAAGTACCAGAATCATCAGAAATAACAATAGAAAATAATTTAAAGAAATTCCAAATTACTACAGATATAGAAGAAGTGGATGGAGTAAAAGGTGGAACAATCACAGGTGAAGATGAAGCACCATACGAGACAGTTGAATATGGAAAAGACAGTACAAAAGAAATTAAGATTGTACCAGATGAGAATTACAAGATTGTTAAGATAACTGTAAATGGTGAAAATTATGAATTTACACCAGCTGAAGATGGTTCATTCACAATGCCACAATTTACAAATATGCAAACAAATAAACATATAGTTGTAACTTTCAGTAATACTGCTTCAAGTGTTTTAGTACATCATTATATAGATGGTACACAAACAAAAGTTGCAGAAGATGAACATATTGCAGGAACAATTGGTGAAAGCTATACAACAGCTCCACATATGGATTTAGAAGAATATGAATTAAAACAAGTAGATGGAGAATATGTAATTCCTGATAACGCAAGTGGAACATTTAAACAAGAAGAACAAGTTATTACATATTATTATGTTAAAAAACAAGTTCCATTAACTGTACACCATTATATTGAAGGTACAAACGAACAAGTACCACTAGCATCAGGCGAACTTGCACAAGATGTAATAACTAAAGGAGAAATAGGAACAGAATACACAACAGTAGCATTAACACCAGAAGAATTAAATCCTAAATATGAACTTTCTATAACTCCTGAAAATGCAACTGGAATATATACAAAAGATGGAGTTGTAGTAACATACTACTATAAAGCTAAAAATGTAGAAGTAACAACTACTGTACAAACCCATAAAGAAACAAACGAAATGGGAGAAGAAGTAGATGTAGCAGGAGGAACAATATCTGGACAAAATCAAAAACCATACGAAACAGTTATATATGGAGAAGATTCACAAAATGAGATTGTTGCAGTACCTGATGAAAACTACCAAGTAAAACAAATATTAATAAATGGAGAACCTCTAGAATTTACACCAGAAGAAGATGGAACAGTAATTTTAAATAAATTTACTGATATGACAGAAGATAAACATGTAGTAGTAGAATTTGAGAAGATACCAGCTAAAGTCATTGTTCACTACTACATAGAAGGAACAACAGATAAAGTTCCATTACAAGATGGTGGAACAGCAGATGATGTTACACAAACAGGCGTTGTTGGAGATATTTATGCAACTAAACCAGCAGATAATGTAAACAGTATGTATGAGCTTATATCTACACCAACAAATGCTAGTGGAACTATGACAAAAGATACAATAGAAGTAATTTACTACTATAAATTAAAAGCAACATCAGTATTGGTACACCACTATAAAGAAAATACAACAGAAAAATTAAGTAATGATGTAACAATGAATGGAGAAGTAGGAGATTCATATACAACACAAGTTGCAACAGATATACCACAGAACTATGAATTAGTAGCAACTCCAGCAAATGCAACAGGCTCAATGACAGAAGAACAAATCGTAGTAACATATTACTACAGATTAAAAACACCAAACATAACAAATCAAGTAATAAATAAAACAGGAACAGATAGAATAACAGTAGCAAATCAAGAAATGAGTTATACTGTAACATATACAGCAAATGTAACAGACTATATAGGAAATGCAGAAGTAACAATCGTAGATACGCTTCCATATGAGATAGATGAAGCAAAATCAGACTTAGCAGGAGGAACATATGATTCAGCTAGCAAGACAATTACATGGAAAGAGAACGTATCAGACATAAATAGTTATACAGGTAATGGAACAGTAAATGTTACAAAGACATTTAAAGTAGTATATGTTGGTTTAGACATGAACCAAGAAAAAGTTGTTAATAATGTAAAAGGAAATATTAAGTTATTAACACCGGAGAAAACAAGTGAAGATGTAACAGGAAGCCAAGAGAGCACAATATATAAAGCGATAATAAGTAGCGAAAAATTGGTAGATAAGACAGAAGCAATAGAAGGAGAAAAAGTAACATATACAATAAGAATAACAAATGAAGGAAACCTAGCAAAAACAGTAACAGTAAGAGATACATTACCAGCAGGAATAACATTTGATAATGATACACTAATACAGGTAGGAACAACAGGAACAGTATATACAGAGCAAAACCTAAAGAACGGAATACCAGTAGAAGTACCAGCAAATGGAAGTATAGATGTAGTATTTGCAGGAAAAGTAGATAAGTTAGCAAGTAACGAATATAGTAAAACCTTAACAAACCAAGCAACAGTAGATAATGAGCCAACAAATGAAGTAACAACAAATGTAACAAAGGCAAATATAACAGCACATAAAGAAGCTGAGCCAGCAAGTGGAAATAAAGTTCGCTTGGGAGATGAAATAACATATAGAATAAGAGTAAGAAATGACGGAACAAGAGAAGGAACAGCAATTGTAAAAGATACAATTCCAACAGGAACAACATTTGTAGAAGGTTCAGTAAAGATAGACAATGTTGCAGACAGCACAAAGACAGCAACAGACTTACAAAATGGAATAAGTATAACAGTTGGAGTAGGAGCAGAAAAAGTAGTAGAGTTTAAAGTAACAGTAAACAAATTAATAGATGGAACAAAGATAAAGAATACAGCATATATAAATCAAAATGGAGAAGACAAGAAAGTTCCAGAAGAGCCAGAGCATACATATGTAGAACCAAAAGAGGAGCAACATATAAGTAAAAATGGAACAGCGACAATAGAGAATCTAAATAGTGAAATAACATATAATATTAATTACACTGCAAGGATAACAGACTATGCAGGAAGAGCAACAGTAAAATTAGTAGATACATTACCATATGCGATAGATGAAGCAAAATCAGATTTAGCAGGTGGAACATATGATGCACAAGCTCAAACGATAACATGGGAAGAAGCGGTAGAAGGAATACAACTAACAGAAGAAAAAGAAGTAACAATAAACAAAACAGTAAAAGTAGTATATACAGGAATAAGCCAAGAAACGACAGCGATAAAGAATGTTGTAACAGGACATATAGAATACGAAACACCAGAGATGACAAGTGATGAAGTAACAGCAAATTGGACAACAACAACAGGATTTATAGTAAACATACCAGTAAGTAAAGTATGGGAAGATGACTCAAACAAACTTGGTCAACGTCCAACAAAAGTAGTATTCAAACTACATGGAAGTGATGGAAGCGAATATACAAAAGAAGTAGCAAAACCAGGAACAGCAGGAAGTACAACAACACAAGATAGCACAAATCCAAATAAATGGAATGATATATTCGAGAACTTACCAAAATATGACGAAAATAAACAAGAAATAGTATATACATTAACAGAAGAAGAAAAGACAGAAGGAGATTTAAGATACTATGACAGCATAGTTACAGATAAGACAGTAACAAACACAAATAAATATGGAAAAGTAACAGTACATCACTATATAATGAATACAGATGGAAGCCTAACTACAACAAGAGTACCAGACGTAAATGGAACCGAAATACCAGATGTAGTAATAGAAGGAAAAGAAGGAGACCCATACACAACAGCAGAAGCAAATAACATAAATGAAAAATACGAACTAGTAGCAGAAAGATTACCAGCAAATGCTACAGGAACAATAGAAAAATACAACGAGGAAAAACCACAAGAAGTAATATATTATTACAGATTAAAACCAGCAAAAGTATTAATAAATTACTTAGAGAAAGATGAAGATACAGATGATTCAAACAACTTAGTATTAACAGCACAAGAACAAATAGATGGACATGTAGATGACAGTTACAACACAGATACAGATCACAGAAAAGAAACAATAGAGAAAGACGGAAAGAAATATACACTAGTTAGTGACAGTGGAAACAAAACAGGAAATATGACATTACAAGACATAACAGTAACATACTATTATCTACAAAATACAAAAGCAACAGTAAGATATGTGGAAAGAAACCCAGAGACACACGAGATAGTAAAAGACTTAGAAGAGCCAACAGTAAAAGAAGGACTAGTTGGAGATGAATTTGTAACAAATTCAAAAGACTTTGTGGGATACAAATTAGTAGAAAGCCCAGAAAAGACAACAATAGAAATGACAAAAGAAGAGCAAACATTAATCTACTATTATGAACCAGTATATACAGGATTAATAGAAAACCACATAGATGATAAGACAGGAAAAGTGTTATATACTGAAACACATGACGTACAAGTAGGAGAAGACTACAACATACCAAGCAAAGAATTTGAAGGATATGACTTAGTAGAAAGCAAACTTCCAGAAAATGCAGAAGGAACAATGGGAGAAGAACTTGTAACAGTAAATTACTATTACATCAAAAAAGCAGTATTAGAAGTAAACTACATAGATAAATTAACAGGAGAACCATTAACAGAACAAATAGTAGATGAAACTAAACACGAAGGTGACGAATATACAACAGAGCAAAAAACATTTGAAAATTATGACTTAATAGAAGTACCTGAAAATAGCACAGGAACAATGGTAGTAGAAACAGACGAAGAAGGAAACATAACAAACAATAGAACAGTCGTAACATATTATTATTCTAAAAAATCTGCCGGAGTAGAAGAACATCATATAGACATAAGAACAGGAGAAGAGTTGGAAGAACCAACATTACACGAAGGACACGTAGGAGATAAATATGACATAAAAGCAAAAGAGTTCTTAAGTTATGTAGTAGCTACAACAGATAAAGATGGAAACAATGTATTACCAGAAAACGCAGCAGGAACGATGACAGAAGAGAAAATAGTAGTAAACTACTACTATAATCAGCCAGCAAAAGTAGTAGTACACTATGTAGAAAAAGCAACAGGAAAAGAGCTAGAAGAAATAAATCCAGAAACAGGAGAATTACAAAATAGCCAAGTAGTAATAGAAGGATTTAACCAAGACGAATACGAAACAACAGCAAAAGAATTCGAGTATTACACATTAATCGAAAGTCCAGAAGAGCCAAACGGAACTATGAAAGTAGAAATCGTAAAAGACGAAGAAGGAAACGATGTAGTAAATAATACGATAGAATTATATTATTACTATGAAGCTAAACCATTTAATATAGGAGTAGAAAAAGAGATAACAGGAATCATTGTAAATGGAGAAAGAAGAGCTCCAACAAATGGAAAACTAGAAAAAGTAGAAATCTACAGAAAATCTACAGAAAGTACAAGTGTACAAGTAGAATACAAGATAAAAGTAAGTAACACAGGAGAAGTAAGTGGAAATGCAACAATAGAAGAAAACATTCCAGAAGGAATGAGCCTAGCAAACAATGACGGAACCTGGGAAGAACAAGATGGAAAATTAATAAAGGTAATCCCAGAGCTAGGAGCAGGAGAGACAAAAGAATATACAGTATTATTAAACTGGGAACAAACTGGAGAGAATATGGGAGAAAAGGCTAATGAAGTAAAATTAGTAGAAACAGGAAATGTACCAGGATTTGTAGATAACAATGATAAAGATAATACATCAAATGCAAATGTAATCATAAGTGTAGAAACTGGAGAATTACCAATAGGATTACTAGTAGCTCTAGTAGCATTAGTAGGATTAGAGACAGTAACATTAAGATATGCAGTAGTATTAACTAAGCGACAAAAGAAAAAAGTAAATAAGAAATAAAAGTAATCAAAGTAATAAAGGGAATCATAGCTAAATACTACAGATTCCCTTTTATATGTGCTGCAATAATTATGCCACGAAAAGCGTGTACATTTAGGAGTTTGGAAATCTAATTAGACATTCTGTAAACAAATGAACTTTAAGCCCGTCCCTAAAGTTCACAAAATGTTTACAAAATGTAAATTTTTTGTGAAACAGTTTCTATTATTATAAATTATATTGAAATTTAAAATCTTAAGTGGTAATATTTACGTATATTTGTAAAAGGAGGAAGAATTGGTGATAACTGTAAAAAATGTTACAAAAAAGTATGGAAAGTTCAAAGCCGTAGATAACATTAGCTTCGAAATTAATGATGGTGAAATAATAGGTCTTTTAGGACCAAATGGAGCCGGAAAGAGTACAACAATGAATATTTTAACAGGATTTATCGAACCAACAGAAGGCGAAGTTATTATTAATGGTTATAATATTTCTAAAAAACCTAAAAAAGCTAAAAAATGTATAGGATACATGCCAGAAGGAGTTCCTTTGTACAAAGACATGACAGTAAAAGAATTCGTTACATACATGGCAGAACTTAAAGGCGTAAAGAAAGAGCAGATTAAAGAAAGTGTAGATCAAGCTATACAAGATACATGGCTTCAAAATGTAAGAAAAGTACTTATAAGAAATTTATCAAAGGGATATAAGCAACGTGTTAGTATGGCAGGTGCTTTAGTAGGAAATCCAGAAATAATAATATTAGATGAACCAACAGTAGGACTAGACCCAAAACAAATAATAGAGATAAGAAATTTGATAAAAAAATTAGGAAAAAACCATACTCTAATAATTAGTTCACATATATTATCTGAAATTAGTCAAATTTGTGAAAGAGTAATAATAATAAACAAAGGACAAATAGTTGCAGTAGATTCACCAGAACATTTGGAGGATACAGTAAATATAGAAAATGCAATAAATATAATAGTAGAAGATAAAGAAAATAAAATAGAAAAAATAAAAATCCAAGGTGCAAAGAAAATAGAACTAATAAAGAAAAATGATGATAATACAAAAGAATATAGAATAATTCCAGAGAAAGATTATGATATAAGAAAATCTATATTTTCAGATTTAGCAAAAGAAAATATTACAATATTTGAACTTAAAAAACCAGAAATAACTTTAGAAGAAGCATTTATGGATTTAATTAAGAAAAATGAAAAGGAAAAGAAAGAGAAGGCAAAACAATTAGAAGAAGAAAAGAAGCAAAAGGAAGAAAAAAAGAAACAGGAAAAAATAGAAAAGAAAGAACAAAAACAAGAAAAGAAGAATAACAAAAAAGCAAACAAGAAAAAAGGAGGTAAAAAATAATGTGGGCAATAATAAAAAAAGAAGTTAGAACATATTTCTTATCTCCGATAGGATATGTTTTTGTGGGACTATTTTTATTAATGGCAAGTTTATTTTTCTATTCAGAAGTATTAGTAACAGGCTCAACAATGTTTAGCAATATATTTTATTCATTGTCAACAATATTAATAATGATAGTACCATTGTTAACAATGAGAACATTTTCAGAAGAAAGAAAAGATGGAACAGAACAGCTATTATTAACAGCACCAAGAAGTGTAACAAGTATTGTTTTAGGAAAATTCTTTGCTGCATTAATCGTTCTTTTAATAGCAGTAGTATTAACATTTATATACTATATAATTTTAATGTTTTTAGGAAATCCAAATATAAAAACATCACTTGTAACAGTTTTTGGATTTATATTATTAGGAGCAGCACTAATATCATTTGGTATGTTTGCTTCAAGTATTACAGAAAATCAAGTAATCGCAGCTATTGTATCAATAGCATTTTATGTAATAACATGGATTGGAACTCCTTATCTTAGCCAAAGCTTAGAACCATTAGGACTAATGAATATGTTTAACAGATTCGGAAATGGCCAAATAGCTTGTACGGAAGTAGTAGCATTTATTTCTTATACAGTATTATTTGTATTATTAACAATTATAGTTATACAAAGAAGAAAAAGTGTTAAATAAAGGAAGGAGAATAACAGTGAGAAAGTTTTTCGAAATAATAAAGAAAAAATGGATAGCAGATACAACCAGAGTTATATTGTTAGTAGCGTTATTGGTTGTAGCATATATAGCTATAAATATATTGGCAGATAAATTAAATTTACCAACATTAGATTTTACAGAAGAAAAATTGTACTCTGTATCAGATGAAAGTAAAGAAAAAGTAAAAGATATAGAGCAAGAAGTAACATTATATTTTTTCGGAGCAGATGAAAATACAACAATTATTGATTTTGCTAAACAATACACAGCAATAAATCCAAATATAAAAGTGGAAGTTGTAGATAGTACGCAAAGACCAGATTTGTTACAAAAATATGATATATCAGATAGTGAATCTGCAATTGTAGTACAATCACCAGAAAGATCAAAAACAATATCAGCATATGACTTAAGTAGTTATAATTATACAACAGGAGAAACAACAGATTTAACAGAGGAAAAAGTAACAAATGCAATAATAGAAACTACATCAGCAGATAAACCAAAAGCATATTTCTTAACAGGTCATGGTGAAATGGTAGATAATATGTCTTTAGCAAAACAATACTTACAAAATGATGTTATTGATGTTGCAGATTTAGATTTATTAACAACTGAATTTCCAGAAGATTGCGATGTTTTAGTAATTGCAACGCCAACCGAAGATTTTACAGAGTTAGAGACAGACAAAATAATAAACTATATAAATAATGGTGGAAATATATTATGGTTAAGTAATGCAAAAACAACTGAACTTGCAAATGTTCAAAAAGTTTTAGATATGTATGGCGTAAGTGTTGGAAATGGAATTGTAAGAGAAACAGATTCAGATAGAATGTTGCCAGGGTCACAAAATTTTATATTACCAAGTCTATCAACACATAAAGTTACAGAAGATATATCTGATGGCTATATAATTTTATTTAATGCAACAAGACTAGAATTTAAGAGTGATGAGGAACTAGAAAATTTAGGTGTTACAGCAGAGCCAATTATTCAATCATCAGAAGCATCATACTATAGAATAGATCAAAGTATAACAGATACTTCTGCACAAGAGGGAGAAGAAACAGGCTCATTCCCTATAGGTGAAGAACTAACAAAAACATTAGGAGAAGATAAAGAATCAAAACTTATAATATTTGCAGATAATTTATTTGTTTCTGATTCACAAATAACAATGAGAGCTTCTACAGGAACACAATCAATAAATGCAATTAATTTTAGAAGTAACTCAGATGTATTATTAAATACAGTGTCATATTTAGCAGACAGAGATCCAGCGGTTACAATTAGAAAGAAGACTGAATATGTAACATATACAGCAACACAAAAAGAAGATTTAATAATAAGAAGTATAATATTCATTTTACCATTAGTGATAATTATTATAGGAATAGTTATATGGCAAATTAGAAGAAGAAAAAGATAAAAGAAAATCCATAGGTAATTCTATGGATTTTTTTATTCTTTTATGATAAGATTTAAATACAAAATTAAAGGTGGAGAAAAAATGAAAAATTTATTTATAGAATATCCAAAATGTTCAACATGCCAAAAGGCAAAGAAATGGCTAGATGAAAACAAAATAGAGTATGTAGATAGAAATATAGTAACAGAAACGCCAACAAAAGATGAATTAAAAAAATGGATAACTAAATCAGGATTAGACGTAAGAAAGTTCTTTAATACAAGTGGAATGAAATATAGAGAACTTAATATTAAAGAAAAGATAAAAGATATGTCAGAAGACGAAATTTATGAATTATTAGCGTCAGACGGAATGCTAATAAAAAGGCCATTATTTATATCAGATACTTTAATTTTAAAGGGATTTAAAGAAAAAGAATGGGAACAAATTAAAGGAGAAAATAATGCAATTAATTAGCTTTAATCAGTATAAAAATACTAAACCAAAAGGAAAATTAAATAGGAAAAAAGTTGCTATAATAATTACGATTGTTGTTGTAATAATTATACTGGCAATACTTACAAGTATATATATGTTAAATAAGACTTTTAGGGATAATGTTGACAGGTATATTTTTAGAAAAAATATAGAAGAAAATAATGGACCTGTAATTGAGCTACCATCGCAAATAGAAAGTAATAATATTTTAGTTTATAACAATTATATAGGAATATTAAATAAAAGTATTTTAAGTGTTTATTCTACAAATGGTAAAAAAGAAAAGGAACTAGAAGTTGAAATTAGTAATTGTATATATGATACAGAAAATAGGTTCTTGGCACTGGCAGAAAATGAAGGGTCAAAGCTAGAACTTATATCTGGAACAGATGTACTTTGGAAGAAAGATATAGAAGGAAACATAGAGCATATATTTGTAAATAAAAATGGTTATGTTTCTATAGTAGTTACAGGGACAAGCCATAATAATGTTATAATAACATATAATCCCGAAGGAACAGAGTTATTTAGAACATTTTTATCACAAACGACAGCGATAGATGTAGCTATATCAAATGATAATAAATATTTAGCTTATGGAGAGGTAGATACATCAGGAAGTTTTATACAGTCAAATGTAAAAATAATATCAATAGAAAAAGCGCAAAGCGACCCATCTAACTCTGTAGAATATATTTATCCAGCAGAATCAAAAGAAATAATAATAGAATTAAAATATCAAGATAATAACAAACTAATTTGTATGTATGATGATTCAGTACATATTATAGAAAATAATTCTGATAAAAAACTGTTAGATATTTCTGATACAAAAAATACATTTTCAGATATAAACTTAAAAGATAGTGTTGTATGTATAACCGAAAAATCAGCGGGGTTATTTGCAAATATAGATGTAGAGATAACTAATATATCAAGCGGAAAAAACAATATATATAATATAGATGGCGTAGCAACAAGTCTAAACGCTGTAGGAGATGTAATTGCGGTAAACTTAGGAACAGAAGTTGATTTTATAAATACAAGTGGCTGGCTAATAAAAAGATATAATTCATCTACAGAAATAAAAGATATTATTTTAGGTGAAGGCATAGCAGGTATTGTTTATACAGACAAAATCGAGATTGTAAATTTATAGGAGGATAGAATGAATATTATAGCAGATATTATAGTTATTTTAATATTAGCAATTTGTATATTTTTTGGTGTAAAAAGAGGGTTAACTGGAGTAATTGTTAAATTACTTTCTATAGTGATATCATTAGTGCTTTCATTAATATTATTTAAGCCTGTATCAGCAATAATTATAAATCATACAGATATATATAATAACCTAACAAGTACGATAGAGAATTCTTTAAATTCAAAAGATGAAAATGCAGAAGAAACAAGTACAGAGCCAAGCATTATATTAGATTCTATAAATGAACAAGTAGAAACTGTTAAAGAAAATACAAATAATGTAATTGCTAAAAGTATAGCAGAAGTTATTATTAATTTAATAGTTATAGTAGTACTATTTATAATTATTAACATTATAATGTTTTTCTTAAAATTTATATTTGGAGCGATTGCATCATTACCAATAATAAAACAACTAGATAAATTAGGAGGATTTATCTATGGTCTTATAGAAGGACTATTAATTATTTATATAGTTCTTGCAATATTATCTTTTGTACATGTACAAGAATTGCAATTAGCAATTAAGACATCATATATAGCTTCAATTCTATATAATAATAATTTACTATTAATGTTATTCTTCTAAATAATTAAACTTCAAGTAAATTCTTGAAGTTTAATTATTTTTTTGTTATACTATGTGTTATATCTTATAATAGGAGTGAAAAAGTTGGCAAGTAAACATATGAAAAATAATAATAATGGAAATATAAATAGAAAAAAAGCAAATAATGTAAAAAGACCAGTAAAAAATAATAGAATAAATAATGTAAAAAAATCAAATATATCAAGCAAACAAAAAAATAAAAAGAAACATGTAGTTGCAAAAAGAGTAATACTATTTATAGTAGTAATATTAATTATTTTAGCAGGAGTATTCACAAGTAAAGTAGTAATAAATGGTGGAGGACTAAAAGGTCTTTTTGCAACATTGGTTGGACAAACGGAAGAAACAAGAAAGAATATGACAGATATAGAATTTTTAGTATTAGGAGAAAGCTTAAATTTAACAGATACGATAATGATAGGAAAATATGATCCTAATTCACAAAAAGCATCATTAATATCTATTCAGAGGGATACTTTTATAGGTGATAATCCAAAACGTGCTACAGCATATGATAAGATAAATTCTGTATATCAAGGTAAAAATTCAGAAAAGATTTTAAAAGAAGTAAATGAATTAACAGGATTAAATTTAAAATATTATGTTGCAATAGATACAAAAGGATTAAGAGAGCTAGTTGATGCAATTGGTGGAGTAGAATTTTATGTACCAATGGATATGAAATATGATGATACTAGCCAAGATTTACACATCAATTTAAAAGAGGGATTGCAAAAGTTAAATGGAGATCAAGCAGAACAAGTTTTAAGATTTAGACATAATAATGATGGTACTACATATTCTTCATCTTATGGAACTCAAGATACAGGAAGAATGAGGACACAACGAGATTTTATATCAGCATTATTAAAACAAACTTTAAAATTAAGCAATATATCAAAAATTGGAGAATTAATAGATATAGCTAATAACAATATAGAAACAAACATACCATTAGATACTATAAAAGATTATATTCCATATGCAGTAGAGTTTTCTACAGACAATTTAAAAACTGCAACTTTACCAGGGGAGCCAAAAGAAATGAATGGAGTATGGTTATATTTAACAGATGATGACGAGGCACAGGCTATGATTGCACAGTATTTCTTTGATTGTCCTACAGAAGATGAAGTAACAAATGAGATGCCAACACTTCAAATTTTAAATGGAACAAGCGATTTTACTAACTTAGAAGAAGTTGTAAATAAATATAAAGAAAAAGGTTATAATATTTTAAAAGTAGGAAATACAGAATCTAAAGTTAAACAAACAAAGATAACAAATAGAACAAAACAAGCAAGTGAAAAAGTTACAGAAGTAAAGAATGTAATAAAGGAAACCGCCAAGACAGAAACTGGTAAAGACACAGAAGACGTAGACTTTACCATAACAATTGGACAAGATTATTAGGAGGAAATATGGAAAACGAATTATTAAATAAAATAGTAAAAATATTAGATGAAAAGAAAGCTATAGATGTAAAAACTATAGACATAAAAGAAAAAAGTTCTTTAGCAGATTATATGGTTGTAGCAAGTGGAACATCTACAACACATATAAAAGCATTAGCAGACAATGTAGAAGAAGAATTAAAGAAAGAAAATATTCTTCCACATAAGATAGAAGGATATAATTCAAATTCTTGGATATTAATGGATTATTTAGATGTAATCGTTAACATATTTACAGAAGCAGACAGAGAACATTATAAAGTAGAAGACTTATGGGAAAAATTAAATTAGATATTTTATACAAAAGAAAAGCAAGGTATTTAATTACCTTGCTTTATAATACCCTGTTGGTCTAACAGCTGATTTTTTTCTTCTACCTTTTTGTTTCTTCTTTTTATTTGGTTTTTCAAATAATATAAGTATTAAAGCAATAATTGCTATTGCAATTACTATATATAAAACATAAGATTTCTTTACATCATTTCCAGCTTTTAAATTAATAGTATATTGGATATTATCTATAGTATATGTTGCTGTACCAACTATTGTATCTTTTTTTATTGGTGCTTGTAATTGTTCATTTAAAGTTATTTGTGGCTCTATAGTATCATTTAGTTTATCATTAGTAACAATTGTATTAACACCAGTTTCAGCAACTAAATTTAAGTTCTTTGTAGCAGAAGTTGCATTTTTTACATCTATTGTTTTTACAATGTCTCCAGTTTTTACAATATCTTTTTTAGAAAAGTTATCAAATCCGTAGTTAAATAAAGTTTTTACATCGTTATATCTATCATTATCTGTACGAGATTTTAGTACAACAGCAATTAAGTTTTTATCATCTTTTGTTGCAGAAGATACTAAGCAATTTCCTGCTGGTGTAGTAAATCCTGTTTTTATTCCTATTGCGTTTTCATAATAATTTTTACTTTGCTTTTTTATCAAATCATTTGTTGTTATAAGAGTTCTATCAATTCTAGAATATTTATTTGAACTAGGTAAAGTATATGATGCTGTAGATACAATTTGTCTAAATGTATCATTCTTCATTGCTTCCCTTGCAATAACTGATAAATCATAAGCTGTTGTATAGTGGTTATCATCATGTACTCCATTTGGATTTACAAAGTGTGTATTTTTGCAACCTAATTCTATTGCTCGTGTGTTCATCATAGATGCAAAGCTATCAATACTTCCAGCTATATGTATAGCCAAAACATTAGCTGCTTCATTAGAAGAAGGTAGTAATAAGGCATATAGTAAATCTTTTATAGTTAATTCTTCTCCCATTTTTAATAAATCTGTAGAATATCCTGATGGAACAGAAGTTATAGCTTCTGATGTAACAGTTGCAATATCATTTAAATCACAGTTTTCCAATGTTAGTAATGCTGTCATGATTTTTGTTGTACTTGCAGGTTCACGCTTCTCATTTGCTGATTTTTCATATAAAACTTTTCCTGTATCACCATCAATTAAGATTGCAGATTCTGCATTGATATTTAAGTTATTGTTATCTGCAAAAGTTCTTACGGGTAGTAGGATTGATAAACCTAAAATACAAGCCATTAAGCATAAAATAAATTTTTTGAATTTCATATTTTTACTCCTTTATAAGAATATATATATAATATATTATATTTCGACAAATTTCAATCTTTTTTTTATTGAATTAGTAAAATAGAATAGGAGGTTAAATGAACGACTTTAATTTAAAGGATAATAAAGTAATAATTGTAATTATTTGTATAATAATTATTATCTTTTTATGCGTCTTTTTTTATACGCGTAGCAATCTAGAAAATGAATATACAGAGCTAGATAATTATAATATGTTACAAAATGAAACAAATATCGAGCAAGAACAAGAAGATATTTCAAAAATATTCATACATGTTACAGGAGCAGTAAATAATGAAGGTGTAGTAGAAATAAAAGAAGGTAGTAGAATTGCAGATGCAGTAGATGCGGCAAATGGATTTACCGAAGATGCAGATATTTCTCAAATAAATTTAGCGTATCAATTAGAAGATGGGCAAAAAATTTATATTCCAAGAATTAATGATGAAAAAATAAACGGAGAAGAGAAAGTACTACAAAAGGAATATGTAACAGACGAAGCAGGTGATGACATAATAATAGAAGATGAAACATCAAATATTAAAAGGAAGGAAAATGAAAAAATAAATATAAATACTGCAGACCAAAGTAGCTTAGAAGAAATTCCCGGTGTAGGTGAGGCTACAGCACAAAAGATAATAGAATACAGAGAACTTAATGGTAAATTTAAGACGATTGAGGATATAAAAAATGTAAGTGGAATAGGGGACAGCAAGTTTGAAAATATGAAAGAAAAAATTTGTGTAAAATAAATTAAAATATTGATAAAAAATTAAGAATATATTAAAATATATACATAGATTTATAAAGGAGAGTAATACTATGACAAGCAAACAACGTGCTTACTTAAGAAGTTTATCAAATCATATAGAACCAATCTTTCAAGTAGGCAAGATGGGAATAAGTGATAATTTAATAAAGCAAGTAAAAGATGCTCTAAAAGCAAGGGAGCTAATAAAGATAAAAGTATTAGAAAGTGTTGAAGCACCAATAAAAGATATTGCAGAAGAGATTTCGTTACAAACAGACTCTATAATTGTGCAAATAATGGGAAATAAAATAACACTATATAAAAGAAATAAAGAAAAAACAAAAATCATTTTACCAAAATAATATTTAGAGATTTAGGAACATTTTGTGGGAGTCCCTTTGTGGGAAATTTAGGAATGTTCCTAGGGATTTAGGGACGTTCCTGAAATCCCTTTTTTGTTTTTTAATTTAAGTATATACAAAAAAAGTAGCTGTAAAGGCTACTTTTGTAAGTTATAAAATATCTCTTATATAAATTTCATTACCATTGATATCTATAAAGCGTAAATTTGGAAAACTTCTTTTCATATAGCTGTCAGAAAATATATTGTTTTTTATAAATGTTTCTATTTTACCATAAGGTTTAGGTGGTAAGTTATAATATTTATTTATAGCGTTTGTTTTGTAAATAGAAATGGAATATATTGTTGCAAATAAATCAAATACTAGAAAGGAAACAACTACAATTTCTATCGTTAATGTTAGTCTATTTGTTAATTTATCAATTACTTTATCTACTAATGGCTTAAGCCATCTTATTAAGAAAATAGCTAGAATTCCCCAGAATAAAGAATATACAAGAGAAATTCTACCGTTTAAATTAAATCTTAGATAAGAATATTCCCAAAATCGAGTACCGTATAATGCTTCTAAAGCAAAACTTAAGACATATTCTAAGATACTACCTAATAATATTCCATATAAAAATAATTTTATTGGATTGTCTTTATAATTATTTAATAAAACTATTAAAAAAACTGCACCAATACCATAAATAGGGCAAAATGGTCCGTAAATTAAACCTTTTCTACTTTCTAATACGCCGGTAGTTTGATAACAGTATACCGTTTCAAGTATAAGACCAGCAATACTGAATAAAATAAAGTACCAAAGGATCTCGTGAAGAGAAATTCCCAGTATTTTTATATTAAATTTTGAATCTTTTATATCTTTACTTACTTTCATAATACTCCTTAATGTAATTATTATAACAAGATATCACATTTTTATTAAAAAGAAAAGAACTAAAAAAATATTCGATATAGATAATTGTATAGAATCATTTATCGAATATTTTATGAGGGGGATAGGTTATCAGTTACAAATAATATACGTTTTCTATGTCTCTTTTTGAAAATAATAACTGATCGCATAATGGTTACAATTTTTTTCCTAATTGATGTAGCAATACTTAAGTCATTATAAGATGTTTCAAGTTCTTTCTCTAGAGAAGCTTTTTAAAGCATCAGGAACTTCTTTTTCTTTTGCTATAAAAGAAGAAGTATCAGGTAATGTAGCTATAAGTTGATCTGCTTTATTTTGCTTTATGGCAAGAAGTAGGTATGTAGGTGAGCCATCATTAAGCCTACTGCTTATCGAACCATTCGTAATATTTAATCAAGTATTCCCAACAACCTTCTTTATCTGTTATACCATCATAATGATTTTTAACTTTTTTAGTAATCTCATCTTTATTAACCCATTTAACTTCTGAAACTTCTTCTGCTTGAAGTGTTAAATTAGAAATGTCGATATCTTTGTTCACTATATAATATTCATTAAAATGTTTATTAATAATATTTCCTTTTTCATTAACAGAAATTGAACTACCAATGAATAATATATCATTTTTTATTAAATTAATACCTAGTTCTTCTTTTACTTCGCGAATAATTGACTGAAAGCCAAACTCTCCACTTAGAACATGACCACCTGCAGTTATATCCCAACAATTAGGCCATAGTTTTTTATTAGGACTACGTTTTTGTAATAAAACTTGACCTTTAGAATTAATGATAAAAGCTGCTACAGCCTTATGCCAAAGACCTTTAGTATGGCAAACTTCTCGACTTGCCGTTTTGTTTAAATATTCGCCTTTTTCGTTAAAAACGTCAAAAATTTCTTCCATAATTTACTCCTTTTTCATTGTTTACAAAGATTATATGAATAAGCGTAATAAAAAACAAGAATATTTAAATATTTGTATATAAAAAATTATAGCAATCTGATATAATATACGTAATTTATAAAAATAAATGTAAGAAGGGATGAAAAAGATGGAATATTCTATAGATAAAACAACTAGAAAAGATCGAATAAAATTAGTAAAAAAAGCACTAGCGATTTCTATATCAGGGGCAGAAGTACCAACAGATGAAACTTTAAATTTAACTAAAGATTATGTTGATGGAAAGATTGAATTGGAAGAGCTTCAAAAGAGAATTATAGATAAATATAATAAAAATAAAGAAGGAGAATAGTTATGAAAGACCCATATATACAGGAAAATGGAACGCTAAAAAATAAATTAGGAATAAAAGAATATGATGATTTAAATAAGGCGGAAAAAGATATAGGATTTGTAAAACTAATTGATGTAAATAAAGCTTTTAAAAAGAGATATGATGCAGATTTTTTAAAAACAATACATAAGCATATTTTTGGAGATATTTTTGATTGGGCTGGAGAATTTAGGTCAGTTCCAATTGAAAAAATAGAAGTTGTGATACCAGGATTAAGTTTACATTATGCTGAGCCAAAGGAAATTTCAGAAGAATTAGATTCGGCGTTAGATGTTTTAAACAATACTAGTTGGCAAGGAAAAAACATAGAAGAAATTGCTTCAGAATTTACGCAGGGGCTAGCAAAGATTTGGCGAGTACATCCTTTTAGAGATGGAAATACAAGAACAACTTTAGCATTTGCTGATATTTATGCAAAAGAACATGGATTTCCGATGGATATTTCAATGTTATTAGATCAACTTTCTAGAGTTACAGATGAGAATGGCAAAATTAGGAGGTATAGTATTAGAGATAAATTTGTATTAGCAGCATTAGATAAGAAAGATTATCCGGAGCCAGAACATTTAACAGCCTTAATAAAAACAGCGATTCAAGAAGGAATAAACCAAGAAAAACAAAGACAAGGTAATATATTAGGGGAAAATGAAGAGGATGAAGTAAGGTAAACCGACAAGAAGAAATGAAAAATTCAAGAATATTAGGAAAAACAGAATTAACTGAAAATGAAACAGAAAATTTGAGAACGATGTTACTAAATGGAAAGACCGATGCTGAATCTAAAGAAGTTGTAGATGATTTTATTGATAGATATACAGGAGCATTAGCAGAAGAAAAAAGTTTTTTTGATGCAATTCCATCACAATTAGATTTTTCAAGATTTAAAAACGGAGAAATTGGAATTGATGAAGAGATAAAAAAGCAAGAAGCTAAACAAGGTAAACATATTTCCATGAAAGATATTGTAAAAAATGCAATAAGTAATGGGCTTGACATAGAACAAGTAGAGCAAATGGATAGAGTTGAAAATGTTTTATCTAATGAAAGAAATGAAGAAGGAGTAACAAAAGATGAATAATTCATATGCAAAAGCATATACAGAAGTATTAGAAATTATCAATCATTTTTCTGAAGATGAATATAAAAAGATCCCAAAAGAAAAGATTGATTTTTACAAAAAACATAAAGACAAAGAGTACGATTTTAAATTAAATCCAAATATTGATTTGGCTGAACAGAATATTTCCAGAAAGGCAAATGCTATATTAGTTTCGTTATTTAGAGACTATTTTGCTACAGCTAAGCAAAAAGAAATATTAAAGAACTTGTTACAGCAGAATCAAGAGAAGCTTGAAAAAGAAAAATATCTAAAATATAATCCTGATAATATATTTAATAAATCTTATGATAATAATATAAATGATTCAAAAGACGAAGTTGCATTAGTTGAGACAAAGAATACAACATGGTATAGAAAGATTTTAAATTTCTTTAAAAGAATTTTTTTGAAGCATTAAAATAAAAAGCTTGAAATCAAACGATTTCAAGCTTTTTACTGGTCGAGGCGAGGCACTCTAACCAATTGCTATTTTTCATTATTTATCAAGCATTTTAAAGTCTTGTATTTTTACCTTGAAACATTTCCTTGAAACTTTATTAAAAATAATTTTCATAAATTCTAATAAAGTTTCAAGGTTTTTCTTTTGTGTTTTTAAGCATAGTCATAATCATAATCTGAATCTACATTAAATATTTCTTTATCTATTAAATAATCTTCAACATTCTTATTTTCTGCCTTTTCAAACTCGACATCTACATCAACATAGTATTTCATTGTGACAGTAATATCAGTATGACCTAATATTTTCTTAAGAACTGCTGGAGCTATTTTTGCCTCTGCACATCTAGTTGCAAATGTTCCTCTTAACATGTGTGTATGAATATCAGTTTTCTTAACTAATTTTCCTTTTGTATTTTTTTCTTCATAAATTCCAATATTCAAATCTAGTGCAATTCTTTTTAGACTGCTATTTATAGAATTTTCTACATACATTGTTTTATCTTCTTTACAAAATAATAAATGTTCTTTATTGTCAATCTTATGTTCTAAAGCCCCTTGAATAATTTGATAAATTATATTATTCATATTTAAGGTTCTCTGACCTGTATTTGTTTTTGTTGTATTTCCTATAATTGCTTTTCCGCTATTATCTTTTGTTTGAGTTCTTCTAATATAGATTTTCATATTTTCTAAATCTATATCTTTGTCATAATCTAAAACTAAAGCCTCTCCTATTCTCATTCCTGTACTTAATAACAGTAATAAAATATATTTGTGTCTACAATCTTTGTAATTTGCATTATTTAAATAATCAACCAGTTTCTTTTGTTCATCAACTGATAGTGAAATTCTATGATGACTTTTATATTCGCTTTTAGGCTTTTCAACTCTATTATAGCCTTCCATAAAGTTATCTGTTATAATATTTTCATATTTCGCTTGTCCAAAAGCCATACATAATAGTTCATAATTTTGTTTTATTGTACTTTTAGAATAGTTTTTCAAGCTTTCTAAATATTTAACTACTTCATCTCTTGTAACTTTTGAAATAGGCTTATTAGTAAAATTTTCTTTTGATAATTTCTTTATTGTATCAGACTTTCTTTTGTGTGTTGCTTTAATTATCTTGCCTAGTTTATAATCTTCTTCAATTTTATTTTTTACAAGATCAATTATTGTTTTATTACTTTTTGTAATTATTTTAAATTCTTGATTTTCTTCCATTTCAATTTGAAATGATAATGCTTTATTAAATGCCTCTTTTTCGTTCTTTCCTACAAATGTTTTTGTAGTTCTTTTTCCTGTAATTGTATCTCTACCTGTTGTTACTATTGCTTTAGGTGTTATAGAAAAATAGAAAGAGTCACATTCTACATTGTTATCAATAACTTTTCCATTTTCAAATTTTGTTATTTGTCTATATTTACAGTTATCTTTCATTTTACAATGATTGCAAATCTCTTTGCTAGATAAACCTTTATCTTTTGGATTTTTAATTGTTTTTGTTAAATAAGTTCCTACTGTAATTCCTTTTACTTTATTCATTTTTTATTTTCCTTTCTTGTTAAACTTAAGGAAAACTCTTGATATATTTTGATTTTTTGTGTATAATAATATCAATACTATAGCAAGAGTTTTCTTATATTCGATTTAAAATAGTAGTTTGAAGGTTTAAATGTCGCATATTTAAATCTTCTTTTTTTATCATTTGTAATCTTACTCATTTACTTCGCTTAAAACTCTACGTGTACTTACGTATTCATTAAATGAACTTACAGCAACTTTAAATGATTTTCCAACTTTAATACAAGGAAAATCAGAATGATGGAATAAGTCTAAACAAGTTTTATTTCCTATTCCTAATATTCTTCTTACATCTGCTGTTGTATAAAATTTAATTTCGTTTTCCATAAGTTTTATCTCCTTTCGTATTTTAGTTTTATGATGATATTTTCCTTACCCCTCATCATCTGGGAATTATTAGATGGTAATTTACATTACACCACTGGACTTTCACCACTCCGACTATGTCCGAGTTGCACCCTATACGATGAGTTAAGGCTATGCAAGTGTCTCATTATGTTGTATCTAACAACTGAAATATTCAATTTTCAATGTGCAATTTAAAGAATTTTTGGAAATTCTATTGACTTTTTAAAGTAATTATTGTAAGCTATACATATCAACAAGTAATTACTCAACTTTATCAAATTATAACGTAAGCTTTATAATTTGTCAAGCGATTACAATAAAGTTTTTAAATAATTTTTAGGAGTGGAAAATGAAAGCTAATTTTTATATAGAAAATCAACGTTTCTGCCTTGCTTTTGACAGATACGTAATCGAAGAAATAAATGGAAAAAGATATGTTTTACCAGAAAAAGAAGCTAAAAGTCATGCTTCAACATTTTCTGATTGGATTGATAGATATTTAATAGATATTTTAAATATTGGAAAAAAAGTATATTATAAAGAGGAAGTTGAGGATATAGAAGTTTTAGATTATGTACGAAATTATGGACTATTTGGATTTATGGCTGATTTTCCAGTTAATAGATATTATGTGTTAGATGATAATGTTGCTTTAAGAGATTATAATTTGATTGATTATGAAGATCATATAACGAATATGAAATTGGAAGAATACTTAAATTTCTTTATGCCAAAACTAAATAATAATCAAATTAAAGAACTTATTGAAAAATGCAGAAAAGATATTTCTCCTAGAATAATGGAAAAATACCTAACACCAGAACTAAATGAATTCTTGATTTTTTCTAAAAACTATGGAGAACCTGTTGATATGATTTTACAATATGCCAAAATTCTATATGAACATCTAGTTCACTTTGTAGAGGAACGTCACTTAATGAATTATTCTCCGCTTATAGCAATAAATAATCTTTATACTAATATAGATAGTTTACACAATAATGAAATAGGTTTAGTATATGGTTATTTAAAACAGGCAATAGATTTGAATTTTTTAGTAAATTTATCACAAGATACTATAATGCTTAAGATTTGTAAATTCTGCCATAAAGCTTTTATACCTAAAAACTCAAAGGCAGAATATGATACACCACAATGTAAGAATAAAGCTAATGTATATAGCTTTAGAAAAAGGGCTCAAGAGGAAGAAAATTAATAATTATTGGAGGGGATATGTTTGAGAATATATTAAGAGAACTAGAAAATTTAGGTAGACAACCAATTCAATATAAATTTCCAATTGAAGTAGATGAAGATGGATATATCGATAAAGAATGTCCTAATGAAGAATGCTTATTTCAATTTAAAATACATAATGAAGATTGGAAAAATATTTGTAAAGATGAAGCTATATATTGTCCTAAATGTGGAAAATCAGAAACTTCTGATAAATGGTTTACAACAGAGCAAGTTGAAGAAGGAAAAAGACAAGCAATAAACAATATTAATGCAAGAATTGGTAGAGCTTTAAATCAAGATGCAACACAATTTAACAGAAGACAAAGTAAAGGTTTTATAAAATTAAATATGAAAGTTTCAGGTTTTAAAAGATATGAAACATTTTTGCCAATAAGCTGTAAAGACATTATTGAACAAAAAATTGTATGCGAACACTGTGGAACTAGGTATGCTGTTGTTGGTTCAGCATTTTATTGTCCTGCATGTGGAACAAATTCAGCTTCTCAAACATTCAACGAATTTATAAATACAACATATTCAAAGCTTAATAATATTGAAAATATAAGAAATGCTATTGAAAATAAAGATGATGCTGAAAGAATTATAAGAGCATTGTTAGAAAGTGTTCCAAATGATTTGGTAGAGTCTATACAATGTTTAAGTGAATCGATTTATAATGAATTACCTAATAAAAAAGAACTAAAGAAAAATGTATTTCAGAGAATATACGACAGTGATAAATTATGGCGAGAAGCAGTTAATCAATCTTTTGAAAATTGGTTAACTCCAGATGAATTTACTACATTCAAAATATATTATCAAAAAAGACATTTATTTTCACATAATAATGGGATAGTAGATGAAGAATATATAACAAAAACAAATGATACAAATTATAAAGTTGGGGAAAGATTAGTTATTAATGAAAAAGATGCAAAAGAGTTTACAAAACTAGTGGAAAAAGTTGGAAGTTCTATATTAAATATAAAACTTGATTAACTAAAAATATATTTATGAGGAGGTGCTAAATGGAAAATTATCCACCATATACAATAACTGATAAAATGTTAAATTATGTATCAGATATTATGAAAAAAATAGGAGAAGCAAACTATTTTGAAAGTTTAAATAGATATCCTGAATTAAGAAGAAAAACAAGAATAAGGTCTATACATTCTTCATTAGCAATCGAAAATAATCAATTATCATTATTTCAAGTTGAAGATGTAATTAATGGCAAAATGGTAATTGGAGAGCAAAAAGATATTCAAGAAGTAAAGAACGCTTATAAAGCTTATGATGAGTTAGATAAGGTGAATCCATATTCTATAGAAGATTTAAAAAAATTACATGGAATTATGACCTATTTAATTGAAGAAGATGCAGGTAGATTTAGAAATCATGGAGAACAAGTTAAAGATGGAAATATAACAATTTTTATAGCACCATCAGAAAAAATGGTTCCGAATCTTATGGATCAATTATTTAACTGGATGAACGAAGCAAAAGAAACAGTAAATCCATTAATACTTTCTTCTGTTTTTCATTATGAATTTGTGTTTATACATCCTTTTGGAGATGGAAATGGAAGAATGGCAAGATTATGGCAAACCGCATTACTTGCAAATTGGGAAGAATTTTTTAAATATATGCCAATAGAAAGTATGATAAAGAAAAATCAAAATGAGTATTATAAAGCAATATATAATTGTAATAATGCTGGAAATTCTACTGAATTTATAGAATTTATGCTAAAAATGATAAATGATACAATTGATGAAATGATGAATTCAAAAGAAATGCAAGATAAATCTCAATTATTACTTACTGAAAATGAATTAAAAGTGATTGAGTGCATTAAAAGAAATGTTTTAATTAGTGCAAAAGAAATAATAGAAGAAACTGGTATTGCTGATAGAACTGTTAGAAGAATTCTAAAAAAATTGATTGATAACAATACTATTGAACCAATTGGAACTAGCGAGAAGTCGCCAAATAAGAAATTTAAATTGAAAGAATAATGGCAAAGTTATGGCAAAGTTGTGGCGAAGTTATGATGAATTTTGAATTACATTATTATGCTATAAAAATATATAAGGAATTGAATTTATGGAAGATTTAATAAAAAATATAATTGATAGAGCAAAATCGATGAGAACTAATCCAGAAATAACGGATTATGATATAGCACAATTTGTTCATATTGAGCTCGGTAAGGTTATGTATTATGATAATAATTATAGTGCTAAACTTGAAAATGGAAAAGGTGAAACAGAGTTGTCTAGTACTAGAAAAAGCAATATGTTAAGAGCAGATACGGATAAATCAAAAAAAGCACAAATATGTAAAGGGATGGCAGAAATTTATGCTGAAATATTAAACGAAGTAGGAATTGAAGCTAGAGCAATTGGAATAGAAAAAAAGGGAGAAACACAAGAATTAAGTCAAGATGAGGCAAAGCATTATTGTGCAATATTTAAAATTGGAGAGCAAAAATATGTACAAGATTATTTGATGGAATCAGCTTTGATGAGAATTAAAATAGGAGAAGCAGAAATAGCTGAAAATATGCCAGGAATTTCCCCTATTGAAGAATATAAGGAGCGTGGACCGAGAAGCTTAATGCAAACAGACTTATCTCATGAATATTTAGATAGAATATTCGGAGAGAATATGATTGATTTAAATGACGGACAGCGTTTTGATCTTATTTTTGAAAAATTGAATCAATATTTTAGAGATACAGAAACAGAGTTTGGATTTGAAGAAGCAAAAGATTTTGTTTTTCTTGCTGGTAAAAATTTTATAAGAACGAAGCCAAAAATAATAAATCTTGTAAGAGAAAATGAAAGTGAATGTGGTTTTGCATGTATATATGAAATTGATGGTAAGAAATATTTAGTAAGAGGTGGAGATGAAAGTTCAGATATTCAATTTCCAGCAGGTGAAATTTCAAATAGTGATTTTGCAGAAATATTAAATCAAGGATATGAAGGAAGAAGTCAAGAAGAAAGAAAATATATTGTACAAGACAGAGGAAGTTACAAGGAGGATAATATGAGTTCAAAAGAATGTTTTCATTTTACATATTTAAATAGAGCTTTTAGTATAAGAGAAAAGGGACTTACGCCAAGAATTGAAGATAATTCAAAAGCTGTAAAAGATTCATCTGATAAAGTTTCTTTTTCTGATGGGAGATATGCAGTTGCTGCATTGATGGCAAATTTTTATAGAGTATATACAGATATAAAAACGGGAAAAAGAGACAAAGATAAAACTGATCCCGATTTGGAAAAGAGAGTTATAGAATCAGAAAGTTTTGAAGATTTTTTAGGTGAAGGTATGTATTTTATTTTTGATGGCACTGATATAGAAAATACAGGTGGAAATAAAGGACATATAAATCCTTTTGATGCTGGGACAAAAGAAAGTATTGAACCTGATAAATTAAAAGTATGTATGTTGAGAAATGAACAAACAGGAGAATTATCATATTCAAAATTTGATTTTGCTCAATATTTAATGATGAATTTAACTCAAGATGACTATTCTAAAATGCCTGATGGATTAATTAGTGATATAGAATATTATAAAGAAAATCATTCTGATGAAATGAATAGATTTAAAAATTCAGAATATAGTATAGAATTTATGACACTAGATGATTTTTGCCAGGTTTACAAAAAAGAAATTGATGAAGATATAAAAAAACAAGAAACTAAACGTAGTAAATGTATTTCTATAAAAGATGTTGTGAAAAATGCAATAAGTAATGGTATTGCTACAGAACAAGTAGCACAAATGGATAGAGCACAAAATACTCTATCTAATGAAAGAAATATAGAGAGGGAGTAACAAAAGATGAATAATACATATTCAAAAGCATATACAGAAGTATTAGAGATTATCAATCATTTTTCTGAAGAAGAATATAAAAAAATACCAAAAGAGAAAATAGATTTTTTTGAAGAAAACAAAGATAAAGATTATAATTTTAAAATTGATCCAAATGTTAATTTAGCTGAACAAAATATTTCACAAAATGCAAATGCCATATTGGTTTCACTATTTAGAGATTGTTTTGCTACTGATAAGCAAAAAGAAGTATTAAGGAACTTATTACAGCAAAATCAAGAAAAAATAGAAATTGAAAAATATGAAAAATATAATCCTAATAATATATTTAATAAGAGAGATTATACAGATGAATTAAAGGATTCAAAAGAAGAATTAGCTTTAGTTGAAATAAAAAATCAAACGTGGTATAAAAAAATTCTAGATTTCTTTAAAAGTATTTTTAAGAAATCTAAATAGAATTTCTTACAAGGGGAGCATACAGCTCCCTTTAAAGTTTTTAAATTTAATACTAATATTCAATATCAAAATCATCATCTTTCTTCTTAAATTGGTTTATATCGAGCTCGTTTTCAAAATTAAAGTTAGTATATGTTTCTTTCTCGAAATCACGTACAAGCTCATCTTCAGACGGATATGAAAATTTATGGCAAAGCCATTTGATAAATCTTTTTAAGGTTACTTTAAATTTATCTATCATCTTATTTAATTGTTTATTTTCTTGCTTTAATTTATGAATTTCTTTTTTATATTCATGTTCCATATTATAAGCTTTACTTTCAAATTTTAGTTCTAGTTCCTTTTCTTTATTTTCCAATTCTTCTTTAAGTAAACTATTTGAAAATCTTAAATTTACGTTCTTTTCTGTCATTTTTATATAGTCTTCTTTGAAATCTTCGGCAAAAGCAACTGTATTTACTTGTTTTGATAATTCTTTATGCAATGCCTTGTTTTCTTGATAAAGCTTTTGGATTAGTTCATCTTTGGGCTTTATTATTGCATTTTCTATTTTTTCATCACGGTTAAATATTGCTCTTTTAAACTCTTTAATATTTGGTGTTTGTGGTAATTCTAAAGTTATATTTTCTAATACCTTTTTAGCATTTTCAAAATTAGTTATTTGTTTGTAATTTTGAATCGTTTCGTTTTTTCTTTTTGTTTCTTCTACTGGTAATCCTCTTTGCAAGTCAAAGCCTTTGCTTGTTATATATTCGTGAAAAGCATTTTGCAAATTTCTATAACTGTCTCTACCTTTCCAAAAGTCTCTACAACATACTTTATCAATTTCATGTCCGTCTTTATCTTTTGCATGAATTACTGGAATGTAAATCAAATGCATGTGTGGAGTGGTTTCATCAAAATGAACTACTGCTGAAATTATATTTTTCTCTCCAAGATTTTTGTAATTGCATATAAACTTGTAGCTTTCTTCAAAATATCTTTTAGTCTCTTCCATTCCAATTGTATCAAAGAATTCTTTATCTGATGTAAATATCATTTCACACATTATAATGCTGTTACTTCTAATTTGACCTTGTAAATCGTATTTTTTCCTTAGTTTATCAAATTCCTTTATGTAACTTAATTCATTTTTCTTAAAGTAATAATTCAAATGCAATTTACTAATATCTATTTCCTTATTCGAATGATTTTTTGCTTTTCTATCATTATGAACACATATTCCGATTAGCTTGGCTCATTGTTAATTTTTCATTTCTTACTATAGCATAACTCATTGCTCCGAAGTCCTTTCTTGCTCGAAACAAATTTATTTGTCTAACACACTAGACAAGCTTTCCAAACTTATCGTGTGCTCTGCGAGGCTCTCCTAAAAATGACCTAGCATTTTTAGACTATAAATTATAATGAACTAGTCATTATAATTTATAGTGAAATTGCCCATATAAAGTATAGATGGCAATTTTATATTAGAGCCATTGCTTACGAAGTTATAACTTTGTTATCATAAGCAAAGTAAGTATAGAGAAAATCAGGTGAGCCATTTTCATAGTCCCTTCCTTTATAAGAAACTTTATTTTCTTTTTTCTTTGAAATAGAAATATTTGTATTCCCTAAATTATTATATAAGCAAATCATCAAATAATTTTTAGCATTTTGTATATTAGGTATATTCTTCAATATATCTAATAATTGAATTAAATTTTCTTTTACTATAAGTTTTAATTTGTCTAATATTTTATAGTGATTAACTGTTACACTTCCTACTTTTAAGGTATCTTTATAATATAAGCTATTAATAACATCTTCTAAAATAGTTTTTTCTTCTTGTGAAAAGTCCTCTAGTTTGCATTTATCTTTTATTTCTTTTAAATAAAACTCATCATCACTATTAGGATTGATAGAATCAGTATTAATTATATTAGTTTTGATATTATTAGTATTGATTCCTCGTAAATTCTCCGATTCTAAATTCGTAATATTTTCGTTTACAGAATCGTAATTTTTACGAATCAAGAAACGTAGATTTTCCGTTTCTTCATGTTGTATTTTTCCAACATATATTAAATTAGGCTTTCCTAATCCTTGTCTTTTCTCTTGAACAAGTCCTACATTATTTAATTGTTTAAATGCTTTTGTAGCAGTTTTATCAGACAAATTTAATTTTTCTTGTACTTCTTCTCTTGTAAAGATTAAATATATATTTCTTTCATCATCTATCCAATGATTTTTTTGAGATAGAGATAATCTATCTAGTAAAAAAGCATATAATATTTTACTATCAGAATTTAGTTTATCTTTATATAAAGAACTTACAAATAGTTCTTGTGGTATTTTATAATACGAATTTTCTAAATATTCATTATCTTTATAAGGTTTAAATTCCATAAAAAAGTTCTCCTTTCTGTTTATTTGAAGAACTTTAAAATTACTTGATATTTTTCCTTGAAACTTTCTTGAAACATTATAAGAATTTTCTTGAAACTTTTTCTTGAAGAAAATAACCGAATTTTATAGAATTTTTCTGAACTCAAAAAAATTATGCTATTCTCAAATTTCTTTGAAAAATAGCATAATTCATAACTTTTGAATTTTTATAAATTCTCTTAAATTCCCTTGAAAAAGGGTAAAAAATGGTCGAGGTGGTAGCTTTTTCAAACTACCACAAACCTTTTATTTATCAATGTTTTATAATACTTTTGGTATTTTAAAACATTTTTTTAAAAT
>OGCQ01000360.1_pt1 | contig 78674 bp, 71 predicted proteins | sample 1570161 | NCBI WGS metagenome assembly OGCQ01 (sample SAMEA4384402, study PRJEB24528) | human gut metagenome | reverse complement strand
AGGCTTCCGTCGTGAGGAGCACACTGCCGCTCATGTTTTGTGTCTGTTTGAGCCCATAGGGCGAGTTACACAAAGAATGGGCGAAAAGGCATGGCGGCGAACAGGAAACGCAGCATGTCTGCGGGGATAGCCGAGGATAACACCAGCATATAAAGAAAAAATACTCAAGATTGCATTTAAATCCGGTTGTAACCAACTTCCCACCATGCTATAATACTCTCAAAGCATATTTTCTTATATAAGGCGGCAATTCTGCCGTAGTCTATTACAAATCTTATTCAGATCAGAAAATTCATGCTTTTCCAATATTATGAACAGCAGGAGTTTTCGCGAAAAAGGATAAGAACTCCTGCGAGACAATTTCAAACAGGAGGTAATACTATGACAGAAACCAAAAATGAGATCCGTGTTGCAAGAAACCACAAGGACAGACTGTTCCGCATGATATTCCGTGAAAAGAAAGAGCTATTGAGCCTTTATAATGCGGTTAACGGAACATTTTACACGAATGCAGAAGATTTAGAGATTGTAACCTTAGAAAATGCCATTTATATGAATATGAAAAACGATCTGGCATTTATCATGGATTCCTATCTGAATCTTTACGAGCATCAGTCCACTTATTCTCCCAACATGCCGTTGCGGGATTTATTCTATATTGCAAAAGAACTGCAGGGGCAGATTGATCACAGGGATCTGTATCGCAACACACTCATCAAAATCCCAACACCGAGATTTTTAGTATTCTACAATGGTTCGGAAGAACAGGCAGAAAAGAAATACTTAAGGTTATCAGATGCCTTTCAAAAATCGATGGATGACCCGGATTTGGAATTAGTGGTAACAATGCTAAATATCAATCTTGGGAAAAACAAAAAATTATTAGAGCAGTGCCGGACTTTAAAGGAATATGCGATCTATGTGAAGAAAGTACGTACCTATGCAAAGAGCATGAAGAATGTAGAAGAAGCAGTAGAGCGTGCAGTGACAGAGTGTATCAACGAAGGAATCCTGCAGGAGTTTCTGCTTCAGAACAGGAAAGAGGCGGTGGAAATGAGTATCTTTGAATATGATGAAGAAGCAGTCTTTGAGATTGTCCGAAAAGATGAATATGAGAAAGGACATCAGGAGGGAATTATTGAAGGAAAAGTAGAATCTATTTTGGAATTATTGGAAGATATCGGTACAATACCAGATAAAGTTCGTGAAAGAATCCACAATGAAAAAGATATCAAAGTCCTGAATAGCTGGTTAAAACTGGCGGCTAAAGCAGAATCTATAGATGAGTTTGTATCAAAAATGTAGATAGAGGGGGGTATATGTTCAGCGAGCTCCCAACGATGCTTTCAAGTTTCCTTGTGCTGAGCATTTCGATGAACCTCCCTAAGAACAGGAAACGCAGCATGTCCGTGGGAATATCCGGGGATAGCCGCCTGTATAAACAAAGTTTCCAAGAAATCCCCTTGCCATCCCCAATTCCATATGTTAAAATCTTAACGAACAGTATTTCGGATGAAAACTGTATCATTTTGATAATGCATCCTTTCCATTTTGTACAGCATGCAGCAGACAGAAATGGAGGTGCATAGCGATAGGAATAGGAATTATAGGTGCCGGGAAGGTAGGTACAACCATGGGAAAATATTTTGTTACCCATGGCGAAGAAGTCAGCGGATTCTACAGCAGAACCGTAAACAGTGCCAAAGAAGCGGCAAAATTCTGTAACACAAAATATTTTAGCGAGTTAGATTCACTCATTGAGGTAAGCGATACTCTGTTTATAACCGTGACAGACGGGGCAATAAAGGAAGTATGGGATTGCATTGCAGCAAAAGATGTGAAGGGAAAATCAGTCTGCCACTTTAGTGGCTCATTATCAAGTGATATATTTTCAAATGCAGAGCAGGCAGGAGTATCTGTTTGTTCACTTCATCCAATTTACGCGTTCAGTAACAAATTCACAGCTTATCAAAATTTAACAGAGGCAATTTTTACCGTAGAGGGCGACGAACAGGCAGTTGCGGATATCTATCGGATGTTTGAAAAACTACCGAACAGGTTAGTACTGATCCATACAGAGGCAAAAATGCGTTATCATGCGGCAGTCAGTATGGCGAGTAACCATGTCATCGGGCTTTTGTCCATGGCAGTAAAAATGTTAGAAGAAGCCGGCATAGAGAGTACAGCGGCTTATGAAATGCTGACACCGTTGGTAAAAAATAACGTAGAAGCGGCATTGAAGTACGGATGCGAACAGGCGCTGACCGGCCCGATAGAACGGAACGATCTTGGTACGGTAAGACATCATTTAGAAGTGCTGTCAGAAGAACAAAAGGCGGTGTATGATGCGATCGGCACAGAACTGGTCAGAATCTCAGAGAAAAAGCATACCGAACGAAATTACCGGCAGATGAAAGAACTGTTAAGGAAAGAAAGTGAATGATTGGAGAGCAAAAATGAAGAACACAGTAGTAACAATACAGGAAGCAAAGAAACGCGGCGAAAAAATCACCATGCTGACAGCCTATGATTATTCTATGGCAAAACTGATCGATGAATCAGGCATCAACATGATCTTGGTGGGAGATTCCTTAGGAATGGTCATGTTAGGATATGAAGACACCTTATCCGTAACAATGGAGGATATGATACATCATACAAAAGCAGTTACAAGAGGAGCAAAAAATGCATTGATAGTTGCGGATATGCCGTTTATGTCCTATCAGGCATCTGTCTATGATGCAGTCTGCAATGCAGGCCGTCTGATGAAAGAGGGACGGGCGCAGGCAGTCAAGTTAGAAGGCGGCAAAGAAGTGTTTCCACAGATAGAAGCAATCACCAAAGCGTCCATACCGGTTGTGGCTCATTTGGGACTGACCCCGCAGTCCTTAAATGTGTTCGGCGGATTCAAGGTGCAGGGAAAATCAGAAGAGGCAGCTAAAAAATTAATCGAGGATGCCAAAGGAGCAGAAGCGGCAGGAGCGGTAGCCGTTGTTTTAGAGTGTGTTCCGGCAAAATTAGCAGAATTGATCTCAAAACAGATCAACATACCAACGATCGGCATTGGCGCAGGTGCAGGATGTGACGGACAGGTGCTGGTATATCAGGATATGTTAGCAATGTTTGGCGATTTTAAACCGAAATTCGTAAAGCAGTTCGGACAGATTGGCGAACAGATGAAAGCAGCTTTTTCACAGTACATCAAAGAAGTACAAAACGGCGTATTTCCGGCGGAACAGCATACCTATGGGATCAGCGACGAAATGTTAGAGAAATTATATTAAGAAAAGTATCTTATCAGAGGAGGAAAAAACATGCAGTTAGTCCATACAATAGACGAAGTAAGAGCACAGGTAAAAGCATGGAAACAGGAAGGGCTGAGTGTCGGACTGGTTCCGACCATGGGCTATCTTCACGATGGTCATAAAAGTCTGATTGAGCGTGCCGTAAAAGAAAATGACCGTGTAGTGGTCAGTGATTTTGTGAATCCGACACAGTTTGGAGAAAACGAAGATTTAGGAAGTTACCCAAGAGATATAAAGAGAGATGCGGCACTTTGTGAGGCGGCAGGCGTGGAACTTTTATTTAATCCCACACCGGAGGAAATGTACTATAAAGACAACTGTACTTTTGTGGATATGAACCGTTTGACGGATGTGCTTTGTGGAAAGACAAGACCGATCCATTTTTCCGGAGTATGCAGCGTAGTGACCAAGCTATTTCATATTGTAACACCGGACCGTGCCTATTTTGGACAAAAGGATGCACAGCAGTTAGCAGTGATCCGCCGGATGGTCAGAGATCTGAATTTTGATATTGAGATCGTAGGATGCCCGATCGTACGTGAGGCAGACGGACTTGCAATGAGTTCGAGAAACACCTATCTGAATGAAGAAGAGAGAAAGGCAGCATTAGTGTTAAGCCAGGCAGTCCGTTTAGGAGAAGGACTGGTAGAAGCAGGAGAAAAAAATGCAGCAGTGATCAAAGAAAAAATGATCGCCCATATCGAAGCGGAGCCGCTTGCAAAAATAGATTATGTGGAGATCGTGGATGCACAGAGTTTAGAACCTGTGTCAGAGATTCAGGGAGAGATCTTAGCCGCAATGGCAGTTTATATCGGTAAGACCAGATTGATAGACAATTTTATCAGATAGAGGGAGAGCGAAGATGTATTTAAAAATGTTAAAAGGAAAGATCCATCGTGCGATTGTAAAACAGGCGGAATTAAACTATGTTGGCAGTATCACGGTGGACCCGGTGCTGATGCAGGCGGCTGGGATCTTAGAATATGAAAATGTCCAGATCGTAGATATTGAAAACGGAAATCGTTTTGAGACCTATACGATAGCCGGAGAGCCGGGAAGCGGGATGATCTGCTTAAACGGTGCGGCGGCAAGACAGGTGCAGACCGGAGATCATGTCATTATCATGGCGTATGCACAGATGACCCCGCAGGAAGCAGAGCAGTTCTTACCGGCAGTCGTATTTGTCGATGAAAATAATGCGATAGAGCGGATCACCAGCTATGAAAAACATGGAGAGATTGCATAAGACAAAAAATAAGGTTGAAAAATCTTACACAATATGATAAACTTTTTACAATTTAGGCATAGCACAGAATAAGAAAAAAAGAGAATCTCCCTCTTTTTTTTTGAGAAAATTTAGAAAGGACAGGGTAAAGAATGAAAGCTTTTCTGATCTTAGAAGACGGAACTGTCTTTGAGGGAACCAGTATCGGTTCACAAAAAGAGGTTATCAGTGAAATTGTATTTAATACATCCATGACAGGATATTTAGAGGTAATGACCGATCCATCCTATGCAGGACAGGCAGTTGTCATGACCTATCCACTGATTGGAAATTATGGAATCACACCGGATGCAGAGTCAAAACGTCCATGGGTGGACGGATATATTGTCAGGGAGTTATCCAGAATGCCAAGCAATTTCCGCTGCGAAGGAACGATACAGGACTTTTTGAAAGAAAATGACATACCTGGGATCGCAGGAATTGATACAAGAGCATTGACAAAGATCCTTCGTGACAAGGGAACCATGAACGGTATGATCACCACCGATGAACACTATGAGTTAGAGAAGGTTCTTCCGAGGTTAAAAGAATATCAGACAGGAAACGTAGTAGATAAAGTAACCTGTGATGAGAAAAGCGTATTAAATGGAAAAGGAAAAAAAGTAGCCCTGTTAGATTTAGGAGCGAAAAAAAATATTGCAGACTCCTTACATGACAGAGAATGCGAAGTAACGATTTACCCTGCCCACACAACAGCAGAAGAGATTTTAGCAACCAAACCGGACGGTATCATGCTGAGTAACGGACCTGGAGATCCGAAGGAATGTCAGGCAATCATAGAAGAAATCCGTAAATTATATGAATCCGATGTGCCAATCTTTGCAATCTGCTTAGGACATCAGCTCATGGCATTAGCAACCGGGGCAGATACCTATAAATTAAAATACGGACATCGCGGCGGCAATCATCCGGTCAAAGATTTAGAGACTGGAAGAGTCTATATCTCATCCCAGAACCATGGCTATGCAGTGGATGATAAAGCATTAGATGAAAACATTGCAGTTCCGGCATTTGTAAATGTCAATGATGGAACCAATGAAGGCTTAAAATATATCGGAAAGAACATTTTTACCGTACAATTCCACCCGGAAGCATGTCCGGGACCACAGGACAGTTCGTATTTGTTTGACCGTTTTATCACAATGATGGGAGGGAACCAGTAATGCCAAAGAATCAGGATATCAAAAAAGTATTAGTTATCGGTTCCGGTCCTATTGTCATCGGACAGGCAGCCGAATTCGATTATGCGGGAACACAGGCATGCCGTTCTTTAAAAGAAGAAGGCATCGAGGTAGTGCTTGTCAACTCCAACCCTGCAACGATCATGACCGATAAAGAGATTGCAGACGAGGTGTATATTGAGCCACTGACCGCAAAAGTCTTAGAGCAGATCATTTTAAAAGAAAAACCGGACAGCGTACTTCCGACCTTAGGAGGACAGGCAGGACTGAACTTGGGAATGGAGCTTGCAGAATCCGGATTTTTAGAAGAACATGGTGTGAAACTGATCGGAACAACTGCGGAAACAATTTTTAAAGCAGAAGATCGTCAGGCATTCAAGGACACAATGGAAAAAATCGGTGAGCCTTGTGCGCCATCTTTAGTCGTACACAACGTAGAAGACGGTATCGCATTTACGAATACCATCGGTTATCCGGTTGTATTACGTCCGGCATATACCTTAGGAGGAAGTGGCGGTGGTATCGCCCACAATGAGACAGAACTGATCGACATCCTTTCTAACGGACTGCGTTTAAGCCGTGTAGGAGAAGTATTAGTAGAGCGCTGTATCGCAGGCTGGAAAGAAATAGAATACGAAGTAATGCGTGATGCAAATGGCAACTGCATTACCGTATGTAATATGGAAAATATCGACCCGGTCGGTGTGCATACCGGAGACTCGATCGTAGTAGCACCATCCCAGACCTTAGGCGATAAGGAATATCAGATGCTCCGTACATCTGCCTTAAATATTATATCAGAATTAAACATTACAGGAGGATGTAACGTACAATACGCTTTGCACCCGACAACATTTGAATATTGTGTCATCGAGGTAAACCCTCGTGTCAGCCGTTCTTCCGCATTAGCATCCAAAGCAACCGGATATCCGATTGCCAAAGTAGCAGCGAAGATCGCACTCGGATATACCTTAGATGAGATCAAGAATGCCATCACCGGCAAAACCTATGCAAGTTTTGAGCCGATGTTAGATTATTGTGTCGTAAAGATCCCAAGACTTCCGTTTGATAAATTTATCACGGCAAAGAGAACACTGACAACACAGATGAAAGCAACCGGAGAGGTTATGAGTATCTGCACGAACTTCGAGGGAGCGCTGATGAAAGCCATCCGTTCCTTAGAGCAGCATGTGGATTCCATGATGTCCTATGATTTTACCGAGCTTTCCAAAGAAGAGCTTTTAAAACAGTTAGAAGTGGTAGATGACCGCAGGATCTGGGTGATCGCAGAAGCGATCAGAAAAGGAATCTCCTATGATACGATCCATGAGATTACAATGATAGACCACTGGTTTATCGACAAAATTGCAATCCTTGTGGAAATGGAGGAGCGTTTAAGAAGCGAAGAACTGACTACAGACCTCTTAAAAGAAGCAAAACGGATAGAGTTCCCGGACAACGTCATTGCAGAACTGACCGGAAAGACAGAAGAAGAAATCCGCGATCTGCGTTATGAAAACGGGATCGTGGCAGCATTTAAAATGGTAGATACCTGTGCGGCAGAATTTGAAGCCAGCACACCGTATTATTACTCCTGCTTTGGAAGTATCAACGAGGCAGAAGAGACACATCCGGAGAAAAAAGTACTGGTACTTGGTTCCGGACCGATCCGCATCGGTCAGGGTATCGAGTTTGACTATTGTTCCGTACACAGTACCTGGGCGTTTGCAAAAGAAGGCTATGAGACCATTATTGTAAACAATAACCCGGAGACCGTATCCACAGACTTTGATATTGCAGACAAGCTCTATTTTGAGCCGTTGACACCGGAAGATGTCGAGAACATTGTACGTTTAGAGAAACCGGACGGAGCAGTGGTACAGTTCGGCGGTCAGACTGCGATCAAATTAACCGAGAGCCTTATGAAAATGGGAGTTCCGATCCTTGGAACCAAGGCAGAGGACGTAGATGCCGCAGAGGATCGTGAATTATTTGACAAAATATTAGAAGAAACAGAGATTCCAAGAGCAGCCGGTGGAACCGTCTTTACGGCAGAAGAGGCAAAAGAGGTAGCAAACCGCCTCGGATATCCGGTATTGGTACGTCCTTCTTATGTACTTGGCGGACAGGGCATGCAGATTGCATTGAACGATGAAGAGATCGAAGAATTCATGGCAGTCATCAACCGCTATGCACAGGATCACCCGATCTTAGTAGATAAATATTTACAGGGAAAAGAAATCGAAGTCGATGCGGTATGCGATGGAACAGACATCCTGATCCCGGGAATCATGGAGCATATCGAGAGAACCGGAGTACATTCCGGAGATAGTATTTCCGTATATCCGGCGCCGACGATCGGAGAGGATATCAAAGCAACCATCGTAGAATATACAAAACGTTTAGCAAAAGCACTTCATGTCATCGGACTGATCAATATCCAGTTCATTGTCATGGACAGACAGGTCTATGTGATCGAGGTAAACCCGCGTTCATCCAGAACCGTACCATATATCAGTAAGGTAACAGGAATTCCGATCGTAGACCTTGCGACAAAAGTGATCATCGGTAATACCTTAAAAGGCATGGGATATCCGACCGGTTTAGCACCGGAGGCAGATTACATCGCAATTAAGATGCCGGTGTTTTCCTTTGAAAAACTACGTGGTGCAGAGATCAGCTTAGGACCTGAGATGAAATCAACCGGAGAATGTCTGGGTATTGCAAAGACATTTAACGAAGCATTGTACAAAGCATTTTTAGGTGCAGGAATCGTTCTTCCGAAATATAAGCAGATGATCATGACCTTAAAAGACGCAGATAAAGAAGAAGGTGTCGCAGTTGCAAGACGGTTTGAAGCACTTGGTTATAAAATCTATGCAACCAGAAGTACGGCAAAATATCTGCAGGAGCGTGGTGTCAATGCTCTGCGTGTCAATAAGATCGCACAGGAGTCACCAAATGTTATGGACTTGATCTTAGGACATAAGATTGATTTAGTGATCGATACCCCGACACAGGGACGTGATAAGAGCAGAGACGGTTTCCTGATCCGAAGAAACGCAATAGAGACCGGTGTACACTGCCTGACATCCTTAGATACGGCAAATGCATTAGCACTCAGCTTAGAGAATGCAAGTGATGAGATGACACTTGTGGATATTGCGACAGTAAAGAATATCTAAGAATCAGGGAAACAGATAAAAAGAAAAACCGCGGAGTCAGATGACTTCGCGGTTTTTCTGCTTTTTAGCAAGTTTTGCTTTGGCTTTTCGGAAACGGTTCATCATTTCCGTGACATAAGAGTCAGTCTGGAACTGTTTTAAAGTTTCCTCATCCACCTGGATGCGGTTATCCAGCGTTTTCATCATATCCTTGATCTGAAATTTTTCCGAAACATCGGGATCACTCAGATCATAAATCTGGTTATCCGAAAAACGTAAGATCAGAGGTTTCAAAAAATCATCCGGATTCGTCTCTAAGATCAAGGCTTTATCCCCACTGGTCAGATCGACGCATGCTCCCTGCGGAAGAATGTTGATACATTCACCGAGAGCCTGAACCACGGTAGAGTTAAAAAAGTCAGGATGTTCAAACAGATATTTCATGGTCACAACCTCAGACTGTGGTTCAAAGCCATAGCGCATAGCGGTCATCTGGTCAAAGCAGCCGGCAACACGCAGAACCTGGGTGCCAAACCGCCAGGTATGCTCTTTCATCTCCGGATGGGCAATATGGTTCGCAGGATGGATCATCTCCGCGATCACTTGTAGCGTCATTTTTGGAAGATGATATTCATTCGTCTGCGGTTTTAAAAGAGCAAAGGCTTCTCCTCTGGCAAGACACAGTTTTTTATAATCAGCACTCTCGACATCTTCAAAGTCCGTCAGTTGGTCAGAATCCAGATAGAGATACCCGGTATCATACAAAAGAGCGGCTTCCACTAATGCAAGCTGTTCTTCATAGGAAAAACCGAGATGGTGTGTCAGGATGGCACAGAGAATACCGGTATTCAAACCGTGTTTATAGACAAAATCACCGGAACTTCGGAGATTTTGTGAAAAAATAATCTTGTGGTCAAGGTTTCCAAACTCACGGATAATACTTTTACAAAGTTCAGAGAGCTTATCCGGTTCTTTTCCGGTTACTAACTTGCCAAGTTCATCCCGCAGCCGGAACATATACATGGTCTGGAACTGTTCAAAATGCAGCTCCTCCTCACTTAAAGGCGGCAGAGGTTCGGCAGGGTCTAGAACATAGATTCCAATCAAAGAGAATTTGCGGATACTGTTGATACCCTGAGGAGTCAGCTCCGTGTTACGTTCGTATAAAAGAACCCCTAAGCGGTTATAGATGGGTTTTGCAAGTCTCATACCGGGACATAAATCTTCTGTTTTTACAAAATGCATGATATCCCTCCCAATACATTGGTTTTACATAGAATATTGATTTATTTTAGCATAAACGGATATAAATGACAAATGACATCTTGGAAAGCATAAAAAACTATTGTAAAATAAAATTAAGATATCAAAAGGCGGTTTCAAGTTTTTTGATTGGCAAATTGCACAAAGCCGAGCCTATTTTCTCCCAAAGTCACAAAAGCAGTCCCGGTTTTGTGCAATCTGCCAGTCATTAAGTTGTGAGCCGACCTTTGACACCCTGATCAAAATAATGAATAAAAAGAGGGATGAAACATTTAACAATGAAAAAGAGAGGGTGAAGCAGTATGGGAAGCGTAAAACTATCAAAAAAGGAATAGCCATTGCCTTGAGCATGATGCTGGCGGTAACCGTATTACCAACAGGATTTGGAGTGCCAAAAGTACAGGCAGCAGGCGAAATGCTGTATGTGGGAAATATACGGGTAACAGAGGCAAACGCATCGGATGTTCTTGGAAATAAGACTATTTCCTATCAGGCATCCACGCATACACTGACACTCAATGGGGCAAATCTGACGACTCCGATGAAGGCCGGTAAATATATCTATGGCATTCGGTATGAAGGAGCAGGACAGACGCTGAACCTTGTCCTGAACGGTACAAATACGATCACAACAGGAAATGTAACCGATGCAAAAGAGTGCTACGGAATTTATTTAAGTATGAATGATACCTTGAAAATTTCCGGTACGGGAACCCTGAAAGTTACAGCCGGAAGTGCAATGGATGACAGCATGGGAATTCTGACCGGAAGTCTTAAGATGGAGCAGGGAAGTGTAGAGGCAACTGCAGGAAAAGAAACCATATGTAAAATTAAACGTATCTTCCATTATGCTTCAGGTAAAAAAGCAACTTGTAAAGTAACGGTAAAATAAAAAGGAACTGACATGAAAAAATACGGAAAACTGCTCTGTGCATTTACTTTAGCGGTCACGGTAACCTTAACAGGTTCCTTCTCCATAGCGGCCCATGCAACGGAACAGAAGCTTGAAGACACCAAGGGAAAACTGAATGAACTGCAGGAAAAGAAGAAACAGGCAGACCAGAAAGTAAAAGACCTGCAAAACAGCAAAGACAGCATGGGGCAGGAATTAGAAAATCTGGATGCAGAGCTGGCTGAGATCAGCACTTCTTTAACCGGTCTCGAAAATAAGATTACAGAAAAACAGAACAGTATCCGTGAAACAAAAAAGCAGTTAAAGAAAGCAAAAAAACGTGCGAAAAAGCAGTATCAGAGCATGAAAAGCCGTATACAGTTCCTGTATGAAAACGGCAGTGAATCACTTTGGATGTCCTTATTGAATGCGGAATCCATGTCGGATTTTATCAATCGGGCAGAATACGTCAAAGCGATCAGCAGCTATGACAGGGAAAAATTAGAAGAATACGAGCAGATGTGTGCAAAGATAGCTTCTGACAAAGCCAAATTAGAGGAAGAAGAGAAGAGTCTGCAGGCATTAGAACAGAAGACAAAAGAAAAAAAGGAACAGATGAATACGCTGATCGCATCCACAAAGGAAAACATCAGCAGATCGGAACAGGAGATCGGTGAGACGCAGAACCTCTCCGCAGAATATGAAGCCGAAATAGAAAAGCAGAAAGCATATGAGGCACAGTTAGAGGCACAAAAAGCAAAAGAAGACGCAGCAAGGATGAGTGAGATCAAGGCACAGGAAGCCGAAGGGGCAGATGGCTCCAAGGTGCAGACACAGGCGGGAGATTTAGAACTGTTAGCGGCACTGATCGAGTGTGAAGCAGGCGGAGAGCCATACGAAGGAAAGTTAGCAGTCGGCAGCGTAGTGCTGAATCGCGTGGCAAGCTCGCATTTTCCAAACAGCGTAGTCGGGGTCATATACCAGAGCGGTCAGTTTTCGCCGGTAGCAAGCGGTCGATTTGCAACCGTATTGGCAAGGGGAGCAGATGCTTCCAGTACACAGGCGGCACAGGAGGTCATCGGTGGCAGAATCACGGTCAAATGTCTCTATTTCCGGAGAAATAACGGAACGATCCAGGGAACAGTCATTGGCAATCATGTGTTCTATTAACTTGAAGTAAAAGCGGGATTTTGTACAAACTATACAAAAAATCCCCGCTTTTTTTCAATCTCGGAAAGGATTTTGATAAATTTTTAACAATAAGGTTTTTGTTGCATTTTTTAACAGATTATGCTATCATTATTAACGAAATAAAGCTTAGGTTGAAGTACATAAATTCTTTTGATTTAAGCTTCGAGTAGTAAGGAATAAATTAAAAACTCAGCAGTTTTTCAATTTATTTTTTTTAAGTATGAGATTGTTAAAAAATTAACATCTCATCCACACAAAGAAATCATAAAAAGGAGAAGAAGAAATGGCAGAAAAAGTAGTTTTAGCAGGCGCATGTCGTACAGCAATCGGAACTATGGGAGGAGCTTTAAGCACAACTCCGGCTCCAGTTTTAGGATCTATCGTTATTAAAGAAGCATTAAACAGAGCTGGTGTACCAGCAGAAAAAGTTGATCACGTATATATGGGATGTGTAATCCAGGCAGGATTAGGCCAGAACGTAGCACGTCAGGCTTCCATCAAAGCAGGATTACCAATCGAGACACCGGCAGTTACAGTAAACGTTGTATGTGGTTCTGGTCTGAACTGCGTAAACATGGCTGCACAGATGATTAAAGCAGGAGATGCTGACATCGTAGTAGCAGGTGGTATGGAAAATATGTCTATGGCACCATACGCAGATATGAGCGGACGTTACGGACACAGAATGAACAACGCTACTTTAGTAGATACCATGGTAAACGATGCATTATGGGATGCATTCAACAACTACCACATGGGAATCACAGCAGAGAACGTAGCAGAGCAGTGGGGCTTAACCCGTGAGCAGTTAGACGAGTTCGCAGCAACTTCACAGCAGAAATGCGAAGCAGCTCAGAAAGCTGGAAAATTCAAAGATGAGATCGTTCCTGTAGAAGTTAAGAAGAAAAAAGAAACTGTTATCGTAGATACAGATGAAGGACCACGTCCTGGAACAACAAAAGAGAGCATCTCCAAATTACGCCCGGCATTCAAGCCAGACGGAATTGTTACAGCAGCTAACGCTTCCGGAATCAATGACGGAGCAGCAGCAGTTGTTGTTATGAGCGAGAAAGCAGCAAAAGAATTAGGTGTTAAACCAATGGCTACATTCGTAGCAGGAGCACTTGGCGGAGTTGACCCATCTATCATGGGTGTTGGACCGGTTGCTTCCACAAAGAAAGTATTCGAGAAGACAGGCTTAACAATTGATGATATGGACTTAGTAGAAGCTAACGAAGCATTCGCAGCACAGTCCTTAGCAGTAGCACATGACTTAAACTTCGATATGAGCAAAGTTAACGTAAACGGTGGTGCGATCGCACTTGGACATCCGGTAGGAGCTTCAGGATGCCGTATCCTTGTTACACTGTTACACGAGATGCAGAGAAGAGACGCTAAGAAAGGTCTTGCAACACTTTGCATCGGTGGTGGAATGGGATGCTCTACTATCGTTGAGAGAGACTAATCAACAACAGGTATCAATAGCCGGTGTCTGATGACACCGGCATCAAAAGTTAATAAAATTCCATAAGGAGGAACTGACATGAAAGTTGGTATTATTGGAGCAGGAACCATGGGTTCCGGTATTGCACAGGCATTTGCACAGACAGAAGGATATGAAGTATGCTTATGTGATATTAATGACGAATTTGCAGCAAACGGAAAAGCTAAAATTGCAAAAGGATTTGAGAAGAGAGTTGCAAAAGGCAAAATGGAGCAGGCAGCTGCAGATGCTATCTTAAACAAAATCGTTACAGGTACAAAAGAAATTTGTACAGATTGTGACTTAATCGTTGAGGCAGCTCTTGAGGTAATGGATGTTAAAAAACAGACATTCAAAGAGTTACAGGATATCGTAAAGAAAGATTGTATCTTCGCTACAAATACATCTTCCCTTTCTATCACAGAAATCGGTGCAGGAATTGACAGACCGGTAATCGGTATGCATTTCTTCAACCCGGCTCCTGTTATGAAACTGATCGAGGTTATCAAAGGCGAGAATACACCGGACGAGTTAAAAGACAAGATCGTTGCTATTTCTAAAGAGATCGGTAAGACTCCTGTAGAAGTAAACGAAGCTGCTGGTTTCGTTGTAAACAGAATCTTAATCCCATATGTAAACGAAGGTGTTGGCATCCTTGCTGATGGCGTTGCTTCTGTAGAGGGAATCGACACAGCTATGAAATTAGGTGCAAACCATCCAATGGGACCATTAGAGTTAGGCGACTTAATCGGATTAGATATCTGCCTTGCTATCATGAACGTATTATATGATGAGACAGGTGATCCTAAATACCGCCCACATCCATTACTTAAGAAAATGGTACGCGCAGGCAAATTAGGACGTAAGACAGGCATCGGATTCTACGACTATTCAAAATAATAAGATGAGCAGAAGGAATAACGGGGAACATTCCCCGCTGTTCCGTATGCGAAATACCTCAAGATGAAACAAGCATTTTGGGGAATTTGCTCGTTTTAAAATAAATAAAGTAAATGGAGGAATATAAATCATGGATTTTTGTTTAGATAAAAAACATGAAATGGCGAGAACTCTTTTCAAAGAATTCGCTGAGACAGAAGTAAAACCTCTCGCTCAGGAGGTTGACGAGACAGAACATTTCCCGGCAGGAACTGTTGAGAAAATGGCAAAAGCAGGCTTTATGGGAATTCCTGTACCAAAGGAGTACGGCGGACAGGGATGTGATCCTCTTACATATACCATGTGTGTAGAAGAGTTATCAAAAGTTTGTGCAACAACAGGCGTTATCGTATCTGCACATACATCTCTTTGCATCGACCCGATCATGACATATGGTACAGAAGAGCAGAAGAAAAAATATGTAACACCACTTGCAAAAGGTGAAAAACTTGGTGCTTTCGGTTTAACAGAGCCGGGTGCTGGTACAGATGCTCAGGGATGCCAGACAAAAGCAGTTTTAGATGGTGACGAGTGGGTATTAAACGGATCTAAATGTTTCATCACAAACGGTGAAGTTGCAGACGTATATATCATCATTGCTATCACAAGCGTAACAGAGGATAAGAGAGGAAGAAAGAAAAAGAACTTCTCCGCATTTATCGTAGAAAAAGGTGCTCCGGGATTCTCCTTCGGAACAAAAGAGAAGAAGATGGGTATCCGTGGTTCATCCACATATGAGTTAATCTTTGAGGATTGCAGAATTCCAAAAGATGCTTTATTAGGACCTGAAGGAAAAGGTTTCCCAATCGCAATGCATACATTAGACGGTGGACGTATCGGTATCGCTGCTCAGGCTCTTGGTATTGCTGAAGGTGCATTAGATGCAACTATCGCATATGTAAAAGAGAGAAAACAGTTCGGTCGTACAATCGCTCAGCAGCAGAACACTCAGTTCCAGTTAGCTGATATGGCAGCAAAGATTGATGCAGCAAAATTCCTTGTATATAGAGCAGCTATGGCAAAAGCAACACAGAAAGTATATTCTGTAGAAGCAGCTAAAGCAAAATTATTTGCAGCTGAGACCGCTATGGACGTAACAACAAGATGCGTTCAGTTATTCGGTGGATACGGATACATCAGAGAGTACGATGTAGAGCGTATGATGCGTGATGCTAAGATCACAGAGATTTACGAAGGAACTTCAGAAGTTCAGCGTATGGTTATCTCTGGTGCTTTATTAAAATAATCGCGATTCCAGCGGATTGAAAATGAAGTCATTAAATCAAACATAAGGAGTGAAATTACCGTGAAAATAGTTGTATGTGTAAAACAGGTACCGGATACAAAAGGCGGAGTTAAATTTAATCCGGACGGTACATTAGACAGAGGTGCGATGCTTACAATCATGAACCCAGACGATAAAGCTGGTTTAGAGGCAGCACTGAGAATTAAAGATGAGTACGGCGCAGAGGTTACTGTACTTACAATGGGTCTTCCAAAAGCAGAGGAAGTTCTTCGTGAAGCTATGGCAATGGGAGCTGACAAGGGAATCCTTGTAACAGATAGAGTATTAGGTGGAGCTGATACATGGGCTACATCTACAACTATCGCAGGAGCTCTTAGAAACATCGATTATGATTTAATCATTACAGGTCGTCAGGCTATCGATGGTGATACTGCACAGGTTGGACCACAGATCGCAGAGCATTTAAATCTTCCTGTAATCTCTTATGCACAGGATATCAAGATTGATGGAGATTCTGTTATCGTACAGCGTCAGTATGAAGACAGATACCATGAATTAAAAGCAAAAATGCCTTGCTTAATTACAGCATTATCTGAGTTAAACCAGCCACGTTACATGACTCCGGGCGGAATCTTCGATGCTTATGATCAGGAGATTACTGTATGGGGCAGAGCTGACTTAAAAGACGTAGATGATTCTGACCTTGGATTAAAAGGTTCTCCTACACAGATCGCAAAAGCATCTGACAAAGTTCGTAAAGGTGCAGGCGAAAAAGTTACTCTTGATGCAACAGAGTCTGTTGACTACATCATGGGTAAATTAAAAGAGAAACATGTAATCTAATAAGAATAAGGAAAAGTGGTGAATAAAAGTGGAAAAAATGAACTTAGAGGAATATAAAGGAGTATTTGTCTTTGCACAGCAGGTTGACAATGAGTTAACCCCAATCGCTTTTGAGTTAATTGGAAAGGGTAAAGACTTAGCAAAAGATTTAAACACTGATGTTACAGCTGTACTTATTGGTTCCGACGTAAAGAGCCTTGCTGACGAGTTAGCAGAGTACGGTGCTGACAAAGTTATCGTTGTAGACGATTCTGAATTAAAAGACTACAGAACAGAGCCATATGCTCATGCACTTGCATCTGTAATCAAAGAGTACAAACCGGAGATCATGTTAGTAGGTGCTACAGCAATCGGTAGAGATTTAGGACCTCGTGTATCCGCAAGAGTTAAAACAGGTTTAACAGCAGATTGTACTGTACTTGAAATCGGTGAGTTCAAAGGTGTTGCAAACCAGTTATTAATGACTCGTCCTGCATTCGGTGGTAACACAATCGCTACTATCGCTTGCCCTAACACACGTCCTCAGATGGCAACAGTACGTCCGGGCGTTATGCAGAAATTAGAGCCTGTAAAAGGTGCTAAAGCAGAAGTTATCGAGTATAACCCAGGATTTACTCCTGACAACAAATATGTTGAAATTTTAAAAGTTGTAAAAGAAGCTAAGAGTGCAGAGAACATCATGGACGCTAAGATCTTAGTATCCGGTGGTCGTGGAGTTGGTTCTGCAGAGAACTTCAAAATGCTTCAGGATTTAGCAGATGTACTTGGCGGAATGGTTAGCTGCTCTCGTGCAGTAGTAGAGAATGGCTGGAAACCAGTTGATGTTCAGGTAGGTCAGACAGGTAAGACTGTACGTCCTAACTTATACTTCGCAATCGGTATTTCCGGAGCAATCCAGCACGTTGCAGGTATGGAAGAATCTGATATCATCATCGCAATCAACAAAGATGAGGATGCTCCAATCTTTGATGTAGCTGATTACGGTATCGTTGGAGACTTAAACAAGATCGTTCCAGCATTAACAGAGGCTTTAAAAGCAGAGTTAAATAAATAATCAGAATGATATAAGACTTAGAGGGACTGTCACATGAATGTGTGGCAGTCCTTTTTTGCGTTATAGGATTAGGGCATCAAAAGGCGGTTTCAAGTGTTTTGATTGGCAACCTGCACAAAGTCGGGGCTATTTTGTTCCGTTGTACGAAAATAAGAAAATCTAAGTCTGCCTGAGTTAGGTTGCGATGGAGTGACGTGTACGTCTTAAACGCCCCGTCCATGGGGCATTAAGACTTTTGCTGCCGTCCATGGCAGCAAAACACTATACATGAACAGCCAGACTAAGATTTACTAATTTTCTCCCAAAGTCACAAAAGCAGTCCCGGCTTTGTGCAATTTGTCAGTCGCTAAGCTGTGAACTGCCTTTTGACACCTTAATCTCTATAGGAAATAACGTGTTTCCTATAGAGAAAAAAGTCCTTCGGGCGAAGATGCACAGTTCGCGGAGAAGTAAATAGCTGCGATGCAGCACCGCTCGCGCGGAACAAAAGCTGTGCTGTGTAAGAAACCAGAGCGTGGGAATGTGCAAAGCACACGTTTGTTTCAATATTATGTGAAAAAATTAACAATACTACTTGAAAAGCGTTTTATTTTGTAATATGATACATAAAGACTGTCATAACAGTCATTAGAATAAATACAGAAAAACCAGGAAAGAGAGGAAAAGACCATGAGAAAAAATGGAAAACTGAATACCACTTATATGGTAGAGATGGCATTATTAATTGCGATCATTTTAATTATGGCTTTTACCCCTATCGGTTACATTAAGACATTCGGATTAGAAATTACGCTGATTGTTGTTCCGGTGGCGGTAGGAGCTGTAGTGTTAGGACCGACTGCAGGTGCAATTTTAGGAGGCGTATTTGGACTTACAAGTTTTATACAGTGCTTCGGAATGAGCGCATTTGGAGCGATGCTCTTAAGCATTAATCCGGCAGGAACATTTGTTGTATGTTTTGTAACACGTCTTGTAATGGGATGGTTGACAGGACTGATCGCACAGGGATTGAAAAAGGTAAAAGCATTAAAAGGAGCATCTGTCTTTATTGCAAACCTTTGCTGTCCACTGTTGAATACCCTGTTGTTTATGACAACACTGATCCTGTTCTTCTACCAGACAGAATTTATCCAGGGACTTGCAAAAAATATGAAAGTGGCAAATCCGTTTGCCTTTGTTATTGCATTCGTTGGAGTGAACGGTTTAGTTGAGGCAGCGGCATGTTTCGTAGTTGGAAGTGCAATTACAAAAGCATTACAGCATTCCGTAAATAAATAGAATAGATGCAGGCAAACCTGTTTGAGAAAAATACCTCTGAAACGATGTCGTGATATGTTCCGTATTGACACATATCTGTGATAGAACATTCGTATCAGGGGTATTTTGTATATAGAGAATATTTTGTGTGGAGATATTTCATATGAAGAACATTCTATATCGAAGATATTTCATATTGAGAGTATTTCGCATTAGAAGTATTCTTTGCTAGTGAATTTTGTGGTAGAATGAACACAGAGTGTAAAGCAAGGAGGAACGAAAAGTGGCAAACAAAAAGCTGATATCGTGGAATGTCAATGGTTTACGCGCCTGCATGGGAAAGGGATTCATGGAATTTTTTGAGCAGGCGGATGCGGATATTTTTTGCCTGCAGGAGATCAAACTGCAGGAAGGACAGATAGATTGGAACAAAGAAGGCTATTATGCCTATTGGAATTATGCAGAGAAAAAGGGCTACTCAGGAACAGCCATATTTACTAAAGAGGAACCGTTACAGGTCACTTATGGATTAGGAATCGAGGAGCATGATCAAGAAGGACGGGTGATCACATTAGAATTTCCGGAGTATTATCTGATCACTGTATATACACCAAATTCCCAGAGTGAACTTGCAAGGCTGGACTATCGTATGAAGTGGGAAGATGATTTCAGGGCATATCTGTTGCAACTTCGGAAAAATAAACCGGTCATTGTCTGCGGGGACATGAACGTGGCACATAAGGAGATTGATTTAAAAAATCCAAAGACAAACAGAAAAAATGCCGGATTTACAGATGAAGAGCGGGCAAAGATGACGGAGCTTTTAGAGAGTGGCTTTATTGATACTTTCCGCTATTTTTATCCTGATATGGAGCAGATCTATTCCTGGTGGTCGTATCGTTTTAAGGCAAGAGAGAAAAATGCCGGATGGCGGATTGATTATTTTTTAGTGTCAGAAGAGTACAAAGAGCATTTAGCAGATGCTAAGATCCATACGGAAGTTTTTGGCTCCGACCATTGTCCGGTCGAATTGGATCTGAAGTAGGAAGGACAGAAAAATATGGTATACACGATCACTTGTAATCCATCGCTGGACTATGGTGTTACCGTGGAGAATTTTCAGATGGGGCATACGAACCGGACCGTGACCGAACAGATGAATGTCGGTGGCAAGGGGATCAATGTATCCATTGTATTAAAACATCTGGGGATTCCTACAAAAATACTGGGATTTACAGCAGGATTTACGGGAAGAGAGATAGAAAAGAGAATCAAAGAGCAGGAAATCGAGGCAGAATGGATACGGCTGCCGCAGGGAGATTCCCGCATTAATGTCAAATTACTTTCTAACGAAGGAACGGAGATTAACGGACAAGGTCCTGACATTTCTAAAAAAGAGGTGCAGGAGCTAGAGGAAAAATTAGGCATTCTTACAAAAGAAGATGTCCTGGTTTTAGCAGGCAATGTACAAAAGAGCTTAGGACAGACATTTTATGCAGATATGATGAAGAAGTTGAAGGATAGACAGATACGGACCGTGGTGGATGCATCCGGGGAACTTCTAAAAGCAGTACTGCCTTATCATCCGTTTTTGATCAAACCGAATCAGGATGAATTAGAGGGACTGTTTCAGGTCAAAATGAGTACGAAAGAAGAAATGTTTGCCTATGCGAAACAGTTGCAGGAAATGGGAGCATGCAATGTATTGATTTCTTTAGGGGGAGATGGTGCATTGCTTTTGACAGAACATGGAGAGCAGATGCAGTTAGATGCTCCAAAGGGTGAGGTGCAAAATGCAGTTGGTGCAGGAGATTCCATGGTGGCAGGTTTTTTAGCCGGATATATGGAGCATGATTCCTATGAAGAGGCATTTCAAATGTCAGTTGCAGCAGGAAGTGCCAGTGCATTTTCAGAGCATTTAGCAACCAGAGCGGAGATTGAGCAGATATTGCCTTTACTTCTGGATTCATATCAGATACAATAAAAACAATAATAATGGAAAAGTGAGGAAATAAAAATGGCACAGAACCCGATCGTTACAATCGAAATGGAAAACGGAGATATTATGAAAGCGGAGTTATATCCGGAAATTGCACCAAATACCGTGAACAATTTTATCAGTCTGATCAATAAGGGATTTTATGACGGATTGATCTTTCACCGCGTGATCAACGGATTTATGATCCAGGGAGGATGCCCTGACGGAAATGGTATGGGAGGCCCAGGCTATGGGATCAAAGGTGAGTTTGCACAGAACGGTGTGATCAATCAGATGAAGCATACCGCAGGCGTATTGTCAATGGCACGCGCAATGCATCCGAATTCAGCAGGAAGCCAGTTCTTTATCATGCATAAAGACGCACCACATTTAGACGGCTCCTATGCAGCTTTCGGAAAGATTACCGAAGGTATGGATGTGGTAAATAAGATCGCAGAAGTACGCACAGATTACAGTGACCGGCCAATGGAAGAACAGAAGATGAAAAAAGTAACGGTTGAGACGTTTGGAGTAGATTATCCGGAACCGGAGACCGTATAGACATTTTATCATAGAATAAGAGTATGAAAAAAGAGCTGATTCAATTATTAAAAGGAAAAAATGCATATATACAGACCCATGACTTTCCCGATCCGGATGCACTTGCCACAGCCTTTGCATTACAGGAGTATTTGAAATATTACGGGATCGAAGCAACAATCTGCTATGAGGGGAAATTAGAGCGGGCAAGTGCGATCCGTATGCTCGATAACTTTGGGATTCAGGTCAAAGGCGGACAGACCAAGGGAGCATTGCCGGAAGATGCTTGCGTGGTACTGGTGGATTCTCAGAATCAGAATTCCAATGTGACCGATATCGGTGGGCAGAAGTCCGCGTGTATTGACCACCATCCGGTACATCACGAGTGCGAGTATGCCTATCGGGATATCCGGAAAACAGGAGCCTGTGCAACGATCGTTGCGTCCTATTTTGTGGAAGATGGAATCATACCGAAGCCGAATGTTGCCGCAGCACTTGCCTATGCGATCAAGATGGATACTGCGGATTTTACCAGGGGAACGACACAAAAAGATACGGATATGTTTGCCTATCTGTTCCGGTATGCGGATTGGGATCTGGTACAGAATATGTATGCGGATACGCTGGAATTAGCAGATCTGTCTGCCTATGAGGCTGCAATCCAAAGTATTGAAATCTATGACCGGGTAGGTTTTGCATTTATTCCTTTTGAATGTCAGCCGGCATTGATCGCGATGATTTCTGATTTTATGAAAGCATTGGATGGCGTGGATGTTGTCATTGTTTATGCAAGACAGGAGGATGGAATCCGTTTTGCGGTACGCAGTGATGAAAAACGCGTCAATGTAGGTGTCTTATTAAAAGAGATGCTTCACGGTATTGGTGATGGAGGCGGTCACCCTGCGATGGCAGGAGGCTGTATTTCCAAAGAGATTGCCGAACGGCTTGGAGATACATTGCATGAAACGGTAAAACGGCGTTTTATGCAGGGAATACAGGAGATGCGGGATGGAAAATCAATTGAGATGCGTAATGTTTAACCGCGAAGAGTTCCTGATAGAACATCAGTTAGATGCTGATGTTCTGTTTTTATTAGAGGGACTGTATCAATATGGGGTGCGGGTTTTAAATCTGGACGGAAAAACCACAAAAGAGGATATGGAAGAAAAGCTGTTGCAGGCAGGCTATCGGACAGAAGAAACCCTGTTAATAGCGGCAGAGGATGCAACACTGCAAAACGGAAGGGAGATCGGGCTTGCCACGATCGCATTTGTAAATCAGAAGAAAAATGGGCAGACTTATTCTGCGGCAGACATTGTTGTGGAAGGCTTTGAAGAGGTAGATTTTTATTTTTTAGAAAGGATCTATCAGAGGAAACATGGGCTGCCATGGCGTGTGATCGAGACGGAACGAACTTATCTCAGGGAGATGACGGTAGAGGATGTCGATGCCCTCTATGAAATCTATGCACAGGAGGGGATGACGGATTTTATTGAACCGCTCTGTGAGAAACGGGAGGATGAGATCGCCTATACGAAAGCCTATATTGAAAATATGTATGTCTATTACGGCTATGGAATGTGGCTAGTCTGCGATCGGGAGAACGGAGAGATCATCGGCAGGGCAGGTTTAAATACACAGGAGATTGAGGATGAGATCGTATTGGAAATGGGGTATCTGATACGGCAGGAATATCAAAGACAGGGCTATGCCTATGAAGTCTGTACGGCAATTATGGATTATGCAAAAGAGGCAAGTGGTTTTTCGGAATTGAGCTGTTTAGTAGAGGAAGAAAATCATCCGTCTTTGGAGTTGTTGCAAAAATTGGGATTTTCTTTTCAAAAAGAGGTGGATATCCTCGGAAAACAGATGAAAAGGTATGTTTATGCACTATAGACATTGCTTTTTTATCGTTTTTTTATTATAATTTATTCTATGTTTAGATATGCTGGCGGCGGTTTACAAAAGTATAAATTTAGGAAAAGTTGGTGAGAGAATGGTTGATATTTCTACAGAGAAGTTAGAAGAATTAGAAAATGAAGTGACTTCCCAGAATACAAAGCTTAAAAAAATGGAAGAATTTGTCAGTCCCGATAAGCTCTATCAGGAACTGATCCAGAGTGTGCGTAAATATCATCCATCTGCGGATATTTCCCTGATCGAGAAAGCATATCGGGTAGCAAGAGAGTCACATGAGGGACAGGTGCGTAAATCGGGTGAACCATATATCATCCATCCTTTGTGTGTGGCAATTATCCTTGCCGACTTAGAATTAGATAAAGAGACGATTGTTGCGGGACTGTTGCATGATGTTGTGGAAGATACGGTCATGACGGAAGAGGAGATCGCAAAAGAGTTCAACCCGGATGTGGCATTGTTAGTCGATGGTGTTACGAAGTTGGCACAGTTGTCCTATGATGCAGATAAGGTGGAAAAACAGGCGGAGAATCTGCGAAAGATGTTTTTGGCGATGGCAAATGATATCCGTGTCATTCTGATCAAGTTAGCAGACCGTCTGCACAATATGCGTACCTTAAAATATATGACACCGGAGAAGCAGAAGGAAAAGGCAAGAGAGACCATGGATATCTATGCTCCGATTGCCCAGCGACTCGGTATTTCTAAAATTAAGATCGAATTAGAGGATTTATCCTTAAAATATTTAGAACCGGAAGCATATTATGATTTAGTAGAGAAGATCGCACTGAAAAAGAGTGCAAGAGATGACTATATCCAGAAATTAGTAGAAGAAGTCCGCAGCCATATCACCAACGCGGGCATTGAAGCAGAGATTGATGGAAGGGCAAAGCATTTCTTTAGTATTTATAAGAAGATGGTCAATCAGGATAAGACATTAGATCAGATTTATGACCTCTTTGCCATCCGAATTATTGTAAAAGATGTCAAGGACTGCTACGCGGCATTAGGAGTCATCCACGAGATGTACAAACCGATACCGGGACGATTTAAGGACTATATTGCGATGCCAAAGCCGAATATGTACCAGTCATTGCATACAACACTGATCGGACCGGACGGACAGCCGTTTGAGATTCAGATCAGAACCTATGAGATGCATCGGACAGCCGAATACGGTATTGCCGCACACTGGAAGTACAAAGAGGCTTCAAACGGTGGCAATGTAGAGAATCAGGAAGAAGAGAAGTTAAGCTGGCTGCGTCAGATTTTAGAGTGGCAAAAGGACATGTCCGATAACCGGGAATTTATGAGTCTGTTAAAAAGTGATCTGGACCTTTTTTCAGATACGGTATTCTGTTTTACGCCTTCCGGAGATGTCAAAAATCTTCCAACCGGCTCTACGCCGATTGATTTTGCCTATGCGATCCATTCTGCCGTAGGGAATAAAATGATCGGTGCAAAAGTCAATGGCAAACTGGTAACGATTGACTATGTTATTCAGAACGGTGACCGGATTGAGATTATTACTTCCCAGAACTCGCACGGACCAAGCCGTGACTGGCTGAATATTGTAAAGAGTACACAGGCGAAAAATAAGATCAACCAGTGGTTTCGAAGTCAGTTCAAGGAAGAGAATATCGCAAAGGGTAAGGAACTGATCTCGCAGTATTGTAAGATGAAGAGTATCGAACTCTCAGATATCAATAAGCCGGAATATCAGAATAAGATTTTAAGAAAATATGGATTCCACGACTGGGATTCTGCACTGGCAACCGTGGGACACGGAGGACTCAAGGAGAGTCAGGTTGTCAATCGGATGTTAGAAGAATACAAAAAGGACCATGTCGTACCGATAACAGACTCGGATGTTTTAGAGAATATCCAGGATGCGAATATCTCTAAGACGATCCCGCAGAAGTCAAAGAGCGGAATTGTCGTAAAAGGACTGTATGATGTCGCAGTACATTTTTCAAAATGCTGCAGCCCGGTACCGGGAGATGAGATTGTCGGTTTTGTGACGAGAGGAAGAGGCGTATCCATACACAGAACGGATTGTATCAATATTATTAATCTGTCGGACATGGATCGTGCCAGACTGATCGATGCAGAATGGCAGCAGGGAGCAAGTGAGGGCAGCAACGGACTCTATCTTGCAGAGATCAAGATTTTTGGAAACAACCGTACCGGATTGTTAGTAGATATTACAAAGATTTTTACGGAGCGTGGGATTGATATCAATGCGATCAACTCCAAAACGAGTAAGCAGGGAGTAGCGACGATTTCCGTTTCCTTTAATACAAAGGGTAAAATGGAGCTGCAAAGTCTGGTGGATAAGATCCGTCAGGTGGAGAGCGTGATCGATATTGAAAGAACAACCGGTTAGAACAGAAGTGACAGGTGAGGTAAGGAATGGCAGATTTAAAGGTAAGACATTTAGTAGTCGGCGCGGTGGCAACGAATTGCTATATTGCAGAAAATAAAAAGACAAAGGAAGCACTGATCATTGATCCGGGTGACAATGCAGCGCGGATCGTACAGATCATCAAAGAGGATGGCGTTGTTCCGGTGGCTGTGCTTTTGACACATGGACATTTTGACCATGCAATGGCAGCGCAGGAGGTTGCAGAGCAGTATGGGATAAAAATCTATGCTCATGAGACGGAAAAGGAGACCTTAGAGACACCGCAGATCAATCTATCCGGAATGATCGGCAGAACGCTGACCTTTCATGCGGATTGTTATGTAAAGGACGGCGAAATTTTAAATCTTGCAGGATTTGAGATCCGGGTGCTGCATACACCGGGACATACCCAGGGTGGTGTCTGCTATTATATCGAAGAGGAAAAAGCGTTGTTTTCCGGAGATACACTGTTTTGCCAGTCCGTTGGCAGAACGGATTTTCCGACAGGAAAGTCCTCGACACTGATCCACTCCATTCAGGATAAACTGATGCCGTTACCGGATGATACCATGGTCTATACCGGTCATGAAGACATGACAACGATTGGAATGGAACGAAAATACAATCCGTTTTTATAGAGAGCGTAATGGTGAAAAAATATGATTACAGTTAGTTTAAATGAGGCAGATTTTGAGTATGACATCCATTCATTAGTGAAGGCTTTTTATCCGAAAGAGGATGTCAAAGTATTTGCTGACAGTGAAAAAATTGCAGAGTTAGAAGAAAAAGAAACTCCATTGTTCCACATGGAGGTTCTTTTTTCGAGAGCAGAAAATGTGATTTCTGCCAGTGTCTTAAATGCAGAAGCGAAGGCAGGAGAACCAGCCCTTGCTTCGATGCAGATACAGGTGGATTTTTCTGACAGGAAAGAGACGAAGAATCGACTGAAACGCGGTATTTATCAGATGTTTTCGGAGCATACGGGACAGACACTTCCGTGGGGAACACTGACCGGGATCCGTCCGACAAAGATCCCGATGAGTATGTTAGAAGAGGGAAAGAGCGAGGATGAGATCCGCACTTTTATGGCAGACACTTATTTTTGCAGCCCGGAGAAAACAGAGCTTAGTATTGATATTGCCAAACGTGAATTAGGGCTTTTGAACAAATTAGACTATGAGAAAGGCTATAGTCTGTATATTGGAATCCCGTTCTGTCCAAGTACCTGTCTGTACTGTTCTTTTACTTCCTATCCACTGTCTGCGTGGGAAAAGCGTGTGGATGAATATTTAGATGCTTTAGAAAAAGAGATTGACTACACAGCCGAACAGTATCGGGAGCGGCATCTGAATACGATCTATATTGGAGGCGGTACCCCGACGACTCTGGCACCTTATCAACTGGACAGACTGATCAGAAAAATTAAATCCAGTTTTGATTTATCTCATCTTTTGGAGTTTACAGTTGAAGCCGGAAGACCGGACAGTATTACAAAAGAAAAATTAGAGGTTTTGCGTTCCCATGGGATTTCGAGGATTTCGATCAATCCACAGACCATGAAGCAGGAAACGTTAGAGATTATCGGACGGCATCATACGGTAGAGCAGACTATTCAGAGCTTTTTAACTGCAAGAGAGTTAGGATTTGACAATATCAATATGGATCTGATCGTAGGACTTCCAAATGAAAATTTAGAAGATGTCCGTCATACGATGGAGCAGTTAGAGAAATTACAGCCGGATAATGTTACCGTACATTCTCTTGCCATTAAACGTGCGGCAAGACTCAATATGTTTAAAGAAGATTATACAAGTCTTAAAATGGAGAATACCTGGGAACATATTGAAGTGACGGCAGATTATTGTAAGCGGATGGGCTTGCAGCCTTATTATCTCTACCGTCAGAAAAATATGGCAGGCAATTTTGAGAACGTGGGATATGCGAAAGAAGGAAAGGCAGGAATCTATAATATCCTGATCATGGAAGAAAAACAGACCATCGTGGCATGCGGAGCCGGAGCTTCGACGAAACGTGTCTGGAATACGCCAAATCCGGATGGCACGCATCGGATCGAACGGTGTGAGAATGTCAAGGATGTCGCTCTTTATATCGAAAGAATTGATGAGATGATCGAGCGGAAAAAGAGGCTTTTTGCAGAGGAATAAGAGGAAACAACATGAATCTGATCAATATAGAGAATCTGACAAAGGTTTACACGGAAAGAAAATTATTTGATAATACCTCATTTTCATTGCAGGATGGGGAAAAAGTGGGTGTCATTGGTATCAATGGAACCGGAAAGACAACGCTTTTGCGGATGATCATGGGGGAAGAGGAGACCGATGAGGGAACTGTCACGACTGCGAATCATGTAGTAATGCGTTATCTGCCGCAGCATCCGGAATTTGAGTCGGAAAAAAGCAGTCTGGAGTGTGTGCTGGAAGGAAATGTGACGGAAGAAAATCGTTGGTCTGTCGAAAGTGATGCCAAGGCCATGATGACCCGGCTTGGCATTAAAGATTTTATGCAGCCTGCAGGACAATTATCCGGTGGACAGAGAAAACGTCTCGCATTGATATCGGTACTTCTTTCTCCGGCAGACATTCTTTTGTTGGATGAGCCTACGAACCATTTAGATAATGATATGGCAGACTGGCTGGAGGATTATCTGAAAAAATGGAGGGGAGCTCTTATCATGGTCACACATGACAGGTACTTTTTAGACAGTGTGTGTAACCGGATCGTGGAGATCGATAAGGGCAAAATCTATAGTTATCAGACAAATTATTCGGGATATCTGGAACTGAAAACCCAGCGACAGGAAATGGAAGCAGCCAGTGAACGGAAACGTCAGTCGATCCTGCGTGTGGAACTGGAATGGATACGCAGGGGAGCAAGGGCGCGTTCTACAAAGCAGAAAGCACATATCCAACGTTATGAAGAGTTAAGGGATCGTCAGGCTCCGGTGCAGGATTCTCAGGTAGAATTAAGTTCTATTTCCACAAGAATGGGAAAAACGACCGTGGAATTAGAAAATATCTGCAAGGCTTATGGAGAAAGAAAACTGATCGATGATTTTTCTTATATTTTCTTAAAAGGGGACCGGGTTGGATTTATCGGACCAAATGGTTGTGGAAAATCGACGTTAATGAAAATTATCGCGGGTATTATCCCACAGGACTCCGGGCAGGTTATTATCGGACAGACCGTGAAAATGGGATATTATGCGCAGGAAATAGCTTCAGAAAAAAGCGAGGATGCACAGGAAATCGATCTGTCCTATATGGATCCGGCTCAGCGGGTGATCGATTATGTAAAAGATACGGCAGAATATATTCGGACTGTGGATGGAGTCATATCCGCAACAGTCTTATTGGAGCGTTTTTTATTTCCACCGGAAAAACAGTACAGTCCGATCGGAAAGCTGTCCGGTGGAGAAAAGAAAAGATTAAATCTGCTTCGGGTACTGGCGACATCCCCGAATTTTATTTTGTTGGATGAGCCTACCAACAATCTTGATATCGCTACGCTGACCATCTTAGAAGATTATCTGGATCGTTATGAGGGCATTGTTGTTACGGTATCGCATGACCGTTATTTTCTTGATAGGACCATGAAGCGTATTTTTGCCTTTGAAGGAGACGGAAAATTAAGACAATACGAAGGCGGCTATATCGATTATTCTCTGAAAAAATCAGCAGAGAAAGAAGCGGAGGAAGCAGAACAGGAAAAGAAAACCGGTAATGGAGTAAAAACGGACGCACCGGTCACCCAAAAGGGACAACGTACCCGTGGCCCACAGAAGTTGAAGTTTACCTATCAGGAGCAACGGGATTATGAAACGATTGAAAGTGAGATTGCCGCACTGGAAGAAAAAATAGAGATGCTGGATCAGGAGATGGCAGCAGCTTCCACAGATTTTGTGAAACTCAATCAACTGGTAACAGAAAAAGAGGAGACAGAAAAGCTGTTGGAAGAAAAGATGGACAGATGGATGTATTTAGAAGATCTGGCGGCAAAGATTGCGGAGCAGTAGAGAAAAATAATCTTAATAAAATCTTATAGAAACAGCAAAGAATAAAGAAGCTGCATTTGTTATACTTAATCAAAAATAAGATAACAGAAAAGTGAGGAATTTATATATGAAAAGAAAGTCAAACCACTTTACACAGCTTCTTTTTTTTGTGATAGCGGTAGTGGTAAGTGTTCTGTTTGTCGGATTGCTGGCAGTGCTCCTGTTGACCAATCAGTAATAGGAGGATCTTATTTTAGAATTCACAATATAAATCTGTCGTAAAAATTTCTGTAAAGCCGAATGAACAGGGTACAACAGAACAGGTTGGTTATAAACCGATAGATATTAAATTGTAAGTTGGAGAGGTTCGAAGTTGCTCATTGTGCGAAACACATAATTATGCTATAATTATGTCATAGAAAGGAGTGAGTCAATATGCCTCTTATCATGCCTATTAAGGAATTGCGGAATACAACTGAAATTTCTAACATTGCACATAAGCAGCAGGAACCTATCTTTATTACGAAAAACGGGTACAGTGATCTGGTAGTAATGAGCAGTGAATTATATGACAAATTTGCACGAATTAACCGCATTGACCAGGCTATTTATGAATCTGAACAGGAAGTCTTGAATGGGGCAGAAGCAACAGATGCCAATATAGTATTTGAAGAACTGGAGAAAAAGCATTTTGGATAAATACCAGGTAAAGATAAATCCTAGGGCGATACGCGAATTAAACAGTATTTACGAATATATTGCAAATGAAAAGTCAGATATTGAGAATGGAAAAAAGCAGTTAGGAAGAATTAAAAAAGCTATTTTGAAGTTAGCAACTTTTCCATATTCTCATCAGGAACGTACGGAAGGCAGATATGCGAAAGATGGTTATAGGCAGTTGTTGATCGATAATTATATTGTTATTTTTCGTATTGATGAAGTCAACAAAATTGTTTACGTTATAACGGTACAATATCAGGGACAAAACCTATGAACCAGGCACCAAATGATGTAAGATAGATCATTTGGTGCTTTTATATGTTTTCAAAAAACATTTGACAAGTTACCAAACGGTTACTATAATACAGGGTAATCAACAGACAAACCAAGAAAGAGAGTAACATGGAGACCATTCTGATCATTGACGATGATGTTGCAATCGGTAATCTCGAACAGGAAGTGTTAGAGCGGGAAGGCTATCTGGTGCAGCGTGCCTATTCCGGAACGGAAGCACTGCTGCTTTTAAAAGAAAAGAAACCGGATCTGATATTGTTAGATCTAATGTTACCCGGAATGTCCGGTGAGGATATTTTACCTCAGATACAGGGAATTCCCGTGATCGTTGTCAGTGCCAAAACGGCAGTAGAAGATAAAGTGGAGTTGTTGCTCGGCGGTGCAGTTGATTATCTGACCAAGCCATTTGATATGAAGGAGCTGCTTGCAAGGATTAAAGTCCGTTTAAGAGAAAAATCCTCGCTCCGGTTATCTCCCGTTTACACCTATGAGGAACTGACGATAGACACGGCATCACATTCTGTTTGCGTTGCCGAAAAACAGATTAATTTAACAAGAACAGAATATGCCATTTTAAAACTTCTGATGCAAAATCCCGAACAGGTAATAGCGAAATCCGTTTTATTAGACTGCATCAGCATGGATACCCCGGATTGTACGGAGAATTCCTTAAAGACACATATCAGCCATTTGCGAAGTAAATTGAGAGAGGCATCAGGCAAAGATTATGTAGAATCTGTCTGGGGAATCGGTTTTCGGTTAAAAGGAACATCTTAACCATTTCTCAACGATTTTCTTAAACGTTTTCTTAACCTCTGCCGGATAGAATGTCCCTATCAGGCAAACACCGTCCATTTATATGGACATGACTGCGGCAGATAATATCAGGCAGCAGTTGTTTTTTCTCCTATGGCATATCCGGGGTATGACTGGATGGCGCAGGCGGTCAGTGATCTGAGTGCGGCAAATGCACCATCACTTTCCCTGTGGAATCAGTTGAGCAGCCTGTATGATGTATGCACATCGTCTCTACAGTGTTGGTAGTAGTCCTGTCGATCGTGTCATTAGTCATAATTATCATTGCGGGGATCAAAGATAAGAGCTGCAGATCCTATGCTATCTGTGCAGGGATTGCATTAGGAATGATGTTGGTAGGAGCATTGGGGATGAACATGGTTCCAAAAGCATATTTTGGAGTCGTAGAACGGTTCAGTGTCTTTGCTGCCACAGGATTTAATGCGGTGCTTGGCATACATCTTTATCTGATGGATTCTAAACGGTAAAGAAGAATTTGGATACCAAGATATAAAGTAACGTAACCAAAGTTAACATGAATCTGAATAAAATGATAAGTTTGTATGGTGTAAAAAGAGATAAAACGGAGCTATAATAGACTCATCAGAAAGGAGATGGTCTATGGTGTTAGCAGAAAATCTGGTTATGCTGCGGAACGTAAAAGGCATGACACAGGAACAGGTCGCAGAGGTCATAGGGATTTCCAGACAGTCTTACGCAAAATGGGAGCAGGGCGAGACAATGCCTGATATTGAAAAATGCGACAGGCTTGCCGCTTTTTATGGAATTAAGATAGACGCACTCCTCCATTATGAGGAGAAAGTCGGAAAGACGAAGGTTGCACCGCCGCCGGAAGGAAAATTCCTATGGGGAACGGTCAAGGTCGGAAACCGTGGACAGATCGTGATCCCAAAAGAGGCAAGAGATACGTTTGAATTAAAAGAAGGAGACCGGCTGGTAGTCCTCGGGGATGAGAAACAGGGAATTGCATTGATCAAGGCAGAAAAATTTGAAGAGCAGTTGAGAACAAGTATAGAACTTAGCAGAAGAGAAATGGAGGAATAGGGTATGAAGTGTCCAAAATGTGGAAAAGAAATGAGAACAGGTTATTTATTTACAAGCAAAGACGGAGCATTCAGTTTTGCGAATGAAGTGCCGGGAGTATTTGAAAATGCAAAAAAATCAGAGGGATTCGTAGAGATCACACCTTTAAAGGCGAGTCACAGAACCAATATAGCAGCAAATTGCTGTGACGAATGCAGAATGGTTGCATTTGAATATTAGTCTGTAAAAAATAAAGGGGGGCAGAATAGTGAAACGTTTGGTGATATATGTACATGGAAAAGGCGGTAACGCCAACGAGGCAGAACACTACAAGCCCTTTTTTGCAGAAAGTGATGTGATCGGTTTTGACTATCAGGCGCAAAATCCGTGGGAGGCACAAAAGGAATTTTCCTCTTTTTTTGAACTGCATAGTCAGGGGTGTGATTCGGTTACATTGATCGCAAACAGCATAGGAGCATTTTTTTCAATGAGTGCTCTTACTAAAAAACAGATTGCTCAGGCAATCCTCATTTCCCCGGTCGTAAACATGGAAAAATTAATTATGGATATGATGATGTGGGCGAACGTAACAGAAGAAGAACTGCGCATCAAAAAGGAAATTCCTACGGAATTTGGAGAAAAAGATAATCTGACATCCATAGAAACAATATCCGAATTTGCGGGACGCATTGGTGCATCGCTTACGGTCATGAAAGATGGAGAGCATTGGTTTCATACAGAAGAGCAGATGGAGTTTTTAGACGAATGGCTCAGGAATATAAAAGAAATTAAATCAGGATTAAATATATTGTGATTCGGAAGAGAATATGATGATAAAATTTCAGCGGGAGTGCATTTGAACGATGCACTCCCGCTTTTTACGTTAAATATTTATTATTTTGTTTCTTGCTTCTGTTTTTTAAAGAACAGTAACATCCATATGCCTGCACAGACGATCAGAATACCGATCCATACGACAGGATGGCTATTGTCCCCGGTTTTCGGAGAGGATGGGTCAGTAGGATTTGTAGGATCTGACGGAGTAGCAGATTCATTTTTCGTGATGGTGAATGTGTCCTCTCCATCCGTGCTGCCATCCGTGTACTGAACAAGGAGTGTGTAATTTCCTGCAGGCAGTGTCTGCAAATATTCAGCTTTTAAGGTGATGATGGTACTACCAGCCTCAATTTCGTAGTATTTTTTATTCACGACCGTACCGTTGATGACGATGCCGGCAAATTTTTTATGGTAGCCATTGACCTTGAAGGTCAAGCCGTTATCCTTGTTGTTTTCCTTCCAGGTGCTGCCGTCGCCTGAAGTGATATCATAGGCGGTTAAGGCCTTCAACATAGTATTCAGGATAGCCTTGGTGTGTTCACCTGCCATGTTCTTTTCGCCAGCAGACAGAGCATCGTAAGCCTTCTTTGCGTCTTCGTAGGCAGCGATGGCAGCTTTGTCATCAGGCTGAATCTTGTCAGCGGCAGGCATGGCCTCCGCTTTTTTCACAGTTTTTTCCGTGTTTTCAATGCTTTTCAGAGCAGATTTTATTGCATTTATGTTGGCAATAAGCTGTTTTTTCTGATTAGCTGTGTAATTACTGCCATGAGAGTTTAAAAACTTTTCCATGTCCTTGAGTGCCGTTGCCAAATCGCTCTTCTTACCGGTAGACAGGTTAGAAATAACAGGAATGACCGTGCCATCGGACAATTTGGTATTACAGCCCTTGCAGTAGCTGTTGCCGGTATGACCTGCTTTTTTGGTGGTAGGTTCTACCATGTCCCGGATTTCCGTTCCGCCTACATGATGTTTGGCATCCAGTGTACCATAGGCCTTAGAACAGGTGGTACAAACGGCTCTGTCCTTACAGGTTGCCGTGCCACCGGTATGTTGAGTCTTTTTTCCGGCAGCTTTGCAGCGGGAGCACTTCTTCCAATGCCTGTGGGCATCACTCTGCCATGTGTTACTGGTGAAATCATGACCGAGGGCAGCGATTTCTTTGTAAGTGGTGTAATCGCAACGTGAGCAGGTATCGTAAGCATTCCAGCCCTTTTCTGTACAGGTCGCAGCCTTGCCGTTATGAGAAACCTTGTCATGACCGAGAGCAGCGATCTCTTTGTAGGTCGTATAATTGCAGTTGGTGCAAGTAAAATAAGTGTTCCAACCGATTTCCGTGCAGGTCGCAGCCTTTGCATCGTATTTGGCAAAATTATGACCAAGTGCATCTAATGTTTCTACTTTTGTTGCAGAGCATACGGTACAGGTATAGGTTTTTTGCCCTGCTGTTGTGCAGGTAGGCTGTGTAGTCACTTTGCCGCTATTCCACTCATGAGGGGATTCCGTGTCGGTGACATCACAGCGGGAGCATTTTTTCCAATGATGGTCAGCATCAGTTTGCCATGTATCGCCGGTAAAATCGTGACCAAGGGTATTGCCATACGGCAGACTGCAGCCTTCGCATATGGCTTTTTCTGTACAGGTGGCAGTGCCACCGGAGTGGTTGACTATATTGTCCTTTCCATTACAGATAGAACATGAATGCCAATGGCTGGTAGAGTCCGTCTGCCAGGTTATTCCCCAGTTGTGTTCGCATGCAACGAGAAGGTTGTTGCTTCCACTGAGAACGGCACTGATCGAGGTGTCGTTGTTTTCATACTGAAATTTGTCCGGGGTGGCATATGCCGCACGACCGGAAGCAATTTGAACGTAATTAGAACTATCCGGCTCCACTTCCGTTGTGACACCGATCGGGGCAGTGTTTGTCAGTTCACCCATAATTTTAATGATCTGTCCGTTAGGCAAATAGATATTGTTTGCTTTGCCACTCTTTTTGATCCCGGTGACGTTGATATTACCGGAAATATTGAATTTTTTGCTTTCACCGTTAAAATATACACCGCCGCCGTTAACTGTCGCGGTGTTGTCTGTGACGTTGCCGCCCGTAATAGTGAGTAGTCCGCGTTCATTGATGTAAACACCACCGCCATTGCCGGTTGCGGTATTGTTTGTGATGCTGCCGCCATTGATTTGGAGTGCACCTTGGCCTTTGTTCCAATTTGAGGTGTTTTTGCCGCTTTCCACATAAACGCCGCCACCATCTGTTGCAGTGTTCCCGGTAATGGTTGCTGAGCCGGAGATTGTTAAAGTATCACAGGTCCGATAATCGCCTATGTGATATACACCGCCACCGTAGGTTGCAGTGTTGCCTGTGATATTGCCGCCGTTGATAGTGATATCTTCGTCGTATGTGTAAATACCGCCACCTTGCTCAGATTTATTGCCTGTAATGGTAATACCGTCGGATATGGTAAGGGTCATATTCGTGAATACACCACCGCCACGCTTATCTGCTGTGTTGTTGCTGATCGTGCCGCCGTATAGCTTTAGATAAGCGCCCGCCGATATCACGCCGCCACCGGTGTCGGAACATGCATTGCCACTGATCTCACCGCCGTACATCGTGAAAGTGCCGCCGGTATGCATATTTACACCGCCGCCCTCATTGTTTGACCCGTTAATGACGTGGTTATTGGTGATCTTACCGCCGTACATCGTGAAGTCGCTTAGTTGCGATTCCACGCCGGCACCGTCGCCGGCGGCAGCACTATGAGCAGAAATGTCTATACGGTTCCCGCTAATCTCACCGCCGTACATAATAAAATCGCCCGTTGAACTGCTGTCCCCGAGTCTCACACCCCTTCCGTACACGTCGGCCGAGTGAGTGATCGTGCCGCTGCCTTTACAGTCACACAATACGAGTTGTGCGTTACCATAAACGCGGATGACCGCATCAAAAGCGTCTGTCGAATCAGTGGTTCTCGTGATGCTGTATCCGTTCAGACAGAGATAGAGCGTTTTTCCATCTTTGACAGTGAGTTGTTCGCTTCGTGCCGCATTGCCGCTCAGATAGACGTAGGCGGTGTTGTCGTCACCATAGTCAATATCCGATGTTCCGTCCCACGCCGTCCATACGACATCTGCACATTCTCCCGTATGGTCACCGATGTCTGTGTGCGTTGTACCACAGATCGGGTGTGTATGTGTGCCGTCATCTGCCAATGCAGTTACATTTGTCATGCACAGCGTGGCACATGGGAGCAGTACTGCTCCGAATACTCCTTTCCGAACTTTCATGGTTCATTCCCTCCTTTTCATATGTTCCTCAATATTCTTTGTTCACCTATGGACTTGACATCAAGGCAGACTTTCTTAATAATGGTATTATACATTGTTCATCTATGAACGAAGCAAGGGGTTGGAACGAAAAATATGGAAAAGGATACAAAAAAGTTATTTCAGATCACGGAAGCAGCCCATGCCTGCGGTCTTTCCCGTAGTACATTGATGCGCATGGAGAAAAAAGGGTTGCTTACGCCTGCCTATATTGCAGCGGAGAGTGGGCGAAGGTACTACGACAACCATGATGTGGCACGCATTTTGCAGATTGAAAAATTCAAGAGTATGGGGCTTACTACAGAGCAGATCGCAGACTACTTTGCTCAGGGTGGTGAAATATCGACGCTGCTGGCGACGTTAGAGAGCCGTCTGCAGGACATCCAACGCAATGTAGAAGAGTTGCGACTGCGGACGATGGAGGCGCCGGGTATCTCCGTGCAGATCATGCGGCAGCCTGCTGTGACCTGCCGGATGCGGGAGTGTATGGGGCGTACGGTTGCAGATAAGTACGCGGATATGTACGATTTTTACAGCGAATGTGTCCGACAGGGCTGTGTTCTCTCCGAAGAGCCATTGTTTACGATTTCGGATCGACAGGACTATTTAGAGGGTTATATCAGCAGTGAGCCATATCCTTATACTGTCTGTGTTCCCGTGCAACCGGAAAAAGCACCTGCGGATGCGCTGGTATTACCGGAATGTCGTGTGTTATCGGTGCTGTACTGCGGTGATTATTCCGGTGTGGATGAGGCGTGGCTGACACTGGGGCGGGAGGTGAAGGCGCGCGGCCTGACACTTGCAGGTAATCCGCGTGTCCTTGGTATCGTTGCTCCATATACAGGTCGTGAAATCGAAAGCCGGCGGTATTGCTCAAGATTTGTCCTGCCGGTGATGGAGTGAGGGGGAGTTGCGTCCTTTCACAGTTGTGTGTTCTTTTTTGTTACATAGTCAGAAATATTTTTCTGATTTTATAGAAAAGTATGGTTTTGAAGATATGTATTCCGGTGGATTTTATCCCTTTGAGAGTCTTGAAGAACACTGGGCTTACTGGTCGAGATATATTTTTATCAACCGTTATATGGATTGCGACAATGGAATCTATCAAAAACTGTTTGAACTTGTAAAAGATAAAGATTATTTTGTGCTGACGACAAATGTGGATCACCAGTTCCAGAAGGCCGGGTTTGACAAACAAAGGCTATTTTATACACAGGGAGATTACGGACTGTTCCAGTGCAGCAAACCTTGTCACCGTGCCACTTATGATAATGAAGAGGTCGTGCGTGAGATGGTCAAACGGCAGAAAGATATGAAGATACCAACCGGGTTAATACCTCACTGCCCTGTCTGTGGAAAGCCAATGACCATGAATTTAAGGGCGGATGATACGTTTGTTCAGGATGATGGCTGGTATCGTGCGGCCGAAAGATATTCTGAGTTTCTCCGCAGGCATAAAGAGACAAAAATGTTGTTATTAGAGCTTGGCGTTGGAATGAACACACCCGGTATCATCAAATATCCGTTTTGGCAGATGGCGGCTCAGAATCCCAATGCTTATTATGTGAGTATCAATGCCGGAGAAGCCTATGCACCGGAAGAAATCAGGGAGAGGGCTATTTGTGTGAATGGGGATATTGGGGAGGTTATTTGCCGATGTCATTGACTCTGTTGTATGGGATGGGTATAATATGATTAGAATATTACTATCACTATAAAAGCAGGGAGGTATAGCTATGAATATTCGTCCATCCGCAGCAATTCGTCAGAATTATAATGAAATTGCTGATATGTGCAGAAAGACCGAAGAGCCGGTGTTCCTTACTAAAAATGGTGAGGGAGATTTGGTTGTTATGGATATTGGAACATATAATCGTAGAGAAAAAATGCTAAAACTTCGTGAGGAACTGCTTGCCGTTGAGGAAGATAGAATGCGTGGAAGTAAGGGATACTCGGTTGAGGAAGTTACTGCAATGATGCGAAATGCGATCAGGGAGGCAGAAGGACATGGAACAGCAGAGTAAGTATCGTGTGATCGTATCCGAACGGGCAACGCAGATGCTCGTTTCACATGTTGCATTTTTAGCACAGACCAGCCCGGAAGCAGCCGAACGTCTGACGGTAGACTTTGAAAAGACAGCGCATTCGTTAGAAGTGATGCCCCAGAGATGTCCGTGGCTTACAGGGGAATATATTCCCAGAAAGGCTTACCGTTTTATATTGTTCGAAAAACGTTATATGATAATTTTCCAGATAGTAGATGACATCGTTTATGCCGACTGTGTGGTAGATTGCAGACAGGATTACAATTGGCTCATTCAATAACAATAGAATAATTATAACCCCAAAAACGTCACCCCCGCCGGTGACGTTTTTCCTATCTATGAAAAATCCCTCTTGACGAGTGACCGAATGGTAACTATAATAATAGTAACCAATCGGTTACTATTTATTTCGAGGAGAATTCAAATGGAAACAAGAGAAAAAAACACCAAAGAAAGAATTTTAGAAGAAGCATTAAAACTTTTCTCGCAAAGCGGCTATATGGGAACTTCCATGAACGATATCGCAGCCGAATTAGGCGTTACAAAAGCCGCGTTGTATAAGCATTACAAAAGCAAGCAGGAGATATTAGAAAGTATTGTAGAACGAATGAATCAGATGGATGCAGAAAGAGCAAAAAAATATGAGATGCCGGAAGGAAATATGGCAGAAGTGATAGCAGGCTATAAAGACACCGCACTGGATAAGATCAAGCAGTATACAAAGGTACAGTTTTTACATTGGACAGAGGAAGAATTTCCATGTCGTTTCCGGAAAATGCTGACCCTAGAGCAGTACCGTGATCCGGAGATGGCAGGACTTTACCAGAAGTATCTTGCAAAAGGTCCGGTGGCTTATATCGAAAAAATATTTGCCGGACTTACCAAAAACGATCAGGATGCAAGACAGTTAGCATTAGAATTCTATGGACCGATATTCCTGCTCTACAGTCTTTATGATGAAACGGACGAAAAACAGGATGTAACCAAAATGGTGGAGCAGCATGTAGAACGGTTTTCAAAGAGATTAGAGGATATAGAAGGAAGCAGTAAAAGAGATTGATAGACAGAGGAGAAAATAAAAATGAAAGCAATTATTTATACATCAAATGCAGGAAGCACGGTGCAATATGCACAATTATTAGCAGATGAACTTCATCTCCCGGTATATAGTGCAAAAGAAGCAAAGAAAAAAGTACCTGCCCATTCAGAGATCATTTATCTTGGCTGGATCATGGCAGGCGGGATCAAAGGTTATAAAGATATGGTAAAAAAATATAATGTCCGTGCAGTCTGTGCAGTCGGTATGAGCCGGACAGGGACACAGACAGAAGAAGTCCGTACAAAGAATTCCATACCAAAGAACATCCCATTGTTTACATTACAGGGCAACTTTGATCTGGAAAAATTGCATGGTGTATACAAGATGGCGATGAACATGATGGTAAAAACAGCCGGAAAATCCTTAGCAGAAAAAACGGATCGCACACCGGAAGAAGATGATCTGTTAGAAATGATGACAAACGGTAAAGGACGGGTTTGTTTAGAAAATTTAAAAGCAGTCATCGAATGGCACCATAACGAGCGGTAAGAAGGAGAAAATTAAATTGAAACTTTATTTTTGCAATACAACAGCTACTGTAACGACCATAATGATCGTGGCATTAATAGGATTTATCGGATACTCCATATGGAACCGGACGAGTATTGACAGTTGGGGACGCAGAAGTCTGTTTGTACTGGTGTATGGACTGGTCGTATGCTGCTTTGCAGCAGCCATTATCATTCTTGCAGCCATAGCAACACCGATCGCAAGATCACAGCATATGCGTGAGATCTGGTTCTATGTCATGTCAGGGGGGGTGTTCTTAAAAGTTGCAGTGATGGAGATTTCGAGAATCTTCCCGGACGTTTTTGTTGTATCTTGACGCATCGTACCGCGAAAAGTATAATAAGGCGTAGATGTAAAAAATGCCTATGGGCAAATGAACGTCCGGAAAAAGAAGATGGAGGAATGAAAGATCATGGCATTAAAGAAGAAACCGGTTACAGGAATGAAAGATATATTGCCACAGGAGATGCAGATTCGGGATTATGTCATCAGTGTGATCAAAGAGACTTATGGAAGATTTGGTTTTACTTCGATAGAGACTCCTTGTTTAGAAGATATTGGAAATCTGAGCAGCAAGCAGGGCGGTGAAAATGAAAAGCTCATCTTTAAGGTATTAAAACGTGGAGAAAAGCTGAATTTAGAGACGGCAAAAACCGATATGGATGTGGTAGACATGGGACTGCGCTACGATCTGACGGTTCCGCTGGTACGTTATTATTCGAACAATGCCAACGATCTTCCGGCTCCATTTAAGGCACTGCAGATGGGAAATGTATGGAGAGCAGACCGTCCACAGCGTGGACGCTATCGCCAGTTTATGCAGTGTGATATAGATATCTTAGGAGAACCGAGCAACTTAGCAGAGATTGAATTGATCTTAGCAACGACGACAACACTTGGAAAATTAGGATTTAAGAATTTCCAGATTCGTATCAATGAGAGAAGGATCTTAAAGGCAATGGCAGCATACAGCGGATTTGCCGAAGAAGATTATGATACGGTATTTATCATTTTAGATAAGATGGACAAGATCGGCTTAGACGGTGTAGCAGAGGAATTAGAAAAAGAAGGCTATGCCAAAGAGTCTATTGAAAAATACTTAGATTTATTCAAAGGAATTGAAAGTGCCGAAAACGGAATTGCCTATTTAGCAGATACCTTAAAAGAGGTCTTAGACGAAGAAGTTTCTAAGAGCCTGAATGAGATCATCACCAGTGTAGAAGCTACCAAAGAAGCAGATTTTGAAATGGTATTCGACCCGACACTGGTACGCGGAATGTCCTACTATACAGGCACCATTTTTGAAATAGCCATCCCGGAATTCGGCGGAAGCTGCGGTGGCGGCGGACGTTATGACAAGATGGTTGGAAGATTTACCGGAAAAGACGTTCCGGCATGTGGATTTTCCATTGGATTTGAAAGAATCGTACTGTTACTGTTAGAGAACGGTTTTGAGATTCCGACACAGCCAAAGAAAAAAGCATATTTAATTGAAAAAGGCTACACTGCTGAAAAACTCTGTGAAGTTATGAAACAGGCACAGGAAGAGAGAAAAGCCGGACAGCAGGTATTAGTCAGCCGTATGAATAAAAATAAGAAGTTCCAGAAAGAGCAGCTTGCAAAAGAAGGCTATGAAGAAATTGTGGAATTTTTTAACAGATAAAAAATGGAGGAAGATAGAAAATGGCAGAATCAATGAAAGGTCTGCACAGGACACACAGATGTACCGAGGTTTCTAATCAGAACATCGGCGAAACTGTCACTGTGATGGGCTGGGTACAGAAAAGAAGAAATTTAGGAAGTCTGATCTTTATTGACTTAAGAGACCGTAGCGGACTCTTACAGGTGGTTTTTGATGAACCACAGGTAGGAAGTGAAGGTTTTGAAAAAGCAGGAAATTTAAGAAGCGAGTTTGTCGTAGCCGTAACCGGTGTGGTACAGAAACGTTCCGCAGCAGTCAATGAGAGTTTAAAAACCGGAGATATTGAGGTCATTGCAAATGATATCCGTATTCTTTCCGAGGCAGAGACACCACCATTCCCAATTGAGGAGAATTGCCAGACGAAGGAAGAACTGCGTTTGAAATATCGTTATCTGGACTTAAGAAGACCGGATTTACAGAGAAATATCATGATGAAGAGCAAGGTGTCCATGCTGCTTCGTAACTTTATGGAAAAAGAAGGATTTTTAGAGATTGAGACACCGATCTTAATGAAATCCACACCGGAAGGTGCAAGAGATTATTTAGTGCCAAGCCGTGTGCATCCGGGTTCTTTTTATGCATTACCGCAGTCACCGCAGCTTTATAAACAGCTTTTGATGTGTTCCGGATATGACCGTTATTTCCAGATCGCAAGATGTTTCCGTGATGAGGACTTAAGAGCAGACAGACAGCCGGAGTTTACACAGGCAGATATGGAGCTGTCCTTTGTTGATGTAGATGATGTTATCGATGTAAATGAAAGACTTTTAGCTTATGTATTTAAAGAGGCGATCGAAGTAGACGTACCACTTCCGATTCCGAGAATGACCTGGCAGGAAGCAATGGACCGTTTCGGTTCAGATAAGCCGGATACCCGTTTTGGCATGGAGTTGGTAGATGTATCAGAGACCGTAGCCGGATGTGGTTTTGGCGTATTTACGGGAGCATTGGAAAATGGCGGCTCTGTCCGTGGTATCAATGCCAAAGGTCAGGGTGCAATGCCAAGAAAGAAGATCGATAAATTAGTAAGTTTTGCAAAGGATTACGGCGCAAAAGGACTTGCTTATTTAGCAGTAAATGAGGACGGCACCTACAAATCCTCTTTTGCAAAATTTATGACCGAAGAAGAATTAGCTGCATTAGTAGAAAAGATGGGCGGAGAGCCGGGAGATTTACTTCTCTTTGCAGCCGATAAAAATAAAGTGGTATGGGATGTGTTAGGAGCACTCCGTTTAGAGCTTGCACGCCAGTTAGAATTGTTAGATAAGAACCAGTACAACTTCTTATGGGTAACAGAATTCCCATTGTTAGAGTGGTCTGACGAAGAGAACCGTTTTATGGCAATGCACCATCCGTTTACCATGCCAATGGAAGAGGACTGGGATAAGATCGATTCCGATCCGGGAGCAGTCCGTGCGAAAGCATACGATATTGTCTTAAATGGTACAGAGCTTGGAGGAGGTTCTGTCCGTATCCATCAGGACGATATCCAGGAAAAAATGTTAGAGGTACTTGGATTTACCAAAGAGCAGGCTCATGAGCAGTTTGGATTCTTGTTAGATGCATTCAAGTATGGAGTACCGCCACACGCAGGACTTGCCTATGGTTTAGACCGTATGGTCATGCTGATGATGCAGTGTGATTCTATCCGTGATGTCATCGCATTCCCGAAAGTAAAGGATGCATCCTGCCTGATGTCACATGCACCAAGCCCGGTAGATGAAAAGCAGTTAGAGGAGCTTGGAATCGAAGTAAGCGAGCAGGAAGAAACCGAAGCAGAATAATGAGTGTAAGTGAGTCAACATGTCTGCATGATTGACGAACAACGAAATTATTGAGTGGGCTATGCTCACGATATAATTGATATAATAAAAAGCGGAACGTTCACCTTTTTAAGAAGAGTGAGCGTTCCATTTTTTTACTATACAGATAGGGTGTCAAAAGGCGGCCCAAAACTTAGTGGCTGGCAACTTGCACAAAACCGGGACTGCTTTTGTGACTTTGAGAGAAAATTAGTAAATCTTAGTCTGGCTGTTCATGTATAGTGTTTTGCTGCCATGGACGGCAGCAAAAGTCTTAACACCCCATGGACGGGGTGTTTAAGACGTACACGTCACTTCATCACAGCCTAACTCAGGCAGACTTAGATTTTCTTATTTTCGTACAACGGAACAACATAGACTCGGTTTTGTGCAAGTTGTCAATCAAAAAACTTGAAACCGCCTTTTGTTCCACTAATCCTATACAGAAAATTATACAGAAAACCGAAAATATTTCACGGCATTGTTATAGCAGATGTCAGTCACTATTTTAGAAAGCATTTCCCGGTCATTTGGATATTTGCCTTCCTCGACCCATTCCCCGATCAGTTCACAGAGAATCCGGCGAAAATATTCATGTCTGGTATAAGACAGAAAACTTCTTGAATCCGTCAACATTCCGATAAAATTGGATAATACGCCGTTTGCTGCCAAAGAACTTAAATGTTCCCGCATGCCGTCATAGTGGTCATTAAACCACCATGCGCTTCCGTGCTGGATCTTTCCAATGGCGGAATCGTCCTGAAAACAGCCAATGATAGTATCGAGAATGGCATTGTCATTGGGATTCAGGGAATAGAGAATTGTCTTTGGAAGCTCATTTGTCAGTGAGAGGCCATTTAAAAAGTCTGCCAGTTCATTTAAAGGAGCCGAATAGCCGATACTGTCAAAGCCGGTGTCCGGTCCTAAGCGTTTGAACTGTCTTTGGTTGTTATTGCGTTTGACTCCATAGTGAAGCTGCATTGCCCAGCCCAATTTATGATACTGCTTTCCTAAAAAAGTAAGCAGGGCAGTTTCAAACTGCATACGCTCCTCAAACGAAATCGGACGTTCATCGAGAACTTTAGAGAAAATAGCTTCTGCATCTTCTTCTGAACAGGGCTTCCACGGAATATGGGAAAAGCTGTGGTCAGAAATACAGCAGCCATGCTCCTGAAAGAATCCCATGCGGCGTTTCAGTGCTAAACAGAGTGTCTGGAACGAGGAAATCTTTAAGTGTGTAACTTCTCCTAAAGAGAGAAGATAGTCACAAAAGGCGGGACTGTCGATGGCAAATGCCCGGTCAGGACGCCATGTTGGAAGCACCAGCACATCAAAGCTGTTATCCTGTGAAATTTCCTCATGCCATTTCAGGCTGTCAATCGGGTCATCTGTAGTACATATTAAATGTACATTAGATTTTTTGATCAACTCTCTGGCACACATATCGGGACTGTCTAAACGTTCATTGCACAATTCCCAGACCTCCGGTGCGGTTTTTTCACATAGGATTCCATTATAGCCAAAGTAGCGTTGTAATTCTAAATGACTCCAATGATAGAGAGGATTTCCGATACATTTTTCTAACGTCTTTGCCCACATTAAAAATTTTTCACGGTCTTCTGCATCTCCGGTAATGTATTCTTCATCAATGCCATTTGCCCGCATCAGCCGCCATTTATAGTGGTCGCCCTCTAACCAGACTCTGGTAATGTTTTCAAACCGTCGGTTCTTTGCGATTTCACGCGGATTCAGATGGCAGTGATAGTCTATGATCGGCATGTTTTTTGCATAATTATGATAGAGCAGCTCTGCCGTCTGATTTGAAAGTAAAAAGTTTTCGTTCATAAATGATTTCATTTTTTCCTCCTTGCATAAAGCGCAGAAATATTGGTCATGCTGATAAAAGTATTTCTTTCATAAGCAAAAAATATACAAAAGGAATTGGAGGAATCATATATGAGTGACAAAAATGAGGCACGCCCCTTTGGTGCGAGGGATAAATGGGGGTATTTGTTTGGAGATTTTGGAAATGATTTTACCTTTATCTTTGCAAGCTCTTATCTGATGGTTTTCTATACAAAGGTTTGGGGGATTTCTGCAAAGACCGTTGGAATTCTCTTTTTAATATCCCGCTGTGTGGATGCGTTTACTGACATTGGAATGGGAAGGATCGTGGATTCCATAGAAACGGCAAAAGACGGGCGGTTCCGCTGCTGGCTGCGCCGGATGTGCGGTCCGGTGGCATTGACAAGTTTTCTGATGTATCAGTCAGGGTTAGCAGGGGCATCTATGACCGTCAAACTGATATATATGTTTGTAACCTATATTTTATGGGGTTCAATATTTTATACGTCAATTAATATTCCCTACGGTTCTATGGCATCGGCGATTTCCGAGGAGCCAAAAGATCGTGCGGCACTTTCTGTCTATCGTTCATTAGGAGCTATTTTTGCAGCAACCTTTATCAGTGTCGTAACACCGCTGATCATCTACTATACCGATGTCAATGGAAATCAGGTGGTCAGTGGAAGAAACTTTACGATTCTAGCCGGTGTTTTTTCAATCGCGGCAATTATCTGTTATCTGCTCTGCTATGCAATGACGACAGAGCGTGTACAGATAGAGAAGAAAGAACGTGGGGAAAACACCGGTCTTGGTGGAGCACTGAAAGGGATTTTTACAAGCAGGGCATTGATATCTGTCATTTTAGCAGCCATTCTGCTCTTATTAGCAACACTGATGAGTCAGGGGATCAACACCTATCTGTTTGCCGATTATTTTAAAGATACCAAGGCACTGGCACTGTTCAGCCTTTTGAACCTGCCATCGGGGATCGTCGTGGCAGTTGTTTCCGGAAAAATTTCCACGCGCTACGGAAAAAAAGAGTCTGCCGCGATCGGATGCTTCTGGGCAGGGATCATCTATCTGATCATTTACTTTTTACACACGAAAAGCCTTGCGGTGTTCATCACACTTTCTTTCTTTGCAATGTTAGGAATGAACTATTTCAATATGCTGATCTGGGCACTGATCACAGATGTGATCGATGACAAAGAGGTGCGGACACATTCCCGCGATGATGGAACCGTATACGGATTCTATTCTTTTGCAAGAAAAGTCGGACAGGCATTGGCAGGAGGAGTCAGTGGTTTTGCACTTTCCGCTATCGGATATGATTCCCTTGCAGCGGCGCAAACCGCGGAGGTACAGGGCGGAATCTATGGGATCGCAACGTTATTTCCAGGAATTGTCTATATCCTCGTAGGACTGGTTATGATATTCTTATATCCGTTATCGAAAAAAATTGTAATCCAGAATACAGAAGAATTGAAACGTCGCAGAGAGGAGACTTAAAACATGAAATTATCATTCAGATGGTATGGAGCGGATGACAAAGTAACATTGGAAAATATCCGTCAGATACCGAAAATGGAAGCCATTGTAACAGCAGTCTATGATGTACCGGTTGGAGAGGTATGGAGTGAAAAATCAATTGCAGATTTAAAAAAACAGGTGGAAGAAAACGGACTGAAATTTGAAGTGATCGAGAGTATTCCGGTGCATGAGGATATCAAGCTCGGAAAACCGGACAGAGACCGCTATATTGAAAATTATTGCGAAAATATCAAGAGAGTGGCAAAAGCAGGAGTGAAATGTATCTGCTATAACTTTATGCCGGTATTTGACTGGACGAGAACCCAGTTAGACCACAGATTGCCGGATGGCTCCACTACCTTAGTTTATTATCAGGAACAGGTCGATAAAGTAGATCCGCTGAAAACAGACAGCGATCTGACCCTGCCGGGCTGGGATGCTTCATACAGCAGGGAAGAATTAAAAGGGATTGTAGCAGAGTATCAGAAATTAAGTGAAGAGGATCTGTGGAACAATCTGGAATATTTTCTGAAAAAAATCATTCCGGTAGCGGCAGAGTATGATGTCAACATGGCAATTCATGAGGATGATCCATGCTGGAGTATTTTTGGACTGCCACGCATTATTACCGATGAAAAAAATCTTGACCGCTTCTTAAAATTAGTGGATGACAGACACAATGGGATCACACTCTGTACGGGTTCTCTCGGATGTTCCGGACACAACGATGTAGCAAAGATGGCAGCAAAATATGCGGCAATAGGAAGAATCCACTTTGTGCATATGAGAAATGTCAAGATATTGGATAATGGATTTGAAGAAAGTGCACATCCGTCCTCCTGTGGAACACTGGATATGTATGCAATCGCAAAAGCACTGTATGACAATGGCTTTGACGGCTATATCCGCCCTGATCATGGAAGAATGATATGGGGCGAGACCGGAAGAGCAGGATATGGACTGTATGACAGGGCGCTGGGGGCAGCATATCTGAATGGGTTGTGGGAGGCAATTGAGAAAGAGAGTGTGAAGTAGGAGATAGGGATGAGCGGGTGAGGGGGTGTTGGCTGGGTGTTCTACACACCGCCTTTTGTTCCATGTCTGGGATTTGGATGTTCTAAATACCCTGTGGGACGTTGCTGGATGGGGACGAAACCGGAGCAAATTCGCCATCCATGGCTCAGTTGCTCCTTTTGCGGGCATCCGTGCCCGCAAATTCCTGATATTGACAGGCTATTAAGAACATCCAAAATCCAGCTATAGTCACAAAGAGGAGGTGTGTAGAACACAGCAACATAACCGTCCCCTCAACGAACACCCCAACCACACGTTTCTCCTTCTCAATTGAGAAGGAGAAACGAAACACTTTTTAGTTGTGCTGAATTGGTATGTTGTGCTACCCCATGCGTGACAGCGCCCCTCACCCCCAAAAAAAGAACAACAACATTAAAAAAAGAATCATTATAGTGAAGAAGGAGAACACACATGAAACTACCACTTAATACAGACCTGACCGGAAAGACGGTTGTCATCACAGGAGCAGGCGGAGTCCTCGGCGGCATGTTTGCAAAAGCATTGGCACAGGCAGGCGGAAAGGTTGCACTCTTAGACCTGAATCAGGAGGCAGCCGAGAAAGCAGCAAAGGAGATCAGCGAAGAGGGTTATATCGCAAAAGGCTATGCGGCAAATGTACTGCAAAAAGAAAGTCTTGCAGCAGCACATGAACAGATCAAAAAAGACTTTGGCTTCTGCGATATTCTGATCAATGGTGCGGGTGGAAATAATCCGAAGGCAACCACCGATCAGGAATACTATGTGCCGGGAGAATTAAAAGAGGGAGAAAAATCATTCTTTGACTTAGAGCAGAGCGGAGTGGAATTTGTGTTCAATCTGAACTTTATCGGAACACTGTTGCCAACACAGGAATTTGCACAGGATATGTTAGAGAAAGAAGGATGTAATATCATCAATATTTCTTCCATGAACGCTTATACACCGTTAACAAAGATTCCTGCATACAGTGGAGCAAAAGCAGCTGTATCAAACTTTACGGAGTGGTTAGCAGTGCATTTTTCAAAAAGTGGCATCCGTGTCAATGGAATAGCACCGGGATTTTTTGCAACAAAACAGAATCGAGAGCTTTTATTTGAAAAAGATGGCACACCGACACCACGAACAGGAAAAATCTTAGCAGCGACACCGTTAGGACGTTTTGGAGAATCCGAAGAATTGATCGGAACACTGCTGTTTTTACTGAATAACGAAGCCTCCGGCTTTATTACCGGTGTCGTGATCCCGGTAGACGGAGGATTTCAGGCATATTCAGGAGTATAAATGGAGGGCATATGGTAAAAGTAGATTTAACAAAAAAACCTTATTTTTTAGAAAAAGAAGATATACAGTGGGTAGAAGATACCATTGCAGAAATGACAACGGAAGAAAAGATCGGACAGCTTTTTGTAAATATGGGTTCCGAGCGAAGCGAGGGGTACCTGAAAGATGTTTTAGAAAAATATCACATCGGTGCGGTGCGTTACAATCCGGGAACCTCTAAAGAAGTGCATGAACAGAACCGTATTTTGCAGGAAAATGCAAAGATACCGCTTTTGATCGCAGCCAACACCGAAGCGGGTGGAAACGGAGCCTGCACCGATGGAACAGAGATTGGCGTAGAGGTTAAGATCGGAGCCACCAAGGACCCGAAATATGCCCATGAGATGGGAAGAGTGTCAGGAATTGAAGCGGCGGCACTTGGATGCAACTGGTCTTTTGCACCGATCACCGATATCAACCGCAATTGGAGAAATCCGATCATTTCCTCGAGAAGTTTTGGCTCCGACCCGGATATGGTGTTAGAAATGTCCAAAGCCTATATGAAAGGTTTTATGGAAAGTAACATGGTCTGTGCCATGAAACATTTTCCGGGCGATGGAATCGACGAAAGGGATCAGCACTTAAGCAATTCGGTCAACACTTATTCCACGGAAGAATGGGATGCAACCTTTGGAAAAGTATACAGTGGAATGATCGATGCCGGGGTTCATACCGTTATGGCAGGTCATATCATGCTTCCTTCCTATCAAAAATATTTTAATCATCAGATGGAATTAGAAGACACACTTCCGGCGACACTGTCGAAAGAACTGATTGACGGACTCTTAAAAGAAAAATTAGGTTTTAACGGAATGGTGGTAACAGACGCATCCCACATGGTGGGAATGACATCCGTGATGAAGCGCAGCAAAATGCTGCCGACAGCAATTGCAGCAGGATGTGATATGTTCTTATTCTTTAATGACCCGGAGGAAGATTTTTCTTATATGATGGAAGGCTACCGCAGCGGAATCATTACGGAAGAACGTTTGGAGGATGCCCTTCGCAGAATTCTCGGTATCAAGGCATATTTAGGACTTCATAAGAAAAATAAAAAAGAGATTGTTCCGCCAAAAGAAGGATTAAAAGTCATTGGAAGTCCGGAATTTAAAGAAATTGCGAAAGAAGTATCGGAAAAAGCCATTACACTGGTAAAAAATACGGGAATTTCACCGTTGCCATTATCCGTAAAAGAGCATAAGAGAATTTTGATCGTGCCACAGGAGACAGCGAACCCGTTTGCATTTATGATGGGTGGAAAGAATAAGAAAAAGCCTTTTGAATATTTAAAAGAGAAGTTAGAAGCAGAAGGATTTGAAGTCACGATCTATGAATCCATGATGGATAAGATATTAAAAGCCCCGGAGGAAGAAGCCGGAAAAATGATGTTAAATATGTATGCCGGAAAAGCTCCGATTTCCTCAATCACAGATAATTATGATCTGATCATCCAGCTTGCCGAGATCACCAACCTCTTTGGAGTGACACAACGTATCAACTGGAAAATGAGTAAGGGAACGCCGGATATTCCGTGGTATGTGCATGAAGTGCCAACGATTTTTATTTCGTTAGCAAGTCCGTTCCACCTAGCAGATGTCCCACAGGTCAAAACGTATATTAACTGCTATGACAAAAATGAGCATACGTTAGATGCACTGGTGGAAAAACTTATGGGACGTTCGGAATTTACGGGAAAAGACCCGGTGGATTCCTTCTGTGGTATGATGGACACCAGAATATAATGGGAGAATAATATGAAAAAAGAACATGATTATTTAATCTGTATTGACAGTGACGGATGTGCAATGGACACCATGAATAGCAAACATTTTTATTGCTTCGGACCGGAATGGGTGAAACAGTATGGCTTAGAAGACATCAAAGAAGAGGCATTAAAATACTGGAATCAGATCAATCTCTATTCGAAAACCCGTGGCATCAATCGCTTCAAGGGACTTGCCATGGGATTAGAATGGGCAAAAGAAAAAGGTTATGAGACAGAGGGACAGGAGGAGTTCGTGGCTTGGACAAAAGAGGCACCGGAGCTTTCAAATCCTGCCCTTCTGGCTCAATGCCAGAAAAAGAAGAATCCCTGTATGGAACAGGCACTTTTGTGGAGTATTCATGTCAATCTTGCCGTCAAAGAGCCGGGAATGGAACAGGGAGCATTTTACGGAGTCAGAGAAGCATTAGAAAAAATGAGCCCAAAAGCGGATTTAGCAGTCGTATCTTCGGCAAATGCGCAGGCGGTGGAAGAAGAGTGGTCAAAGTATGAGTTAAAGCCATACTGCAAAGCACTGCTCAGTCAGGAAGCGGGCAGTAAGGCAGAGTGTATCCAAAAACTCTCGGCTCTCGGCTATCCGCCGGAGCAGATCCTGATGGTAGGAGATGCCATGGGAGATTATGAAGCCGCGAAGAAAAACGGTGTCTGGTTCTATCCGATCGTAGTCAATAATGAAAAAGAAAGCTGGCAGCAGCTGCAGGAGGAGGCATATCCGAAGCTTCTGCATGGAACTTTTGATAGGGAGTACCAGAAAGAATTGTTAGACAAGTTTGAGAGAGGCCTGCAAGAAACTTTATAGTATTTAGAACGTATTGTAGGTGCCCTGCACAAATCGAATATTCCGGGTTTCCTTGTGCAGACCATTCCAATGAACCTCCTAAAACAGAAATCGTGTTCGCCAGTGGGCTTCACGATTTCTTGAGTTTCATTTCCATTGCACAAAAAGAAACCTTCCATATCCGATTTGTGCAGGCACTACGTTACGAGATGGAAAGGTTTGTGTTGTATGGGTGGCACGTTACATAGAGATTCATTTATAGGATTAGAGTGTCAAAAAGCGGTTCACAACTTAGTGGCTGGCAACTTGCACAAAACCGGGACTGCTTTTGTGACTTTGGGAGAAAATTAGTAAATCTTAGTCTGGCTGTTCATGTATAGTGTTTTGCTGCCATGGACGGCAGCAAAAGTCTTAACACCCCATGGACGGGGTGTTTAAGACGTACACGTCACTCTAGCACAGACTGACTCAGGCAGACTTAGATTTTCTTATTTTCGTACAACGGAACAAAATAGACGCGACTTTGTTCAAGCTGCCAATTAACAAACGTGAAACCGTCTTTTGACACCCTGATCTTTACAGGAAGTCTGCTTACAGGAAAATATACCTAATGTTTTTCTATTAAACGAATGGAGAATTCTTCCGGTGCATCTGAAAAATCGATCGTATACATATTTCCGGCAGAATCATATTTTGCATTGTCATACCGGAATGTGGCTCCGTTTTTTTCTAAATGATAGATGGTACGTTTCAAATAGCGGCAGGAGATAGTCAGTTCTTTAGTGCTGCCGGATGAGAGATTTATAAGTCCATGCAGGGCATCGGAAAGGTTGTTGCCTGTGTGTGGGAAAGGCAGTGTGAGCTCATCAATTTTTAAATCCAGCATCGTGCGTACCGTCTGTCTGGTCAATCGGGAGATCTCTTCAAAATTGCCGGTGGCAAGCAGTTCCGGTTTTACCATCCAGGTTCCGCCGCAGGCAAGGATCTTTGGATAGTCTAAGAATTCAGTCAGGTTTTGCGGAGTTACTCCACCGGTCGGCATAAAACGCATAGTATGGTAAGGAGCTGCAAGAGCTTTGATCATGGACAGTCCACCGGAAGGAACGGCAGGAAAGAATTTTACGGCATCTAAGCCCATTTCGATTGCCTGTTCCATATCACTTGGACTTGAGATTCCGGGTGTGATCGGAATATTTTTTTCGATACAGTGGGAAACAACTTTGGGATTAAAGCCGGGGCTTACAATGAATTTTGCTCCGGCGGCAATGGCACGGTCTGCCTGTTCTGTTGTTAATACGGTACCGGCACCGAGCAGCATATCCGGGAACTGATCTGCCATGATGCGTATGGACTCTTCCGCGGCAGGTGTACGGAATGTAACTTCTGCACACGGAAGGCCGCCTTTGGTCAATGCGTCTGCTAATGGGGCAGCATCGTATTTGTGATCTATGGCAACCACCGGTACGACACCGATATTTGAGATTTCTTCTAAGATTTGGTTCATAATAATACCTCCTGTTGGAATTCCTATAAGGTATTAATGTCCGACAGGAGGTAAAAATATACGAATATCCATGATTAAGATAAAGTCTGGAATACATCACTCGTTCGCATTTTTAAAGAGCCTTTTACAATGTATTCGTTCTGCGGAGCATCCGGATTGCTCATCAGATAGAAAAGCTGCTGTAATGCTAAATCTACCGTGCGGTGAATCGGTCTGCAGATCGTATCAAGACTTTTAAAAAGCACTGTGCTGCGGTTTTCCGTAGAAAATCCGGTCAGGGAAAGCGGTGCATCATGCAATTTGTTATATTCATAAATATAAGGGGCAAGACGTTCCGTTACTTCGATAGAAGCAGCTAAAAGTCCGGTGCAGCCTTTTCCGGTGATGTGCGAAGTCAGATTCTCGATATAGTCGCGGTCTGTTGTATTACATTCAAAAATCCAGTCCTCGTGAAATCCTTCCGGTGTTGTCTCCATAGCGGCACGATATGCCTGAATGATCTCACGGCTTGTAGAAAATTTAATATTCCGGCAGATTAAAGCGGTCTTTGGGTATCCTGAATTTACCAAAGAAAGGACAGCCTGAAATGTTGCAGAGTAATCACTCTCTATGATCGAGGTATGTTCGCAGTCCGCAGGTGCGCGGTGGATAAAGACAACAGGTATATTTGGTGCAATGGCATCTGCAAGTTCCCTGTATTCGCTGGAATCGGAAAGAATGATGATGCCTTCTGTAGTCCGTCCGAAAAATTCAAGATAAAATCTTTCTTTTTCTAAATCGTGGTTTGTGAGTCCGATCACCAGTTTGTAATCTTTCTGGTAGAGTTCCTGTTGAAAAAGATCCATAAATGCAGTTGTAAAACTACTCGAAGCATTTGCTAAAATGAGTCCGATTGTACGTCCGGTTCTGTTTTCCATCGGTATACCACCACCTTTTCTGTCATTTTGTACATTATAACATGAATTATAAGAAAAATAAATGAAAAACACACAAAAGTGTTTACAACCAAGACAAACTTCGTTATGATAAGGATATTCTTATCAAACATCCCGTCCGTCACCAATGATAGGAGGTCATTGGTTGGAGGTTGTATTCTGGAGTCCCGCAAGAGGGGGACAGACTACAAGAAACATGAAGATTTTAGCAAATATCTACAGAATCCGTTACGGTATGCAGGTACGGACCTTTGAAAATTATGAGGCATATGGGAAGTATCATTTTATGGAAAATCTGCAAAAACAAAATAGGCAAAAAAAGAAAGGTCATGTCTTTGTGGATTGCAGAAATGACCGGAACCGGCAGGTGTGGAGACTTTTTCAAAGAGCCGATACCGTTGTCATCAATTTTCCACAGGAGTATCCGGTACTTCTGAACTATTTTCAAAATCATCCCCGCATATCGGGAAATATCTTTTATCTTATCAGCAACAGTCCGTCTGATCCCATGGATAATGAAAAAATATACCGCAGAGTGTTTCGTTTAGAAGCGGAAGAAACAGGGGTTATCCCTTATGACGTGAGATTTGAGCATTACTATGCAAAAAATCAGGGGTTTGCCTGTCAAAAATCCGTTATAAAGGGAGAACCCTGTGGAGTAGGGGAAGAGTTTGCAGCTAAAACTTTTGAAATTGCTGTGAAACTTTTAAAAATGAATTGCGTTTTTGAGGGAGATACGTTATATTATTGCTAAAGTAAAGGAGAGTGATTTTTTGGATTCGAGTGAGGCGATACGGCTCATAATTCTGGTGGTATTGATTATGCTTTCTGCATTTTTCTCATCGGCAGAGACAGCACTGACCACCGTCAACAAAATACGAATGAGAAAACTGAGCGATGAGGGCAATGAAAGGGCAAAGACGGTATTAAAGATTACGGAGAACTCAGGAAAGATGCTGAGTGCGATCCTGATCGGAAACAACGTAGTAAACCTTTCCGCTTCTTCTATTGCAACTACACTGGCAATTGATATGTTAGGCAGTAAGGGAGCAGGAATTGCAACCGGAATTGTAACACTGCTGATCCTGGTATTTGGTGAGATTTCACCGAAAACAATCGCAACGATCCATGCAGTGCCGATTTCAATGGCATATGCGAATATCATCTATTGGCTGATGAAACTGCTTACACCGGTCATTTTTGCCGTAAACCAGATTGCAATGTTCTTCTTAAAGATTTTGCGTGTAGACCCGAATACGGATCAGAACAAGCTGACAGAGGAAGAATTGCGTACCATCGTGGATGTTTCCCATGAGACAGGTGTCATCGAAACAGAAGAAAAAGACATGATCAATAATTTGTTTGATTTTGGTGATGCGGAGGCAAAAGAGGTTATGGTACCGCGTATCGATATGACTTTTGCAGACATCAACAGTACCTATGAGGAGCTGATCGAACTGTTCCGAAAGGATAAGTTTACAAGACTTCCGGTTTATGAGGACAGTACCGATAATGTCATCGGTATTATCAATATGAAGGATCTGCTGCTCTATGATGACAAGGAGACATTCCATATCAGGGATATTTTAAGAGAGCCGTATTATACTTATGAGCATAAAAATACCGCAGAGCTGTTTATGGATATGAGAAGCTCATCGATCAGTATTGCGATCGTATTAGATGAATACGGGGCAACCGCAGGACTTATCACACTAGAGGATTTATTAGAAGAGATTGTCGGAGAGATCCGTGATGAATATGATACAGATGAGGTAGACTCGATCGTATGGCTTGGTGACCGCGAGTATGAGGTGCTTGGTTCACAGAATTTAGAAGATTTATGTGAGGAATTAGGACTGAAGTTTGAATCGGAAGATTATGATTCCATTGGCGGATATGTGGTCGGCTTACTGGATCATTTTCCAAAGCCGGGTGAGAGCATCACAACGGAGGATGGAGTCAAACTGATCGTCGAGGCAATGGATAAAAACCGTGTGGAAAAGATACGCTTGATCCTCCCGGAACCGGAGAAAGAAAAAGATTTGTAAAATTGTTGCAAAGAAAGAGTAAAAGTTTTCAAAAAGATTTGACGTAGGCAAAAAGGTTTGCTATTGTCAAGACGGATATGAAACCCGTTTGCAATAAGACAACGAGACTTTTGTTGTGCAAAGCAGCAGGAGTCTCGTTTTTTAAATCAGAAAAAGAATGAAAAGAGAGGGAATGAATGAAGCCAGAAACGAAGAAAATAGTAACAGCATTAGGTCTGATCAGTTTTACCGTAGTCATGTTAGGGATCGCTTTGAATTTTGGAAGCGTATGCCGTTGGATCACGAGGCTGATCGATGTCTTTATGCCGTTTATCATCGGCATTGTATTTGCATTGTTTTTAAGCGTGCCAATGAACTTCATGGAACGGAAGGTATTAGCAGGAAAACAATTTGATAAAATGAGAAGGACACTGGCTATTTTGATCACACTGGTGCTGGTATTCGGCATTATCGGAGCAGTAGGAGCATTGATCGTTCCGCAGCTTACAAAGACAGTCAGCAGCATTGTGCAGGCAGTTCCGGGAGCTATGCAGAATCTCGATAACTATCAGCAGGAGTTATCCGGTAGATTCCCGCAGTTTGCAGATACGATCACGAAGGTCAATCTGAGCAGTGAAAGAGTGATCAATGAAGTGATCGGTTTTTTGAATAACTGGATGAATAATCCGGACAGCTCGGCAATGGCAAAGCTTAGCGGCACGTTAGGAAATATGCTGAACCTGTTTATCGGTCTGATCTTTGCGATCTATGTATTGGCACAGAAGGAAAAATTAAAACGCCAGACGAAAAATCTGTTACAGGCATATCTTAAACAGCCGGTTTCCGAAACAGTCTGGAAAGTAGGAAAGCTGACAAGCATCACCTTTCAGAAATTTATTTCAGGCCAGTGTTTAGAAGCCTGCATTTTGGGAACGATGTTTTTTATCACGATGTCAATTTTTCAAATACCGTATGCACTTTTGATCAGTGTTTTGATCGCAGTCACATCCCTGATCCCGATCTGGGGAGCATTTATCGGATGTATCATCGGCTGCTTCCTGATCGCGGTAGTGGACCCGATGCGTGCGTTGGGATTTTTGATCATGTTTTTAATCATACAGCAAATAGAAGGCAATCTGATCTATCCTCATGTAGTGGGAGGTTCCATAGGACTTCCGTCGATCTGGGTATTGGCAGCAGTAACTGTCGGCGGTAAACTGTACGGCATTGTGGGAATGATATTTTTCATACCAATCTGTTCCGTGCTGTATACACTTTTAAAGGAGAATGTCAGATACCGTTTAAGAAAAAAGAAAAATTTAGCAGTTGTTAAGGAGGAAGAAATAAATGCGTAAGACAAAAATTATCTGTACATTAGGACCGGCAACAGACCGTGGGAATGTATTAGAACAGTTAATCAAAGAAGGCATGAACGTTGCAAGATTTAATTTTTCACATGGTGACCATGAGGAGCAGAGAGGAAGAATTGAAAAACTCCGCAGTCTGCGGGAAAAATGCGGACAGCCGGTAGCGGCACTGTTAGATACCAAGGGACCTGAAATCCGCTTGAGGGATTTTGAGGATAAAAAAGTCATGTTAGAAAAAGGACAGACCTTTATTTTAACCGGAGAAGAAGTATTAGGAAACAAAGAGCGTGCATCCATTACTTATGAAAACCTGTGGCAGGACGTAACCGTTGGAACAAAGATTTTGATTGATGATGGACTGATCGGGATGCAGGTGGATAAGATTGAAAATAAGGAGATCTACTGTACTGTTTTAAATGATGGTGCGGTATCCAACCACAAAGGGATCAATGTGCCGGGCATCCATTTAGCAATGGAATATCTGAGCGAGAAAGACAGACAGGATATCCTGTTTGGGATCCAGGAGGATATGGACTTTGTGGCAGCATCCTTTGTGCGTTCCGCAGATGATGTATTAGAGATCCGCAGACTTTTAGATGAGAATGGCGGATGGAACATCAATATTATTGCAAAGATCGAAAACGGAGAAGGGGTGGAGAATATTGATTCCATTATCGAAGTTTCCGACGGCATTATGATCGCCCGCGGTGATATGGGTGTGGAGATCCCTTGTGAAGAAGTTCCGGTAATCCAGAAGATGATCATAAAGAAAGTTTATAAGGCAGGAAAACAGGTTATCACGGCAACACAGATGTTAGATTCCATGATGAAAAATCCAAGACCGACAAGAGCAGAGACCACAGATGTTGCCAATGCCATCTATGACGGAACAAGTGCCATTATGCTTTCGGGAGAAACGGCAGCAGGAGATTATCCGGTGGAGGCACTGCGGATGATGGTTCGTATTGCTGACCGTACCGAGCAGGATATTGATTATAAAAAGCGATTTTTCCGTTATGAAAAAGAAGAACAGCCGGATGTTACCGATGCAATCTGTCATGCAACCTGTACCACAGCGCATGACCTGAATGCAAAAGCGGTGATTACTGTTACAAAGTCAGGAAGATCGGCAAGGGCAATTTCAAGATATCGTCCGGCGTGTCCGATCATCGGCTGTACCATGGAAGAAAAGGTCAGCAGACAGATCAATCTTTCCTGGGGTGTCTATCCAATCGTAATTAAGGAAGAAAAAAATGTATTTGATTTATTTGCACATTCTATCGTAGGTGCAAAAGAACATGGATATTTAGAATCAGGAGATACGGTAGTCATTACGTCCGGTGTACCGATCGGAAAATCCGGAACAACGAATATGATGAAGGTAGATACCGTACACTAAGCGAGAGAGGAGAATACAGATGGCAGTCAGTTATCCAAAAGAACTTTCAAAGTGCAGCAATGAGGAAATCTATCTTGCACTCTTAGAACATGTAAAAAAACTTGCAACGCAAAAAGCAGGGAAAGATACAGCAGAGAAAGAGAAGAAGAAATTATATTATATTTCTGCAGAGTTTCTGATTGGAAAACTCTTATCTAACAATCTGATTAATTTAGGAATTTATGAAGAAGTCCGAAAGGAATTAGAGGATGCGGGAAAATCCCTGTCCGAGATTGAAGAATTAGAACCGGAACCGTCACTTGGCAATGGTGGTTTAGGAAGACTGGCAGCCTGCTTTTTAGATTCGATTGCAACGCTGGGACTGAATGGCGACGGTGTAGGTCTGAACTATCATTACGGACTTTTTCGTCAGGTCTTTGAAAACAATGCACAGAAGGAACTTCCAAATCCATGGATAGAAAAGGAAAGCTGGCTGACAAAGACGGATAAGATCTATACGATCCCGTTTGGCGGTTTTTCGGTGCAGTCACGGATGTATGATATTGACGTGACCGGTTATGAGAACCGTACCAATAAACTGCATCTGTTTGACATTGAATCTGTAGATGAGGACATTGTAAAAGAAGGGATTTCTTTTGATAAGACAGACATTAAAAAGAATCTGACGCTCTTTTTATACCCGGATGACAGCGATGATGACGGACGTATCCTGCGTGTGTATCAGCAGTATTTTATGGTGAGCAATGCGGCAAGACTGATCTTAGACGAGGCAAAAGAGCGTGGCTCGGATCTCTATGATCTGGCGGATTATGCCGTGATCCAGATCAACGACACACATCCGACCATGGTAATCCCGGAGCTGGTACGGCTTTTGATGGAAGAAGGTCTTTTGATAGATGAGGCAATTGACATTGTCCGAAAGACCTGCGCATATACGAATCATACGATTTTAGCAGAGGCATTGGAAAAGTGGCCGATCGGATATTTAGAGAGGGCAGTACCACAGCTGATGCCGATCATTCGTCAGTTGGATAACCGTATCCGTAAAGAAGTCCGTGATGAAAGTACCTATATTATTCAGGATGGACTGGTACACATGGCAAATCTGGATATCCATTATGGGTTCAGTGTCAATGGTGTGGCATACCTGCATACGGAAATTTTAAAGAACAGTGAGTTGAAAAACTTTTATCAGCTTTATCCGGAAAAATTCAATAATAAGACCAATGGAATCACGTTCCGCAGATGGCTGCTGCATGCCAATCCGAAGCTGACCGAACTGATCACGGAGCTTATCGGAGATGGCTTTAAAAAAGATGCAACAGAATTAGAAAAACTGGCACAGTTTGCAGAAGATGAGGCAGTCTTAAAGAGGATTTTAGAAGTAAAACAATCTGCAAAATGCGAGTTGAAAGATTACTTGAAGCGGACACAGGATATGGAGTTAGACGAACATTCTGTTTTTGATATTCAGATCAAACGTCTGCATGAATATAAGAGACAGCAGATGAACGCGCTCTATGTGATCCACAAATATTTTGACATCAAATCGGGGAATCTTCCAAAGAGACCGATTACTGTGATCTTTGGGGCAAAAGCTGCACCGGCATATATCATCGCGAAGGATATTATTCATCTGATTTTATGTTTGCAGGAATTTATTGCAAATGATCCACAGGTGTCACCATATCTAAAGGTAGTGATGGTAGAAAACTACAATGTGACGGCGGCAGAAAAGCTGATTCCGGCATGTGACATTGATGAACAGATCTCACTTGCTTCTAAAGAGGCATCGGGAACCGGAAATATGAAGTTTATGTTGAACGGAGCGGTTACCATCGGGACGATGGATGGAGCAAATGTTGAGATTGCACAACTGGTAGGCAGGGACAATATCTATATTTTTGGAGAATCCTCAGAGAACGTCATGGAGCACTATGCAAAGGCAGATTATGTGTCAAAAGATTATTATGAAAAAGATGAGGATATCCGGCGGGCGGTGGACTTTATTGTCAGTGATGAATTAAAGCGTATCGGCAATGAAGAATATTTAGAGCGTCTGCATCACGAACTGATTTCTAAGGACTGGTTTATGACACTGTTAGACTGGAGAGATTATATGGAGACGAAAGAGCGGATGTTTGCTGATTACGAGAAGCGTTCGGAGTGGGCAAAGAAAATGCTTATCAATATCAGTCAGGCGGGATTTTTCTCCTCGGACAGAACGATTGCGCAGTACAATGAGGATATCTGGAAGCTGTAGAGGAAGTTCAGATTGCTCTTTTCATTTTGAGGTAAACTTGATATACTGGAATCAATGTCGTATTTAGATATTTCGAATAGAAAGAATAAGAAGTACGATGGAAAATAAGAGAGAGTCTGGAGAAGCAGAATGAAATTTCAAAAATATATGGCAGTTGGTATCTTAGGTCTGACCATGGCATTGGGATTTAGCGGATGTCAGAGTGAGAACCAGAAGAATCAGGATGCCTATCGTAAGATTGGAATTAACAGTATGGCAGAGGGCGATTATGATAAGGCGGTCAAATCCTTTCAGAAAGCCTTAGATACGTCATTAGGAAAAATCGGTGCCGAGGAGATAGACATCTGTTATTATAAGGCAGCTGCCCAGTTTGCAAAAAAAGATTATGACGGTGCAATCGAAACTTATACGTCACTGATCGATTATGATAAGGAAAATGCGAATGCATACTATCTGCGTGGAAGTGTCTATTTAGATACAGATAAAAAAGACAAGGCATTCAAAGATTATAAGAATGCGGTCAAATATGCAGGAAGAGAGTATGAGATTTACGAGGGCATTTACGAGAATCTGACCAATAAAGGTGAAACAGAGGAAGCGAAGAACTATCTGAAAAAAGCACTGGACATCAAGCCAAAGGATGGTGCAGATTATGCGGAGCAGGGACATGTGTACTATCTCTTAGAAGATTATACACAGGCAAAGAGCAGTCTGGACCGGGCAATTGATAAGGATGATAAGACAGCACTGCTGTATTTAGCAGAGGTCTATAATGCAACGGATCAACAGGAACAGGGGCAGGCACTTTTAGAAAGCTATGTCAAAGAAAACGCAAAAGACAGTGAAGCGTTGAATACCTTAGGCATGATGCAGATGAAAGACGGTAATTACGAGGATGCTTTAAAATATTTTCAGATGGGCTTGAAAAATAAGGATGCCGTGAACAAACAGGAACTGATGAAAAATGAGATTGCCGCCTATGAGTACAGCGGTGATTTTGAGTCGGCAAAAAAGACGATGCAAGCCTATATCAAAGAATATAAAAGTGACGAAGAGGCAGTCAGGGAATACACATTTTTAAAGACCAGATAGGAGAAAAGCATGCCGCTTTATGAAGTAGAACAGGAGACCGAGCGTGTCATCCTAGTAGGTGTTTCACAGCAGGACGGCGACGATGCCGAGGATTCGGTAGCAGAGTTAGCAGAACTGGTGGAGACTGCCGGTGCAGTCGTTGTGGGAACACTGATCCAAAAGAGAGAGAATATCCATCCGGGAACCTATGTCGGAACCGGAAAGGTATTTGAATTAGAAGAATTGATAGAAGAGACCGGTGCAACCGGAATTGTCTGTGACGATGAGCTGTCACCGGCACAGTTGAAAAATTTAGAAGAAGCACTAAAGACGAAAGTCATGGACCGGACGCTGATTATTCTGGATATTTTTGCGGCAAGAGCTTCTACCAGCGAAGGAAAGATACAGGTAGAATTAGCACAGCTGAAATACCGGTTAAGCCGTTTGAGCGGACTGGGACGTTCTCTATCACGATTAGGTGGCGGAATCGGCACCAGAGGACCCGGTGAGAAAAAATTAGAGATGGACAGGCGGCTGATTAACAGCCGTGTGGCACAGTTGAATCGGGAATTAAAAGAGGTTCAAAGGCATCGTGAGGTCAACAGACAGCAGCGGAAGCGAAGCGGGATACCGGTGGTGGCAGTGGTCGGTTATACCAATGCAGGAAAATCCACATTGTTAAATCATTTAACGAATGCAGAAGTTTTAGAAGAGGATAAGCTGTTTGCGACCTTAGATCCGACAACGAGGATTTTAGAACTGACCAACAATCAGAAAGTGCTGATGACAGATACGGTAGGATTTATCCGCAAACTGCCGCATCACTTAATTGATGCTTTCCGGAGTACCTTAGAGGAGGCAAAGTATGCAGATATCATTTTGCATGTGGTAGATGCCTCAAATCCGCAGATGGATAAACAGATGTATATCGTATATGATACCCTGCGGAATTTAGAAGTAGAGGGCAAAAAGATCATTACGGCGTTTAATAAAACAGACCGTATCGGGCAGCCGGAACCGCTGCATGATTTTCGCGCGGAGCGGACTGTTCATATTTCGGCAAAATACGGAGACGGTTTAGAGGATTTAAAAAATATCTTAGAAGAAATTTTACGCGAAGAAAAAGATTTTTTAGAGTGCACGATACCATATCGGGATGCCGGAGTCATCCAGAAGATCCGCGAAAAGGGCGAGCTTTTAAGCGAAGAATACCGGGAAGACGGCATTTTTGTGCGTGCCTGGGTACCAAAAGAGTTTCACTATATGTAGAAAGTTCAACAAAAAATGAACACTACATATAGTACTTTTTTATATTGACTTCAAAAATGCGATTTGATAGAATAGACGTACACGATTTGAAAAGCGTATCTTGTGAACAGATATGGAGGGTGATGGAATAATGTTCAAAGTAGTGAAAAGAGATGGGGAGACCGATGACTTTAATCTGGCAAAAATTCGTGGAGCGATAGAGAAAGCGTTCAAAGCAACGGGCAAGGAATATACAGATGATATCATAGAGCTGTTAGGGCTTCGGGTCACTGCAGATTTTCAGTCTAAGATTAAAGACGGAGTTGTCCATGTAGAGGATATCCAAGACAGCGTTGAGACCGTGTTAGAGCAGGTGGGTTATACAGATGTTGCAAAAGCATACATTTTATACCGCAAGCAGCGTGAAAAAATGAGAAATATGAAGTCTACGATTTTAAATTATAAGGAAATCGTAGACAGCTATGTAAAGGTAGAGGACTGGCGTGTCAAAGAGAATTCTACCGTTACATATTCCGTAGGAGGCTTGATCTTAAGCAACTCCGGAGCGGTTACAGCCAATTACTGGCTTTCAGAGATTTATGATGAGGAGATCGCAAATGCACACCGCAACTGTGACATCCATATTCATGATCTGTCCATGCTGACCGGTTACTGTGCAGGCTGGTCTTTAAAACAGTTGATCCAGGAAGGTCTTGGTGGAATTCCGGGTAAGATCACTTCTTCTCCGGCAAAACATCTTTCCGTACTGTGTAACCAGATGGTGAACTTCCTTGGGATTATGCAGAATGAGTGGGCAGGAGCACAGGCATTTTCTTCCTTTGATACCTACCTTGCACCATTTGTTAAAGTGGACAACTTATCCTATGAGGAAGTAAAAAAATGCATTGAGTCATTCATCTATGGTGTCAACACACCAAGCCGCTGGGGAACACAGTCACCGTTTTCTAATATTACCTTAGACTGGACCGTTCCAAACGATTTAGCAGAACTTCCTGCGATCGTTGGTGGCAAAGAAATGGACTTTAAGTACAAAGACTGTAAAAAAGAAATGGATATGGTCAACAAAGCATTCATTGAGACCATGATCGAAGGAGATGCGAACGGAAGAGGATTCCAGTATCCGATACCGACCTACTCTATTACGAGTGATTTTGACTGGTCTGATACAGAGAACAACCGTCTTTTGTTTGAAATGACATCGAAGTACGGAACACCGTATTTTTCAAACTATATCAACAGTGATATGGAGCCGAGTGATGTGCGTTCCATGTGTTGCCGTCTGCGTCTGGATCTGCGTGAACTGCGGAAAAAGTCGGGTGGTTTCTTCGGTTCCGGTGAAAGCACAGGTTCTGTAGGTGTAGTAACGATCAATCTGCCAAGAATTGCATATCTGTCTAAGAATGAAAAAGAATTTTATCACAGATTAGATCATATGATGGATATTTCAGCACGTTCTTTGAAGATTAAAAGAGGCGTTATTTCAAAATTGCTGGATGAGGGACTTTATCCGTATACCAAGCGTTATCTTGGAACCTTTGATAACCACTTCTCAACCATTGGGCTGATCGGTATGAACGAAGTGGGACTGAATGCAAAATGGCTTGGTGAGGACTTAACACACGAGGAGACACAGGAGTTTGCCAAAGATGTTTTAAATCATATGCGTGAGCGTCTGAGTGACTATCAGGAGGCTTATGGTGATTTGTACAACTTAGAGGCAACACCGGCAGAATCCACAACATACCGTTTAGCAAAATATGATAAAAAGCAATATCCTGGCATTATTACGGCAGGACGTGAGGGCGAAACACCGTATTACACGAACAGCTCTCATCTTCCGGTAGGCTATACCTCAGATATTTTTGAGGCATTGGATATTCAGGATGAGCTTCAGACCTTATATACCTCAGGAACTGTATTCCATGCATTCCTTGGAGAAAAACTTCCGGATTGGAAAGCGGCAGCAACGCTGGTACGAAAGATCGCACAGAACTACAAACTGCCGTATTATACGATTTCTCCAACCTATTCGATCTGCAAAGAACATGGTTATATTGCAGGGGAACATTTTACCTGTCCTCACTGTGGAAAAGAAGCAGAGGTTTACAGCCGGATCACCGGTTATTACCGTCCGGTTCAGAACTGGAATGATGGAAAGACACAGGAATACAAAGATCGTAAATTATATGAGATCAATCCTTCGAAATTAAGTGAAGTCAAGACAAATATTGTTACGATTTCAAAGGATGAGGTCAAAGTGGAGCCGACCGATAACATCCGCTATCTGTTTACAACCAAGACCTGTCCGAACTGTGCAGCAGCAAAAGAAATTCTGGGCGAAGAAAATTATGTGCTGATCGACGCAGAGGAAAATCAGGAACTGGTTGAAAAATATGGTGTTATGCAGGCACCAACGCTTGTCGTAGTAGAAAATAACAGGGCAAAAAAATACGTCAATGCGTCAAATATCAAAAAGTATGTAGAAACAAAATAATCTCCAATATGCAGAAAAAAGATTGAAATAGAACGGAATGCCGCAGCAAGCGATAGGTTGTTGCGGCATTTAAAAATACAAAAAAACTATTGACAAAATACGCCAGAGTCAGTATAATAGCATTTGTGTTTAACACTTATGCGCGAGTGGCTCAGTTGGTGGAGCACGACCTTGCCAAGGTCGGGGCCGCGGGTTCGAGTCCCGTCTCGCGCTCTTTTTATTTTTAGTTAAACCCCTGCAGCATGAGACTTTGCAGGGGTTTTTCTTTGTGTAAAAGGAACTACATGATTGAGTGACCGAGAGTGGCTGTCATCCGATAATGAGATTGTTTTAAGCAATTCTTGCATAAGACATCTCCCCATCCTATAAACTTTACTAAGAATAAGTTTCGTGGTTCGTATGAAAATAAAAAAAATCAGAAAAAAGAAAGCAGCATCCGTGATCGCGGCAGCACTGGTTCTCTTTTTAGCAGGAAACGGAGCAGCGTCTTTGACGCATCAATGTCTGAGCAATTTTTCTCCTAAAAAGGAACAGGTGGAAAACTGGGGACTTGGATTTGGAGCGGAGGGTACGCAGCCAAGTGGAAACGCGACGCCGGAGGAACTCAAAGAATATGATGCACATTATATCGGAGATGCAAAAAAGAAAGTGCTGTATCTGACCTTTGATTGCGGCTATGAGAACGGCAATACGGAGAAGATTATGGCTGCATTGAAAAAACACAACGCATCGGCAACCTTTTTTGTTGTGGGAAATTTCTTAGAGACGAGTCCTGAATTGGTAAAAAAGATGGTAAAGGAAGGCTACACGGTAGGAAACCATACCTATCATCATCCGGATATGTCCTCCATATCGGATAAGGCATCTTTTCAGAAGGAATTAGAGGGAGTGTCAAAGTTATATAAGGAAATCACCGGAAAGGAAATGACGAAATACTACCGCCCGCCACAGGGAAAATACAGTACGGAAAACTTGAAGATGGCAAAAGAACTAGGCTATCAGACCTATTTCTGGAGCCTTGCCTATGTAGACTGGAATGTGGATGCACAGCCGACAAAGGAAGAAGCGTTTAACAAACTGCTGCCAAGAGTCCATCCGGGTGCGATCGTACTGCTGCATAATACCTCTAAGACAAATGGGGAAATACTCGATGAACTGCTGACAAAGTGGGAAGAGATGGGATATACATTCAAACCGCTTTCAGAATTAAAATAAAGAGTCATATTTTAACAGGTGGAAGCATAATCTATAGTAATGAAAAAATGAGGAGGTTCCATTGAGTTCAAAAACAAAAATCGTAGTATTCCACATGAAAGAATTGATCTATACGGCAATATTTGTGGGATTGGCAATTCTTTTTATCATACTGATGGTATGTATGTTTGATAAAAAAGGAGATGACAAAAAGACAAAAGAAACCATGAAATATCAGGCAGGAGTCTATACCTCCTCAATCTTATTTAACGACAATGTGTTGGATGTTGAGGTGGCGGTAGATGAAAAAAAGATTAAATCCATTTCGCTGGTTAATCTGGATGAATCAACGGCAACCATGTATCCGTTAGTAGAACCGGCATTGGAGAGTCTGTCAGAGCAGATCTATAAAAAACAGTCGCTGGAAAATATTACATATAGTGAAGAAAATCAATACACCAGCATGGTGTTGATCAATGCCATAGAGGACGCGTTAGACAAAGCGGAGATAAAAAAGTAGCGGAATCACTACCAAAGAAGTCAGTATATCAGTATAATAGAAGCATGATTATAAAAATGTGAATGACGATTCATGCAAGATAATCAGTACAGAATAAAGAGCCCCACGGAAATTGTATACAATCTCCGTGGGGGTTTGTGCATTTGAAAAAATAGAAATCCTACTCTGCCTGCACTAAGGAATTCTGGTAATCTGCAAGAGCAGAAGCATCTACTTCAATCGTTTCAGCAGTCTTATTAGAAGCCTGTCTCTGATAAATGGAATAACCACCCCAGCCGATGATAGCTGCACACAGTGCGACAGCGCATACACGGATGGTGGCGAGTTTAGTTTTTTCTTTTTGCATGTCTTTTTTACGGTTTGCCTTAGCGGCTTTATTACGATCTACTTTTTCCTGGCTCATAGTATGAAAAACTCCTTAATAGAAATATTTTTTTGTATTATAGCACATTTTTATGCAAAAGAGCAAAAAAATAAAAAAGATAATAAAAGTGCGGTTGCAAGCATAGGAAAAATGGGATAAAATCAATAGTGAATAAGTAGCAGAGGAGAACATTTATGAGCAGAGCAGACCGTATATTTATAGATATGTGTAAAGATATTTTGGAGAACGGTGTCAGTACAGAAGGCGAAAAAGTCCGCCCACACTGGGAGGATGGAAGCAGTGCCTACACCATCAAGAAATTCGGAGTCGTCAACAGGTATGATCTATCCGAGGAATTTCCGGCAATTACACTTAGAAGGACAGCCATTAAGAGCTGTACGGACGAGATGCTCTGGATCTGGCAGAAGAAGTCTAATAATATCAAAGATTTAAACAGTCATATCTGGGATGAATGGGCAGATGAGAATGGGTCTATCGGAAAAGCCTATGGCTATCAGTTAGGAGTCAAACATCAGTATAAAGAAGGTATGATGGATCAGGTAGACCGCGTCATTTACGACTTAAAAAACAATCCATTCAGCAGACGGATTATGACAAATATCTATGTACATCAGGATCTGCACGAGATGAACCTCTATCCATGTGCATACAGCATGACCTTTAATGTGACACAGAAAAAAGGAGAAGATCGCCTGACTTTAAATGCAATTTTAAATCAGCGTTCACAGGACATTTTAACGGCGAATAACTGGAATGTCTGCCAATATGCAGTGCTGGTTCATATGCTGGCACAGGTCTGTGACATGAATGTCGGGGAACTGGTACACGTCATAGCAGATGCGCATATTTATGACCGCCATATACCGTTAGTCGAGGAGCTGATCCAAAGACCGGTTCATGATGCACCAAAATTCGCATTAAATCCTGAGATTAAAGACTTCTATGATTTTACACCGGAGGATGTGACTGTGACAGATTATGTGACAGGTCCTCAGATAAAAAATATTCCGGTAGCAGTATAATTGCCACCAAAAAGGAGAAAACACCATGAATTTAATTGCAGCAGTAGATAAGAACTGGGCAATCGGACTTAAAAACAAATTGTTAGTAAGCATTCCGGCAGATATGAAGTTTTTCAGGGAAACGACCACAGGTAAGGTAGTCGTCATGGGAAGAAAGACCTTAGAGAGCTTTCCAAACCAGAGACCGTTAAAAAACAGGGTTAATATCGTACTGACAAAAGACGAGACATATCAGGTTAAGGATGCCTTGGTAGTCCATGATATGGAGCAGTTAAGAGAGGAACTTGCAAAATATCCGTCAGAGGATATTTATGTGATCGGTGGAGAGAGCATCTATCGCCAGCTTGTCGATGAGTGTGATGTTGCACATATCACAAAAATAGATTATGCATACGAGGCAGATGCATATTTCCCAAATCTGGATGAAAAAGAGGAATGGGAGATCACGGCAGACAGTGAGGAGCAGACTTATTTTGATTTAGAGTACCAGTTCCTGAAATATGAAAAGAGATCATGCTAGAGAATTTTATATATAGCGTTAATGTAACATTCCCGATTTTTTTGGTAATGGTGATCGGATGGTTCCTGCGGCAAAGGGGAATGTTTAATGATAATTTTATTAATATAGCAAATAAGTTTAACTTTACAGTAACACTGCCGTTTATGGTATTTCGTGATATTTCGGCAGTAGATATCCGCAAGGTGTTTGACGCAGAGTATGTGCTGTTTTGCGCGGTGGCAACGTCAATCTGCTTTTGGGGGATCTGGGCAGCAGCCAGATTTCTGATGAAAGATAAAAGCATGACGGGAGCGTTTGTACAGGCATCTTTCCGTAGCAGCGCGGCGGTCATGGGACTGGCTTTTATTTCAAATCTGTACGGGCCATCCGCGATGGGTCCATTGATGATCATTGGAGCAGTTCCGCTTTACAATATCTATTCCGTTCTGGTGCTGACTTTTGAAGCCGAGGGCGAAGAACAGGACCGGGATACGGGAAAATTAAAAGAAGCATGTGTAAACATCTTAAAAAATCCGATCATTTTATCTATTGCATTGGGATTAGCAGTATCCCTGCTGCGTCTGGATTTTCCGGTACTGATCGATAAGACGATCAATAATGTGGCATCAATGGCAACACCGCTGGCATTGATCACTTTAGGAGCAGGCTTTGAAGGAAAGAAGGCACTTGCAAAGATCAAACCGACATTAGTGGCAGCCTTTATCAAGTTAGTGGCGCAGGCAGCCGTGTTCATACCGGTAGCCATCCACTTTGGATTTACGGGAGAGAAACTGATCGCCATTATGGTCATGTTAGCGGCGCCGGCAACGCCAAGCTGTTATATCATGGCAAAGAGCATGAAAAATGATGATGTGCTGACCGCAAGTATCATCGTGGTCACAACCCTGCTTGCGGCATTTACGCTGACCGGGTGGATATTTATATTGAGAACAATGGGGTATATCTAACGAGTTGTGGAAGCAGGAGGAAGTATGGATATTACAGGAAGAAAATTATTTGTAAAAGCATTACAGGAAGAGGGCGTAGATACCATTTTCGGTTATCCGGGCGGAATGGTAACAGACCTTTTTGATGAATTATATAAACAGGATGCCATTGAGGTGGTGCTTCCAAGACATGAGCAGGGATTACTGCATGAAGCGGAAGGATATGCCAAGGCAACCGGAAAAGTCGGTGTCTGTCTTGTAACAAGCGGACCGGGAGCAACAAATATTATTACCGGATTAGCAGATGCGCATTATGACAATATACCGTTAGTCTGTTTTACAGGACAGGTTCCGTTAAATCTGATCGGAAACGATGCCTTTCAGGAAGTGGATATTGTCGGAATGACAAGAAGTGTCACAAAATACGGTGTGACGGTGCGTGACCGGAAAGATTTAGGCCGCATTATCAAAATGGCATTTCACATTGCAACGACAGGCAATCCGGGACCGGTACTGATCGATATCCCAAAAGATATACAGGTGGCATCCGGTCCGGCAGTCTATCCGGACAAAGTAGAGATTCGCGGATATAAGCCAAGCACCGGTGTACATATCGGTCAGTTGAAAAAGGGATACAAACTTTTAAAAGCTGCAAAAAAACCGCTGTTTTTGATCGGAGGCGGTGTCAATGCGGCAAAAGCCAATAAAGAACTGTTAGAGTTAGTAGAACGTACGAAGATTCCGGTAGTTACCACTGTAATGGGAAAAGGAGCGATCCCGACCGATCATCCGTATTATATCGGAAACAGCGGTATGCATGGACGATATGCAGCAAATCTTGCAGTCAGTGAGTGCGATGTGCTTTTTTCCATCGGAACCCGTTTTAATGACAGGATTACCGGAGATCTGAACGAGTTTGCACCAAATGCAAAGATTGTACATGTCGATATAGATACAGCATCCATTTCCAGAAATGTTGTGGTAGATGTACCGATCGTAGCAGACGCAAAACTTGCAATTCAAAGACTGTTAGAGTGGGCAGAGCCGCAAAAGACAGAGAAGTGGAGAGCCTGCATTGCACAGTGGGAGGAAGAAAATCCGTTACAGATGCGAAGAGACCGTGGACTGACCCCGCAGATGATCATGGAAGGCATCAATCAGGAATTTGACGAGGGCATCATTGTCACGGACGTAGGACAGCATCAGATGTGGGCAACCCAGTACATTGAATTAAATGAGAAGAAGCGTTTTATTACATCCGGCGGACTTGGTACGATGGGTTTTGGTTTTCCGGCGGCTATCGGGGCAAAAATCGGATGTCCGGATAAAGAGGTCATCTGCATTACCGGTGACGGTGGATTTCAGATGAATATTCAGGAATTTGCAACAGCAATGTGTCAGGAGACGAATATTATTATCTGTGTGTTGAATAATTATTATCTGGGAATGGTACGTCAGATACAGCAGCTTTTTTATGGAAAACGCTATGAGGCGACCTGTCTGAAAAGAAGAAAGGCATGTCCTCCGCGCTGCAAAGGACCGGGAGCAGATTGTCCGCCATACGAACCGGATTTTGTAAAATTAGCAGAGAGCTACGGTGCATCCGGAAAGAGAATTGAAAAAGAAGAAGAGATTCTGCCGGCACTACAGTGGGCGAGAGAGCAGCAGACACCGGTGGTACTCGAATTTATGATAGCAACCGAAGAGATTGTGCTTCCAATGGTAAAAAGCGGCAATCCGATGAGTGAAATGATCTTGAAATAGGAGGAAAGAGATGGAACGAGACATGAAGAACCGCTGGATCGCATTATATGTGGAAAACCAGGTCGGTGTGTTAGCAAAAGTGTCCGGACTTTTCTCCGGAAAATCATATAATCTGCAAAGTCTGACGGTAGGTACGACAGAGGACGAGACGATTTCCCGTATGACCATCTGCGTAACCAGTGACGATATTACGTTTGAGCAGATCAAAAAACAGTTGAACCGTATGGTGGAGGTCATTAAAGTGATCGACCTTACGAATATCCCGATCCATATGAAGGAGATCCTGTTTGTAAAAGTAAAAAGATGTACGGCAGAGGAAAAAGCGGAGGTCTTTCAGATCGCACAGGTATTTCAGGTACAGGTAGCAGATATCGGAAAGGACAGTGTCCTTTTAGAGTGTAAGCTGTCAGAAAGACGCAATAATGAACTGATCGCACTGTTAAAGTCAAAGTTCAAACAGATAGAAGTCGTACGGGGCGGTGCAGTTGCGATTGAATCCATAAGTACATCCTGCAGATAAAATAGGAGAGGAAATGGTTGGATGAGAAAAAGTAATTTTGAAGCTGATACAAATATGACAGATATGGTCTGCGATTTTTTGATCGGGCTTGCTGTGGTCATATTGAGTTATCTGTTTTTTGGTAGAAGTGGGGAGTTTTCCCGCTTTTTCTGTTATGGTTTTGCATTTTCCGTTATTTTTATCTTAGAAAAAAAGGACGCAGGCTTGTATGACAGGACAAGATTTTTCTATATAGACAGAACCATTAAAAAAGTGACGTTTTCGTGGATGGTTGCCGGGGGTATTTTGCTTCTTTGCATACTTCCGAGCGGAGAAATAAAGCAGGACAGAAAAGCCTTGATCTTCTGTGCGATACTGTTCTACATCCTGTTTGTGATGATCGCATTGGCAAGGAGGATGCAGAGTCAGAACCGTAACCAGACAAGAACGCTTTTAGTCGGAAACTGTGAGGAATATGAAAAATTTCGTCATTTTTTAAAAAAGACAAATCTGAATCTGAATATCGTCGGATATGTTGGCGATGGAGAAGAGCCGGAATATGTAGGCACCATGGAGAATTTAGAAGAACTGATCCGTGAGTATGCGGTGGAGCAGGTGTTTTTCATGCAGAATATCAAAAATCAGGATTACAGAGGACAGATCGCGCTCTGTTCCCGTATCAAGAGGGTGCAGACATAAGTCTGCACCCTCGTTTTGCTCTTTAGCGGGCAAGGATGTCTGTGATCTCACCAATATACATTGTGTGATAGTCATCCAGATTTGCCTTGGAATACCATTTCTCATCAATGTCCATGTCAATAAACATATCTTTGGTGATCGGAACGGCTGCCATTTTTTTACAGATAAATGCAAGATTTCCTTCATCAACAAAAGGAACATCATTGTGATAATTCAGATTTAAGCCGGAAGTCTTGAATTTGTCTTCCTGCCGTCCTGAAACGGCTCCAAAATATTTTAAATCATTTTTGTACTTCTTATCGAAGAAGGTCATCGAAAATGTTTCACCATTATCAATAAATTCTTTGGTATAGCGGGATTTACGGATAAAGATAAACGCAACGTTTTTGCCCCAGAGAAAGCCGAGTCCCCCCCAGCTTGCTGTCAGTGCGTTTGCCTTTTCCTTGTTTCCGGAAGTAATCAGCATCCATTCGGAGCCGATTTTTGTAAATGGGTCAATCTCGAACATATCGGAAGGATAAGTCTGAAATGTATGCATAAAGATACCTCTCTTTCAAAAAATATTCATTCGCGGTGCAATGTGTTGAGTAATGCACGAGCATTCGCCCTATCATCCAACAAAAATGTAACCGACTTTGTGCAAGCACAAGTCTGCTACATTTTTATTAGATGGCACTGCTCATTGCTTACGCTCATCACTTCGTGAGTGGACTCACTCAGTAATTTCGTCGCTCGCCGAACGTGCAAGCACGCTCTTCTCGCTTGCACTCATTATATCATATGTGTCAGGGGCATGTCAGTAAGAAAAGAAAAGTGAGATATAAATAAAAAGCATAAAAAGGGCATAAACTATAAATGAAAGTTATATTCTACATAAGCCATCGGAATAATCTTGACACCATTCAAAAAAAGTATAATAATTGACAACAGATATAGAATTAATACGTTAGGATGGAGGCTTATTTATGGAAATAAGAATGGAAAAATGTAAGGAATTAAAGCAGAAACCGGATCAGAAGCATTTAGGCTTCGGCAAATATATGACAGACTATATGTTTGTCATGGACTGGACAAAGGACGAGGGCTGGAAGGATGCAAGAATTGTACCATATGCACCGATCACTTTAGAACCGGCATGTGTAACACTTCATTATGCACAGGAAACTTTTGAAGGTATGAAAGCATACCGCACGGCAGAAGGAAAAATCCAGTTATTCCGCCCGGAGATGAATGCAAAGAGAATGATCAACTCCAATGCAAGACTTTGCATGCCGGAAGTGCCGGAAGATATGTTTGTAGAAGCAGTAAAAGCATTAGTAAAAGTAGAAGAGGACTGGGTACCGTCAGAGCCGGAAACTTCTTTATATATCAGACCATTTATGTTTGCAACAGAAAGTGCTCTTGGAGTGCATATGGCAACTGCATACAAATTCATGGTCATCTGCTGTCCGGTAGGAGCTTATTATGCAGAGGGTATCAACCCGGTTAAGATTTTAGTAGAGGATGAGCTGGTCCGTGCCGTAAAAGGTGGAACAGGATTTACAAAATGCGGTGGTAACTACGCCGGTTCTATTTTAGGACAGGTAAAAGCAGAAAAAATGGGATATTCCCAAGTCCTTTGGTTAGACGGCGAGCATCGTAAATATGTAGAGGAAGTCGGAACGATGAACATCATGTTTAAAATTGACGGCGAAATCTATACAGCACCAATCGAGGGAACTGTTCTTCCGGGTGTGACCAGAGATTCCATGATCCATATTTTAAGAGACTGGGGTTACAAAGTAAATGAGACAAGATTATCCATCGATGATCTAATGAAAGCCGGACATGACGGAAAATTAGAGGAAGTATTTGGAACCGGTACGGCAGCCGTAATTTCTCCTGTTGGTGAGTTACGTTATAAAGATGATGTGATTACGATCAATGACTTCAAGATCGGTGAATTAACCCAGAAATTATACGATACACTGACCGGAATCCAGTGGGGCAAGTTAGAAGACAAGTACGGCTGGACGGTAGAAGTAAAGTAGTATCCGTTTGACCATAAGTCAGTGACACATTTTTGATTTTTCCTGCATAAAATATTTTGAAGAAAAATATGAGGTTTTCTATGGCAGGAAGCAAAATCAGAGCCATGCAGACCGAAGGCGTGGACAGAGGAAAACTACAGGTAAATGTAACAGGAAGCAGGAGGCACAGACCGATTCCAAATGCCCGGATCCAGTTGTCCTATACAGCAGACCCGGAGACGGAGTTAGAGGAATTAGATACAAATGAGTCAGGGCAGACGGAACAGGTAACCCTCCCAACCCCTCCCTTAGAATATAGTATGCAGCCGGGAGAGCAGCAGCCATATGCAGAGTATACGATCCAGGTAACCGCAAGAGGATATCATCCGGTCAATGTTTCCGGTATCAATGTGTTTGCAGATGAGACAGCAATCCAGGAAGTTGAGTTAGAACCGACCGGAGAAATTGAGGAAGAACAGGAAAACATTGTGATTCCGGCAAATACACTGTTTGGAGATTATCCACCGAAAATTGCAGAAGCAGAAGTAAAACCGGTAGCAGAAACCGGAGAGATCGTACTTAATCGCGTAGTCATTCCGGAGTATGTGATCGTGCATGATGGAGCACCAACGGATTCTACAGCAAAGAATTATTATGTACGTTACAGAGATTATATTAAAAACGTTGCATCCAGTGAAGTTTATTCCACATGGCCGGACGCAACACTGCGGGCGAATATTTTAGCGATCATGTCCTTTACATTGAACCGTGTCTATACGGAATGGTATCGGAATAAAGGCTATGATTTTACCATTACATCGTCAACGGCATTTGACCATAAATGGGTATTTGGACGGAATATTTTTTCTAATATTTCAAGGATTGTCGATGAGATGTTTGTAAATTATCTGTCGAGACCAAATGTAAGACAGCCGATCTTAACGCAGTATTGTGACGGTGACAGGGTCTCTTGCCCGAACTGGATGACACAGTGGGGTTCAAAGTACCTGGGCGATCAGGGCTACAGTGCTATTGAAATCCTCCGTTACTTTTACGGCAACAGCATGTATATTAATACCGCAGAACAGGTATCAGGTGTACCGGCATCGTGGCCGCGGGTGGATCTGCAGGTTGGTTCCAGAGGCAATAATGTCCGCGTGATACAGGAGCAGTTAAATGCAATTGCAAGAAACTACCCGGCAATTCCGACCGTAACGGTAGATGGCATCTTCGGACCGGAAACAAGGGCGGCAGTACAGAAGTTCCAGTCTGTGTTCAATCTCCCGGATACCGGAGTGGTAGACTATCCGACCTGGTATAAAATTTCGGAAATATACGTTGCTGTTACGAGAATTGCAGAATTATATCAGTAGGGAAGCAGATTTTTATTTGAAATATAATTGAGATAACAAAATAGCACCAACTGTCAAATGATGGTTGGTGTATTGTTTTTTGTTTCGTAGAAATAACATAATAACCACCATGGAGGAACTATGCCAAACTATAAATTAACCATACAGTACGAAGGGACAAGATATAAAGGCTGGCAGGAGCAGAAGCATACGGAAGCGACCATTCAGGGAAAATTGCAGCGTGTCTTAGAGCGTATGACAGAAGAAGAGATAGATTTACAGGGCTCCGGCAGGACAGATGCCGGAGTGCATGCGAAAGGTCAGATCGCACATTTTCATACAAAGGCAGTGTGGGATGTGGAGCAGATCAAAAAATATATGAATAAATATCTGCCGGAAGATATTGCGATATTACAGGTAGAGCAGGTAGACGGGCGTTTTCATTCCAGATTAAATGCCAAGTCAAAGACCTATGAATACCGCATCTATAAAGGAAGCAAACCGGATGTCTTTGAACGCAGGTATGTCTGGCCAATGGAAGAAAAATTAGACGTGGCGAAAATGCGGGAGGCTGCGGGGCATCTGACAGGGACACATGATTTTATGGCATTTTGCGGAAACCGCAGGATGAAAAAAACAACTGTCCGAACGATTTATCAGATAGAAATCGAAGAGACAGAACATGAGATCCGAATGCGCTTTACGGGAAGCGGATTTTTGCAAAATATGGTCCGTATCCTGACCGGAACCTTAGTAGAAGTCGGACGTGGAGAAAGGACACCGGAGGATATGGAGCGGATCCTTGAGAGCAGAGACCGACAGCAGGCAGGATTTTTAATGCCGGCAAAAGGATTGACATTGATGGAAGTGAAGTACAAATGAGACAGGCAGAGAATTGGACGGTGTGGGCAAAAAAAGCCGATTTTCAGGAAATAGGAAAAAAATACGGTATCGATCAGGTGACAGCCCGGATCATGCGTAACCGGGATATCATTACCGATGAGGAGA
>OGCQ01000355.1_pt1 | contig 79279 bp, 73 predicted proteins | sample 1570161 | NCBI WGS metagenome assembly OGCQ01 (sample SAMEA4384402, study PRJEB24528) | human gut metagenome | reverse complement strand
CAACGGCAAATCCGTTGCTTTTTTTGTAGCAAAGGGACTATTGTCCCAGACTCTTCTTAAATAGCATTCTGATCAAAGCCAAGTTTGCGTTGGATAAATTTGACAATTTCTACAATGATAATCATTGAAAAACTGCCAATAAGGACTGCTGCCCATTGTGAAAGATCCAATTTTGTCACATGAAAAATTCCTTCTAATGGCTCAATCAAAATAGTGGAAGCTAGCAAGATAAAGGAGACCAAGATAGACCAATTAAAGGTTTTAGACTTGAATGGTCCGACTGTCAGAAGTGATTGATAAACAGATTTCACATTAAAAGCATGGAAGAGTTGAATTAATCCAAGCGTTGCAAAAGACATAGTTAATGCGTCTGCATGAATGGCTCTCATATCCCCAACGTGAACAGGATTCATCAAGGCATAGGCATAAACACCAAGTACCAAAGCACCTTGCAAGAATCCTTGATAAATAATCGAGCTCATGACACCACCTGAGAAGAAGCTAGACTTGCGGCCACGCGGTTTATGCGTCATCACGCCCGGCTCAGCAGGTTCAACTCCCAGAGCAATGGCAGGGAAAGTATCTGTCACTAAATTAATCCAAAGTAAGTGAACCGGCTGCAGCACATCCCAGCCAAAAAGAGTTGCTAGGAAAATAGTCAAAACTTCTGCTGTATTGGCTGAAAGCAAATATTGAATCGTCTTTTGAATGTTAGAGAAGACTTTACGGCCTTCTTCAACAGCCACGATAATCGTTGCAAAGTTATCATCAGCCAAAATCATATCAGAAGCACCTTTCGAAACTTCTGTACCTGTAATCCCCATTCCAATACCGATATCGGCTGTCTTCAGGGCTGGTGCATCATTGACACCATCACCGGTCATAGCAACAACTTTCCCCTGATGTTGCCATGCTTTGACAATCCGTACTTTATGCTCAGGTGATACGCGCGCATAGACAGAATAATGACCAACAACTTTTTCAAACTCTTCGTCTGACAATTTGTTAAGCTCGGCACCAGTCATGACATGGTCTTTACTATCATCATTGATAATTCCTAGACGTTTGGCAATGGCTTCCGCCGTAGCTTGGTGGTCACCCGTAATCATAATTGGACGAACCCCTGCTTCCTTGGCAACGCGAACGGCTTCTGCTGCTTCTGGACGCTCAGGGTCAATCATTCCAATCATACCTGTGAAAATTAAATCATTTTCAAGATTTTCAGACGTTAAGTTTTCTGGGATTTCATCAATAATTTTGTAGGCGCCAGCCAACACGCGCAAGGCTTGATGAGCCATACCTGAGTTATTATCTTTAATCAGCTGAGTCGTTGCCTCATCAATCTGTGCAATAGTTCCTGCCTTGTCACGAGACACACAACGTTTTAAGAGTTGATCTGGCGCCCCTTTTACAGCAACCAAAAATCTACCGTCCGGCAAAGGATGAATAGTTGACATGAGCTTACGGGTCGAGTCAAACGGCAACTCTGCTACACGAGGATATTGCTCTAAGAAAGCTTTAACATCATAGCCCTTATCAAGTGCATACTGAACAAAGGCTGTTTCTGTTGGGTCACCAATGAGTTTCCCCTCTTGGTCGATTTTAGTGTCATTAGCAAGTACAACCGAGCGTAGCAATGGCAAGTCGAGTCCGAGGTCAATAGCTTGTTTTGCTTCGTGCAAGCTACCATCATAGAAGACTTTCTCAACTGTCATTTTGTTCATAGTTAACGTACCAGTCTTATCAGAAGCAATAATTTCAGTAGAGCCAAGCGTCTCAACTGCAGGAAGCTTTCTAACAATAGAATTTCTCTTCGCCAAAACTTGGGTACCAAGCGCCAAGACAATGGTTACAATAGCAGGAAGCCCCTCTGGAATCGCTGCTACAGCAAGTGCAACTGATGTCATCAATTCTCCCAGTGGATCTTTTCCTTGAATAAATACACCAACCACAAAAGTGATAGCTGCAATAATTAAAATCGCATAGGTGAGCACTTTTGACAGACCATTTAGATTTTGCTTGAGTGGAGTATCTGTTTCATCAGCGTTTTGAAGCATACCAGCAATATGACCGACTTCCGTATACATACCTGTATTGACAACTACACCCATTCCCCGTCCATACGTAACATTTGAATTTTGGAAAGCCATATTGATGCGGTCACCCAGTCCTGCATCCGCAGCTACATCATCAGTTAGATGTTTTTCAACAGGAACAGATTCACCAGTCAGAGCTGCTTCTTCGATTTTCAACGTGTTCGCTTCCAAAAGACGCATATCAGCAGGTACCACATCACCAGCTTCCAGTATAACGATGTCTCCTGGAACTAATTCCTTAGAATCCACTTCTGTCACATGCCCGTCACGCAGCGCGCGCGCAGCTGGGCTAGACATAGATTTGAGTGCTTCAATTGCTTCTTCTGCCTTGCCTTCTTGGTAAACTCCAAAAATGGCATTAATAATGACCACAGCTAGGATAATAATCGCATCTGCAATATCTTCACCACCTGAAGTCACAACTGAAAGAATAGCAGCAATCAGCAAAATGAGAATCATCAAATCCTTGAATTGCTCAACAAATTTCATCAGAAGGGATTTTTTTTCTCCTTCATCTAGTTCATTGCGACCATACTCATCTAAACGCTTAGTAGCTTCATTGCTTGTTAAACCCTGATTAGAAGTTTCCAAATTCTTTAAAACTTCTTCCGAACTTTGCGTATAAAACGCTTGGCGCTTTTGTTCTTTCGACAAAATAGTTCCTCCTTTAATCTCTTTTTGACAAACAAAAAGAGACCTGTTTGCTGTAACAAGTCTCGCTGTTTCATACAAGGCCGGAAATTGCTTTCGTATTGACGACCTTGTAACGGATATCCCGCTAGCTACTCCCTTGAGTATTTTTATTATATCAAATTTTTTGATTTTTTCAAGCAAAAAAGTTCAGTAACTGCCTATTTTTACTCAACAGATAACCAGCTAAAATAAATAAAATAATCACTATGAAGTTTGGCAAAATTGAATCTAAAGACATATTGTCTCTGATTACGAAAAATCAAATACATCTACTGACAACCAACATAGCAACTATTGCTAAACTGGGAATCATTTTTCTCTATCCTATTTCCAGGAAATCTCCATTTGATAACTTGCAAAAATCTGCTCACTATCACGTGTTCTCAATTGATAATGCAGTTCAAGTGTCTGCTTTTTCAAATCAACCTGGTAATGACTTGTTTTTGTGATAAATTGCTGTATGCCGACCGGTGTGGGAATTCCAATCAAGGCTTCTCCTCCTTTGATAAACCGCATCAAAGATTTAGGAGTAGAGAAGCGTGTCATGACTAGTTCTTCATCCTGAAACTTCAAAACAACATTTTCATTCTCTTCATTTTCAAAACGCAAGTAATGATAAGCTCCCTTTTTCTGCCATTCTCCGTCATAAGTTTGATCAATTTGTTCTACTTGTTCATCAAACTGTATCTGATTTTTGATTCTAATCTTCACACTATAAGCTCCTCATCTACTGCTTTTCTTTTCTATTTTATCAGAAAATCTCAAAGATTTCTTCCTTTCTTTCCTTTAATTTTTTCAGTGTGGTCTTCTTCTGTTTTATGGTATAATAGAGCCATGATTGAAAAAGTATTTCGTGATCCCGTGCACAATTACATTCATGTAGATCACCAAGTCATCTATGATTTAATAAACACTAAAGAATTTCAACGACTGCGCCGCATTAAACAGCTGGGAACTTCTGGCTACACCTTTCATGGAGGCGAACACAGCCGTTTTTCACATTGTCTTGGAGCCTACGAAATTTCCAGACGCATCACAAAGATTTTTAACGAAAAATATCCAGAAGTTTGGAATCGTCATGAAAGTCTCTTGGTCATGGCAACAGCTCTCTTACACGATGTAGGTCACGGCGCTTATTCACATACTTTCGAGCGTCTGTTTGATACCGACCATGAAGAAATTACACGCCAGATTATCACGAGCCCTGAAACAGAGATTAACCAAGTGCTAGTTCAAGTTTCACCTGATTTTCCAGAAAAAGTAGCCAGTGTTATCAACCATACTTATCCTAATAAACAGGTTGTTCAGTTGATTTCCAGTCAAATCGATGTGGATCGTATGGATTATCTCTTGCGAGATTCCTACTATACAGGTGCTTCTTATGGACAATTTGACTTAACACGGATTTTGCGCGTTATTTGTCCAGTAGAAAATGGCATTGCTTTCAAACGCAGCGGTATGCATGCTGTGGAAGATTATGTCGTCAGTCGTTATCAAATGTATATGCAGGTCTATTTCCATCCAGCTAGCCGTGCGATGGAAGTACTCTTACAGAATTTGCTCAAGCGAGCAAAATTTCTCTATGAAAAGCAGAAAGACTATTTTGCACTCTCTTCTCCCAACCTTATTCCTTTCTTTGAAAAAAGAGTGACTTTGAAAGATTATCTTGCTTTGGATGATGGAGTTATGAACACCTATTTCCAAGTTTGGATGACGAGTCCTGATACGATTTTATCTGATTTAGCACAGCGTTTCATCAACCGTAAGGTCTTTAAATCCATTATTTTCTCTGAAAAAAATGAAAAACATCTGAATATCATGCGGAATTTAGTTGCAGAAGTCGGCTTTAACCCTGACTACTACACTGCCATTCATCGTAATTTTGACTTGCCGTATGATTTCTATCGACCACATGTAGAAAATCCGCGAACGCAGATTGAAATTGTGCAAAAAGATGGCAATCTTGCTGAATTATCCACTTTATCAGCTATTGTCCAAGCATTAGCTGGTACAAGACACGGTGACAATCGTTTTTATTTTCCAAAAGAAATGCTGAAAGATGCTGGACTTTTTAGCGAAAATAGCAAAACTTTCTTGTCATATATCAAAAATGACCAATTTATCTATGGAGAATCACACAAACATGAATATTAAATTAGTTGCCGTTGACATTGACGGAACCTTATTGAACAATAAAAGAGAAGTCACACCTGAGGTTTTCAGTGCTGTACAAGATGCGAAAGCTGCTGGAGTAAAGATCGTCATTGCAACCGGACGCCCTATTCCAGGAGTGAGAAATTTACTCGAAGAATTACACCTAAATGAGCCAGGCGACTATGTCATTACCTTCAATGGCGGGCTGGTGCAAGATACAGTAACAGGGGAGGAATATATCAAAGAACCCCTGTCTTATGAGGATTATCTGGACATCGAATGCCTCAGCCGCAAGCTAGGAGTTCATATGCACGCTATCACCAAGGACGGCATTTATACTGCTAACCGTAACATTGGAAAATATACTGTTTACGAAGCTGGGTTAGTTAATATGCCAGTCTACTATCGCACTCCAGAGGAAATGATAGATAAAGAAATCGTTAAAATCATGTATATTGACGAACCAGAAATTTTGGATCAAGCAATCACGAAACTTCCTAAAGAATTGTACGATAAATACACACTCGTAAAATCTGCACCTTTTTACTTAGAAATTGTCAAAAAAACTGTCAACAAAGGAGCTGCAGTCGTGCATCTAGCAGAAAAATTAGGATTGACAAAAGAGGAGACTATGGCGATTGGTGACGAAGAAAATGATCGTTCTATGCTAGAAGTCGTGGGAAATCCTGTTGTAATGGAAAATGGGACTGATGAACTGAAAAAAATCGCCAAATACATTACCAAATCAAATGACGAATCAGGCGTTGCATACGCTATTAGAGAGTGGGTTTTAAACTAATGTACACTTATAAAATCGGAATCTCTGCTCAAGAACACGATGATTTTGTTAAGCAAAGTTCTCAAACCAACTTACTTCAAAGCGCTTCTTGGGCAAAGGTTAAAGATAACTGGGACAATGAACGAATTGGTTTTTACAAAAATAATCAATTAGTAGCCTCGGCTAGCATTCTCATCAAGCCACTGCCGCTCAGTATGACCATGCTTTATATTCCGCGTGGCCCTATTATGGACTATCAAGATCAGGAATTGCTACACTTTGTTCTGACTTCTTTAAAAAAATTTGCCAAAACTAAAAAAGCTCTTTTTATCAAGTTTGATCCTAGTCTTTTCTTAGTTCAAAATCAAAGTGGGGAAGAACGACAGGATAATCCAAAAATTCTTGATTTGATTAACAACTTGCAAAAAGCAGGTGCTATCTGGCTTGGACGCACTGAATTATTGGATGAAACCATTCAGCCACGCTTTCAAGCAAATATTTACAAGGATAATTTCAGTGAAGAACTTTTATCGAAAAGCACACGACAAGCTATTCGCACTGCTCGCAACAAAGGTATTCAAGTCCAATTTGGTGGTTCAGAGCTTTTGGACGATTTCTCTACTTTGATGAAAAAAACAGAAAATCGAAAGAGTATTCACTTGCGGGGGAAGGACTATTATCAAAAACTGCTGGATACTTACCCTGAGCAGTCCTATATCACACTTGCAAGTATTAATTTAAACGAGCGTCTAGAAAATCTCCAAGTACAAAAATCCAAGGCTGAAAAAGAAGCCAGCAAGTTCACTGAAAAAACCAAGCCCGGTAAAATTGAAAACAATAAGCAAGAACAAAAACGACTGCAAGAAGAAATAGATTTCTTGGCAGAAAAAATTGCTCAAGGTGCCACAACCGTGCCTTTATCTGGAACCTTGGTTCTCGAATATGGTGCCACTTCTGAAAATATCTATGCTGGAATGGATGAAGAATACCGCCGCTACCAGCCAGCTCTCCTCACTTGGTATGAAACAGCAAAGCACGCCTTTGACCGTGGGGCGAACTGGCAAAACATGGGTGGTGTTGAAAATGATTTAGACGGCGGACTTTATCACTTTAAGTCCAAGTTCAATCCAACCATTGAAGAGTTTGTCGGTGAGTTTAACTTGCCAACCAATCCACTCTATCATCTCTCTAACCTTGCCTATACTTTGAGAAAGAAATTCCGCAGCAAACACTAAGAAAGGAATCGTATGACATTCAAACGACTTAGTCAGGAAGAATTTGTAAACCATAGCGCTTCTTGTGCTCAACGTTCTTTTATGCAGACGGTAGAAATGGAGAAGCTCTTATCAAAACGTGGCTTTACTTGTCAATATGTAGGATACACAAATGAGCATGACGAAGTGACTGTTTCAGCTGTGCTCTACAGTATGCCCATGACAGGTGGACTTCACATGGAAATAAATTGTGGCCCTGTTTCAACAAATCCTCAAGACCTACAGCATTTCTACCGTGAACTCAAGACCTACGCTAAAGAAAATGGCGCTTTAGAGCTAATTGTCAAACCTTATGAAACATATCAAATATTTGACAGCGACGGCCAGCCAAGCTCTCCAGAAAGGCCCGAGTTGATACAAGAATTGACGGCTTTAGGTTATGAATTTGATGGTTTACAGACTGGCTATCCCGGTGGGGAACCTGACTGGCACTATGTCAAAGATCTGGCAGGTCTTACCGAAAAAGACCTCATCAAATCCTTCAGCAAAAATGGCAAATCAACCGTCAAAAAGGCGAATACTTTCGGCATTCAATTAAAAAAATTGAAGCGAGATGAATTAAATATTTTCAAAGAAATCACTTCTGCCACTTCCGAACGGCGTGAATATAGTGACAAATCTTTAGATTACTACCAAGATTTCTACGATGCTTTTGGTAATCAAGCAGACTTTATGATTGCAACGCTTAATTTTCAAGATTATCTGCAACATCTGCAAAATGATCAAAAAAAACTCAGACAAAAAATTCAAAAATTAGAAGCAGATTTAGAAAAAAATCCTCAGTCGGAGAAAAAGCACAATCAACTGCGTGAATTCTCTAGCCAATTTGAAAGTTTTGAAACACGTAAGGCCGAAGCACAAGAATTGATAGATAAATATGGAATGGAAGACCAAGTGATGGCTGGCAGCCTTTTCCTGTACACACCACAAGAGGCAACTTACCTCTTTAGTGGTTCCTATCCTGAATTTAACAAATTTTATGCTCCAGCGCTTCTCCAAGAATACGTCATGAAAGAAGCTATCAAGCGAGGTATTCCTTTTTATAATTTTCTTGGTATTACTGGAATTTTCGACGGGTCTGACGGCGTTCTCCGTTTCAAACAAAACTTCAATGGCTATATTGTTCGCAAAATGGGTACCTTCCGCTACTATCCACAACCGCTCAAATTTAAAATCCTTCGTCTTCTTAAACAACTTTTAAGACGCTCTTAAAGCTCTCAAAAAGTTGTTTGAGAATTTTTTAATATAGTATTTTAGATAAGGATTATCAGATATGCTTAAACACTTTATCTCAAAAAAGCTATTAGTCATCTACTTTCTGTTTATCGTGCTGACATGGGTTGAGTCGGTCTTAAATCCTACCCTCGTTCGGATGATTATTGATAGTTTTCAAACGAAAAATTTAATGATTCTCTGGCAAATCTTGATGTTGGGAATTCTTGGAAATATGTTGATTGTCTTAGGTTTGGCAGGCAAACGCTATTTCTATGCAAAAGTCATTGCAGATTTCAATGCAAATATAAAAGGAAAGATGTTTGCTACTTTTTTGTATGAAAATCAACTGGCAAATGAAGATATTCTTTCTGACTTGGAAAATGATGTAAAGCAAAATAATAGCGTTTCCAATTCCTCGTTGAATTCCCCTAGAAATAAAATTATTGTGGACAACATCGTTTGAAAATTTTAAAATTCGCCCCGTTGTAAAATGAAGTGTAATAAAAAGGCCAGCATAAATATCCTGACCTTTTTTAACTTCCACTATTATCCATCTAAAAACTTCCGCCACTGCCCCCGTGACTTCTGTCTGATGAAGATGTATGTGTGCTACTACCCCCAGAATCACTGGAGCTGCTAGGCTCCGGTTTTGCTTTCTTATCTACATTTGAGTAGAGGAAGAATTCTTGAGCATTGGTAATCTGGAGACTATTTTTCTTGATGTAATCAGTGGCTCCGGTTTGATGATAGACAGATTTGAGCTGACCTTTCATTCCTGTTACGATGAGAAAGGCGATACCAAAGCCAATAGCCAATGCTCCAGGAATCCAGTACCAACTTAAAGGCTCCTTAGGGAGATTTTTTACATCATAAGGCTGCCCTTTTCGTGCTTGAGTGAGGAATTCATCACACTGCTCAGCGTAGGTTGTAAAAGCAGCATTGTAGTCACCATCTTTTAAATCAGGCAAGAACTGCTTTGATAGGTAGTCTAAGCCAGCATCGGTAAAAGCAGTGATGCCGTAGCCTGTCGTTGAAATATGCCACTTCCGTTCTGCCATACTGATTAAGAAAAGCACCCCATCATGATTTTTTCCTTGACCGTAGCCATTGTAGTCGAAGTAGTCATCTGCGAAGTCTTGAGCACTTTTTCCTTCCAGACTCTTAACGGTCACGACAACAACATCGCATTTTTGGCGCTGACTAATGTCTTGGAGCTTTGCTAGTAAGACTTTTTCTTGATTCGGCTTCAGCAAGTCCGCTTCATCTACCAGTAATGGATTGGCCGATGCATTGAGCAATTTGGTTACTTTATTGAGATAATACCGAACACCGCTATAAATATTTTTCCCACTCTCAAAAGCTTTCCAAAGTATGTCGTCACTCTTTGCTCCTAGCTTTTCTTTAGCGTTTCCGGCATAATATAGGATCCATTCATTTTTTTCTTTATCAACAGCAAGGAGAATACCTTCAGCTGTGCCTGCAGATTCTTGATAAACCTTTTCAGCATAAGACAAAATACCATCTTCACCTACTGATTTTGCTGCTAAAAAGTAAACTTTCAAATGATATTGTTCTTCAATAGCTTTAGCCGCTTTGTTAATCTCTGTTATTTCCTTGCTTGAAAAGGCTGAGACTTCATCACGAATATACCTGGTTTCTTCTGCACAGACAGTCCCAATCACGAGAAAGGAGAGAAGAAGAGTTGTCAGTAATGTTATGAATTTCTTCAACATAATCTCATCCTCCCTTCTTACAGTAAGCGAATCATCCATACAGCCGCATAACTAACTAAACTTGCAGCCACGCCCAGTCCAATTAGCCAACGTCTATAAGCTTGCTTGTCTAAGGGTAAATCTCCGACGAATTTACCAGTCTGACCATTCATTGCAAAGACAAACTTTTTGCCCCTCCAAGTCGTATTTAAGAGCCAAACTGGATAGAGAACATACTTAGTTGAACCATTTATCAAGCGAATATTCGAAGATTCTGGGGTAACGGCAGAAAACCCCGTAACTGTATCTTCAAAGGCTTCCTCCGTGCTTTGCTTGACACGGCTGTTAGCATGAGTAATGCTCTCCTCGGCTCCGACATCATATTTATCTGCTAGGTATCCTGCTAGGTAAGCTGTCTGAAAATCAACAGCTTCTGAAAAATCAAAGGGTTCAATGGATTCCATTAATTGATCATCCAATTTACTTGAACCGTCTACTGGGATATGTTCAAACGCTAACTGACCGGAACGAATAACTGAAAAATAGCTTGTTTCGGTATAGTCATACTCACTATCACTCCATGTTCTAATCCTGCTTGCTTTATAATGAACATCCGCATCTGCTTCTGTGTCAAAAAGCCAGAACGGAACATAAACCCCCTTTACTTCATCAATATGATTTTGGTCTTTAAAAACTTTTGACAAGAGACGTTTCCCCATGAGATGCTTGTTCAGATTCGCCTTTGCTGCCTTTTTATCTAATTTGAATGGAATCACATAATCTGGCTTTAAATCACCAGCAAAGCGTCCCATCATAACAACAGGATTATCGCAGAATGGACACGAAGTGGCTGCTGTTGACTCGTCAGCAACAATTTCACCACCACAAGATTTACAGACATAAACTGATAGCTGATCAATCTCGCCCGTATCCCATTCACCACCAGCCTGCATACTCCAGGTCATATTTTCATCAGTCTGGGTTTTTAATTGTTCATCCAATTCCTTCAAACTTGACATATCCAATTCGGAATCACAATAAGGACACTTCATTTTCTGGATTGAACTATTAAATTCAAGAGCACCACCACAATTTGGACATTTATATTCTTGTAAATCAGCCATGATGACCTCCTTTCTACTGTCATCGAGCTATGAGATAGTTAGAAAAGCTTTTAAACAAGGTCATTTTCATCAAATACATTGCCACATTCAGGGCAGAATTTAGGTGGATTATAAGCATCTTCTGGTTGCCAGCCACAATTGCTACAACGGTATTGACGTTGGGGTTCTGGCTTTGGTTTTCCACAATTTGAGCAGAATTTACCCTTATTTACAGCGCCGCAAGTACAAGTCCAGCTGTCACTCACAGGTTTTGGTGAACCGCATTCTGGACAGAACTTGCCGGATGCTTCATGCCCATTTGGACAAGTCCATTTATCTGCAGTAGTTTGAGTTTGAGAGGTTGCACTCGCTGTTTGCGTTTGCTGACTAGCGGCCTGCTCTTGTCCCATAGCAAAAAGATTTTGGGCATTCATACCGCCTGCGCCCGCTGCCATTCCTACTCCCATAAAGCCAGTCATCGCACCACCTGGATTTTCAGCCGCTGCTTTCATAGCATCTGCCTGTGCACCGACTAAGGTAGCCGCTGCCATGGTTGGGTCCTTCATAATAGCCACACGTTGAGCCTGCTTAATCATTTCAGCATCTTCGTCTGGAAGAGTTACTGAACCAAGAGCTACACTGATGACTTTCAAACCACGAAGCTCGCCCCATTTGCTAGAGAGTGCTTCATTCATAGCATTTTCGAGTTCTGTATTATGGCTAACAATTTGATTTGGTCGCAATTCTAAATCAGACAATGTAGCGAATGCTGGTTGAAGAGCACTGATAAATTCTGTTTTCAGTTGTGATTCTAACTCTTCACGTAAATATTCTTTTTCGACATTGCCACAGACATTGGTATAGAAAAGAAGTGGGTCTGCAATCTTATAAGAATAAACACCAGAGCAACGGACAGAAACATCCACATCTAAGCCGATTTTTGAGTCCACTACACGAAACGGAATCGGATTTGGTGTGCCAAACTTATTATCAATCAGCTCTTTGGTATTGAAATAGTAAACACGCTGATCTTTGCCTGTATCACCACCATAAGTGAACCGTTTTCCGATTTGTTTGAAGGTCTCCTTAATGGAATCACCTAAATTACCTGTAAAAATGCTCGGCTCGCTAGAGGTGTCATAAGTGAATTGACCGGGCTCAGCACAAACTTCAACAATTTTTCCCTGCTCAACAATCATCATACACTGACCGTCTGCAACAGCAATTCCAGAACCATTTGAAATAATGTTGTCACTGCCCTTCGTATTGGATGAACGTCCAGATACTTGCTTTTGTCCTTTGACCACCATGACGGACTTGTCCATGGCATCACAGCAAAAGAATTCTTTCCATTGGTCAGCCAATACGCCGCCTACAGCACCAATTCCTGCTTTAATGAGTCCCATAAGAATCTCCTTTCTCTCTTTAAAAAGCATGTTTCCGCTACCTTAAACTGTACTACTGAACGACATCATCTCCTTTGTCATAAATTTGTAAATTTTTACAAAAAATCATACGCTAACTGGCAATATTTGTCTTTTTATCGCAACATAATTAGCTGTATGAAAGCGCTTTATATCCAAAACTATTTTACCATATTTTTATAAAATTGTAACTATCAAAAATATGAAAGCTATTTTTGGATTTATAAAACGCCAGAACTTAATCGTACAAATAAAAAAACGAATAATTCCGATGTTCTGACTAACAGAATATCGAAACTGTTCGTTTTTTGTATGATTTTTATGCAACTCTCTTAGATTTCATTTTTTGAAATCCTTGTAGAGACAAGCACAGATCTATCTCGCTTAAAGTAATATGACATTACAATTTTTCAGGAACAGCTGTAAGTAATTCTTGAATAGCTGCTTGGTTGCTTCCTCCAGCCATAGCCATGTCTGGTTTACCACCACCACGACCATTTACAATTGGTGCTAATTCTTTAATTAAGTTACCAGCATGAATCTCCTTTGTCTTGCTAGCTACAAGGACATTGACTTTCTCACCAATAGCCGCCACAAGGACAAGGACATCTGAATAGTCTTTTTGTTTCCAAGTATCGGCAAACGTACGAAGGGCTCCAGCATCGGACACAGAAACTTGACTGGCGATAAAACTATGTCCATTAACTTCTTGAACATTCTTGAACACTTCACCCGAAGCCGCTGCAGCTGCCTTTTCTTTCAACTCAGCGTTTTCTTTTTGCAATTGACGTAATTGCTCTTGAAGAGTTTCAACTTTATGAGAGACCTCTTTTAGTTGAGGAACTTTGAGCGTTGTAGCAATGGCTTTTAGCGCATCTTCTTCCTCACGATAAGCTTCAAATGCTTCTTTACTTGTCACAGCGAGAATGCGACGTGTTCCTGAGCCGATTCCTTCTTCTTTGATAATCTTGAAAAGACCAATTTCAGAAGTATTTTTCATGTGAGTACCACCACACAACTCAATAGAGTAATCTCCAATTGTCACCACACGAACTTCTTTTCCGTATTTTTCTCCAAAGAGAGCCATCGCACCCATTTCTTTAGCAGTATCAATGTCTGTTTCAATAGTTTTAATGTCAATGGCTTCCCAAATTTTTTCATTAACTTCTTGCTCAATGCAACGTAGCTCTTCTGCTGTAACTGCTTGGAAATGAGTGAAATCAAATCGAAGAAATTCTACTTCATTGAGAGAGCCTGCTTGCGTTGCATGTTTACCTAAGACATGATGAAGAGCCGCATGAAGTAGATGTGTTGCAGTGTGATTCTTCATCACACGGTGACGACGATCGTGGTCAATTTCAAGTTTATACTCATGGCCTAACGTGAGTGGTGCTAGCACTTCTACCGTATGGAGCGGCTGTCCATTTGGGGCTTTTTGAACATCTACAACTTGGGCAACGAGTTGGCCTTCAGAGTCAAAAATGTGTCCATGGTCTGCCACTTGTCCCCCCATTTCAGCATAAAAAGGCGTCTCTGAAAAAACAAGGTAAGCTTTCCCAGTTGAAACTTCTTCAACTTCTTCGCCAGCTGCCACAATCGCAACCAAATTTGCAGATAAGGTTTCTTTTTCATAATTAAAGTGGCTTTCAGCTGTGATGTTTTGCAAAGTTTCATTTTGCATGCCCATAGAGCCACCTTTAACAACGCTAGCCCGCGCTCGTTCTTGCTGATCTTTCATAGCAGCTTCAAAACCTTCACGATCTACTGTCATACCTGCTTCTTCAGCGATTTCTTGAGTCAATTCTACTGGGAAACCATAGGTATCATAAAGTTTAAAGACATCAGTTCCTGAAATAACAGACTGTCCTTTTGTTTTTAGTTCCTTTACAATACTTTGTGCAAAGTGTTGACCTGAATGAAGTGTACGAGCAAATGATTCTTCTTCACTTTTGACGATTTTTTCGATGAAATCTTGCTTTTCAAGCACTTCTGGATAATAACTTTCCATAATTTTCCCAACTGTTGGAACGAGTTTGTAAAGGAAAGGCTCATTGATTCCTAATTTTTGACCATGCATAGAAGCTCGGCGGAGCAAGCGGCGCAAAACATAGCCACGTCCTTCATTTCCTGGAAGAGCACCATCCCCAATAGCAAATGACAGAGAGCGGATATGGTCTGCAATGACCTTGAAGCTCATATTGTCACCATCTGGATTGTAATTCTTACCAGATAACTTCTCTACTTCACGAATAATCGGCATGAAAAGGTCTGTTTCAAAATTTGTTTTTGCCCCTTGGATAACCGCCACCAAACGCTCTAAACCTGCACCTGTATCAATATTTTTGTGAGGTAGCTCCTTATATTCACTCCGTGGGATAGATGGATCTGCATTGAATTGAGACAGAACAATATTCCAAATTTCAATGTAACGATCATTTTCAATATCTTCTGCAAGTAAACGAAGTCCTTGATGTTCAGGATCAAAAGCTTCTCCACGGTCAAAGAAAATTTCTGTATCGGGCCCAGAAGGTCCTGCACCAATTTCCCAAAAATTATCCTCAATTGGAATCAAATGGCTTGGATCTACGCCAACTGAAATCCAACGATTGTAAGAATCATGATCGTCCGGATAATAAGTCATATAGAGCTTATCTTTCGGGAAATCAAACCATTCAGGGCTGGTTAAGAGTTCAAAGGCCCACTCAATGGCTTCATCACGGAAATAATCACCAATAGAAAAATTTCCTAACATTTCAAACATGGTATGATGACGCGCTGTTTTTCCGACATTTTCAATATCGTTCGTCCGAATCGCTTTCTGCGCATTGGTAATCCGTGGATTTTCTGGAATAATAGTGCCATCAAAATACTTCTTTAACGTTGCAACCCCAGAATTAATCCACAGCAAGGTTGGATCATTGACTGGCACTAAACTAACAGACGGTTCTATAGCATGCCTTTTTGAAGCCCAAAAATCTAACCACATTTGGCGTACTTGAGCGCTCGATAATTGTTTCATTTTTTCTTCTCCTTAAAACTTTTCTTTAGATGATTTTCCTATTGCCTATCTCGAACTCTAAGAACTATTTTCGAGAGCCTCCACATAGTCAATGGCGATACATAATGAAATGATCAAATCAGCATAGGAATCCTCATAAATCGTAACCTGATAAGTGGAAGTCAGATGAAATAACTCTTTTGAAATCTCTGCAATTACTTGTCCCTGATCATCTAGCAAACGAAATTCCAAATCCCAGATATTTCCTTCCACGCGCAAACCTAAGTTGTCAAATTCATATTTATCTCGTAAAAAGGTAAATTTTTTACGAATATAAAAATTCGAACCATTGCACAATTGAACTTCAAATTGGGGCAAAAAAGTAAGTGTTTTTTTACTAATCTGACTCACTAATTCACCTTTATAGTCATAAATGGTGAAGGTTTTTGGAATTTTTAAAAAGCTTCCTTCCACTTGATAATCAACGTTTCCTCGATCATCTTTGATATCAAACTTTTCACCACCAAAGCGAAATTTCTGTTTTACAAGATAGGTTTTCATGACAATTCCTCGCCAAAAAACAAGTTCACTAGACGAAGGGCGAAAAACCGCGGTACCACCTTCATTCAATGAACTTGTCATTCTCATTATGTATGCAATTTTTTCTCTGAGTAGCATGGTTTTAGCTCTCACATGGCTTGCAGCACCGCCAATTCTCTGGGCTAAGAGGTCAAAAATCAATTCTCAATAGATTTATTATACTCGCTTATGAGCTTTTCGTCAACTTATTTTGATGAAGATGACGAGCTAGATGTTGATTTGCTATCTGACTTGACATATTGTGAGAACAGATTTTGGAAAGCTTGATCTTTCACTTTAATGTTAGCTGCTTGCAATTCTTTGGCAACAATTCTTTGAATAAAGGTTCGATTGTTTTGCTTTTGTGTCAAGATAACATTTTTCAGTTGTTTCTTATAGTCTTTCCAGTTTGCTGATTTTTCAGACTTACTATTTAGTTTCACAATGTAATAACTTGAAGAATAGGTTGATGATTTAACGGTGATAACATCAGAAATACCATTTGCTTCAAGAGCAAAAGCAACCTTTTTAACAGCATCTGGAACATCTGTTGAAGCTGAGTCAAACTTCACTTCGCCACCCTTATCTTTTGTCTTCTTATCTGTAGAATTTTCTTTGGCAATTTGTCCGAAATCAGCACCTTCGGCTTTTGCTTTGGCCAATACTTCTTTTGCTTTGTCTTGATTATCTACTTTGATGATTTGAGCAGTCACTTCTGGTGTATAAGATTCGTATGCTTTTTTATAATTTGCATCTGTCAATTCTTTTTCAGCTGCTTTTTTGACAGCATATTCGACCAATTTATTGGTTCTGATTTGTTCACGATAAGTATCTTCCGTCAATCCTGCTCTTGCCAATACTTGTTGAAAAGCAGTTCCGTAAGTGCTCTTACTCTTATTGAACGTTTCAGTGACTTCTTTTTCTGTAACATGCTTGCCATAACTCTTTTCAAAAACTTCTTGAATGGTCATATTGAGAAGTACTTGTTGAGCAGCTGCATTATTTTTTACTTTATTATAAAAATCACTGACAGTAATTGTATTTCCTTTCATCGTGATAATGTCTTTACCACCAGCTTGTGAGCATGCTGCTAATGTTACAACTGACAAAAGCGTAATAGCTCCTGCTAGAATTTTTTTCTTCATTATGAAAACTCCTTTATTTAATTCACTTTCTTATTGTACCATAAAATTAATTTAATATCTTAAATTTTTCTAAAAACTTGTTAATAATAAGAAAATCACAAATATCTCATTTTTTTCGAATCATCAACAAACCATCACCAAGCGGTAATAAGGTAGCTGTTAAATCTGGATTATCAAGCGTTGCATCAAATAAGTTTTGCAAGCCACGATAAATGGTTCTCTGACTTCGACGTACTTCTATTATATCCTTAGCAATATCTCCACCCTGGAAAACATCGTCTATGATGATAATTCCTCCCGAATCAAGGTGTTTCAGAACTTCTGGCAGAAAAACAACGTATTTGGACTTGGCAGAATCCATAAAGACAAAGTCATAGAAATCTTTCAAGCTGGGAAGAATAGCCATTGCGTCTCCTTCAAGCAATGTAATTTGCCTGCGCTTATCAAACTTGGCAAAATTTGCTTTAGCAAGAGCAATCATTTCTGGATTGCGATCAATCGTTGTAATTTGCGCATGTGGTGCATGTTCTGCCATTAAAAGTGCTGAAAAACCAATGGCTGTCCCAATTTCCAAAATTTTTTCAGGCTGTAACGTTTCTAACAAAAAACGAAAATATGCAACTGTTTCGTGAGGAATAATGGGAATATTTTCTTCATGAGCAAAATTTTCGAGCTCTTCTAAGGAGCCCGAAACTCGTTTTTGCCGTGTCCGCATAAAATCAACTATTTCTTCCTTGACAACGGGGCGACGCATATTATGATTAGCATTTTTACTATAGGATTTGACCATTTATGCCAAGCCCAACTTTTCTACAAGTGCTTCAAATTCATCAAGACGACGTTCAAAGACTGCAAAGGCAGCATTGAGATAGTCTTCTTTTTCCATATCAACACCAGCTTTTTTAATGACATTCAGCGGATAATCAGAATTTCCTGCTTTGAGATAATGGAGATATTTCTCTTTATCTTCTTGTGTTCCATTGACAATTTTATCGGCTAAGGCAGATGCTGCTGAAAAACCAGTCGCATATTGAAATACATAATAGTCATAGTAAAAATGCGGAATCCGTGCCCATTCATATTGAATTTGTGGATTATCTTCTTTCGTCAAGCCATAATATTTTTCATTCAAATTTGCGTATAAATTATTCAAAAATTCACTAGTTAAGACTTGACCTTCTTGATCAGCCTTATGGATAGCATGCTCAAACTCAGCAAATTGAGTTTGGCGGAAAACAGTTCCGCGGAAGCCATCCAAGAAATGATTCAGAATCGCAAAACGAGTTTGATCGTCATCTACTTCTTCCAATAATTTCTCCGTCAGGATATTTTCGTTGGTAGTAGAAGCAATCTCAGCTAAGAAAATAGAATAATCACCATAAATATAAGGCTGTGTTTCACGAGTATAACTAGAATGCATACTGTGACCCGTTTCATGAACCAAGGTGAAGAGATTATCTAAGGTATCTTGCCAATTCAGCAACATAAAAGCATTAGTATCGTAAGAGCCACCAGAATAAGCCCCTGACCGTTTACCTTGATTCTCACAAACATCAATCCAACGCTCTGAAAAGGCTTTTTTCACTCGGTTAAGATAATCATCTCCAAGAATTGCTAAAACTTCTTCCGCTTTCGTCAAAGCTGCTTCATAGGTAAATTTATAATCTATCTCTGATAGCGGTGTATAAACGTCATACATCTTGAGATCTGAAATGCCTAAAATCTTAGCTCGTAACTGAACATAGCGATGTAAGAGCGGTAAATGTTTGTTGACTGCAGACACCAAGCTCTCATAAACACTTTCTGGAATAAAGTTAGCAGACAAGGCTGCTTCGCGTGCCGAAGAAAACTTACGTACTTTTGCATTGTAATTATGCACCTTAACATTTGTTTGGAGTGTCTTAGCATAAGTATGTTGATATTGTTCATAAACGCTATAAAGTGCTTCATAAGCTTCCTTACGGACTGTACGATTTTTTGACTCCACTAAGCTAATGTAATTTCCATGCGTCAATTGTACTTCATTGCCTTCTTCATCATGTACAATTGGAAAGACGATATCGGCATTGTCCAAAATTCCAAAAGTATCACCAGCAGCACTAAAAATTTCACCAGCACCTGCCAACAATTCTTCCTCGCGTTGAGAAAGGATGTGAGGTTTCTTTTGCAATAACTTGTCAAAGAAGTGCTGATAGAGTTGCAATTCAGGTTTTTCAGCTAAGAAAGCCTGATACTGTTCATCTGTAATTGCCATAAATTCTGGCTCATAGAAAGCAAACACCTGCCCGAACTCGCTATAAGTAGCCATGCCCTTGGCTTGATACTCTTGATATTTTGCCACACGCGTATCTTGGTCATTTTTCATGTGAGCATAGGAATAGAGCTTTTCAATACGACGCATTAAATCCATTTGGATGTCTGTCGTTTTTAAAAGGCTATCGGCTGAATCCAAAAGATGACCTGCTAAATGACTAGCTTCTTTTAATTCCTTTGAAACTTGCGCTAATTCCATTTCAAACGCTTCATCCGTTGGGAAAATCGTCGTTAAATCCCAAGTGTATTTTTCTTCAATTTCATTTCTTTGTTTTGCCATAAAATTTCCTCCGTCTTTCCTATTCTATCATAAATACTGATAAAATCCTTGTATAAAAAGCTGGAGGATAGAGAATTTGGAAATTTTTATTCTTTTCCTTTTCATAATAAGCTGAAAATTGTTGGTAATAAGGTGTGAGGTCTTGAAAAATCTGACAAAAAGAGCTGGCACGAACAGGCTGAACCTGCGGATAAAAGTCACTAGCCGTTTTAGTCAATAAATTATCACCCGCTTGATACAATTCTGCCTGTAATTTCATCCATTTAGGTTGTTGATAATAGAGCTGTTGACGAACATAACGGCAAATATTTTTATCCTCTTTTGCTAAAAAACTGGTCATCTCCTGCCGTTGAAAGGGCGTTCGTAGAACAGTCAAAAGGCTGCCCTGACCAAAAGGAAAAGACTGGACCTTATATTGAGCTCGACCATGCAAATCTTCGTGAATCAGATACTTGAGCCGAATCTCCTGCTTTTTATCATCCAATTCCCACAGATAAAAGCCCATATTTTGACTGAAATAAAGAAAATCTTTTTGTAAATTAGTTAAAGAATCTTTCAGCCAAAGTTTCTTTCCTAATAGCCAAAGAACATGATAACCGTGCTGATGATAACTGTCCGTACGCTCTTTTAAGCGCTTTTGACTCAGCGAACTGCATTGAACTTCAAGCGCAATCTGTTTCTCTACTAACAGATCTGCAATTTGTTGCAATTTAGGTAAATACGCTTCCACTTGAACTGCATGATTAGACTTTCTGACCCAAGTAAACAAGGCAGCTTTCAAATTCAGGTGTTCTGCGCTTTCATTTTCCGTATAAAAATGACAGTCTTTTAAAGAAATATGAGCAAAATGCGGTCGCATGACTCTTCCTTTTTTAAAACGGACCGCCTCCAAACAAGCTGGACAGAGAAATTTATCCAGCAGATTTACCGTATCTTCCACAGCATTTAGTAGGTTCCCATTTTCCTGACAAGCTATTAGCATAAATTATTTTCCCCTTTTACTGAAATTATTCGCAAAAAAGAGAAACTTCCGAAAAAGTTTCTCAAATCTTTTATAAGGGGAAACAAATTTATTGAATCGCTTCAGCACCGTTCATTTCTTCTTTGTACAACTTAGTATCATACATCTTAATAAATGGATACCAAATTACAAAGGCAGCCAGAGCACAGATAAGTGCAACCACAAAGGCACCAATATTACCGCCTGAACCAACGTATACTCCAATACCAATAGGTGTTGGCCATGGTGTTTGGGTAATCGCTTTACCAGCTAGTCCAAGTTGAACAGACCAGTAACCAATCGAAGCAGAGACGATGGGAGCCAAAATAAATGGAACGGTCAATATTGGATTATATACAAGTCGAAGTAAGGATTATTTTCCCGATGGGAGTCAATAGCAAAGGACATATAGTAGCTAAAGCCAATATAGTCAACAGTGCCCGCCAGCAAGTCTTCCTGATCCTGCTTGCTAAAGTCCACCTTGATTCCCTTTCTTTCCCAGTATTTGAGAATATGCTCAGGATATCGACCAAAGACATGCACATCTGTAAAGTAATAACGCTTCTGCATAGCTTTCATAGCCATAAGAATATCTTTCGGATTACAAGTAGCTGGATAAATAGGACACATGGCAATCATACAACCGATTTGGAAGTCAGGATTGATCTCATGGCCGACCTTAACAGCACGCGCTGAAGCCACTAGTTCATAGTGGGCAGCCTGATACATGATTGCTTCGCGATCATCGCCTTCCTTGTAGACAATCCCAGAGTTGGTGAAGGGAGCAAAATCCTCCTGATAATTAGCTTGGTTATTGATTTCATTGAAAGTCATCCAGTATTTGACTTTATCCTTGTAGCGTTCAAAAACAACTTCTGCAAAGCGTACAAAGAAGTCAATCACTTTACGGTTTTTCCAGCCACCATACTCAGTTACCAAATGATAAGGCATTTCAAAGTGAGACAAAGTGATAACAGGCTCAATACCATACTTGAGGCATTCGTCAAAAAGGTCATCATAAAATTGCAGACCAGCTTCATTAGGCTCTATTTCATCTCCTTTAGGGAAAATCCGCGTCCAGGCAATAGAAGTCCGGAAACAGTTGAAGCCCATCTCTGCAAAAAGAGCAATATCTCCCTTGTAACGATGATAAAAATCAATGGCCTCATGGTTAGGATAGTACTTGCCTTCTAGGACCCCTGGGGTAATTTCCCGAGGCACTCCGTGACGAGCTGCGGTCATAACATCCGCCACACTGATACCTTTTCCACCTTCCTGCCAGCCACCTTCCAGTTGATGTGCCGCAACAGCTCCACCCCAGAGAAATCCATCTTTAAAAGTTGACATATCTAAAGTCCTCCTGATTTTGATATTTTCATTATACATCTAAGAAAGCGCTTTTAAAATCTATATTTTTGCCACAATAATGCGGAAAAATGATAGATTCGTATTCATAGGTAGACTTTAATAAACGGAACTTCCCTTGATTTAATATCACCTTTTACTATTAGACTATCATTTTTAGCTATCTATCGAGCTATTGATTCCATTATCTGTACATGCCTCTTTTCATTCAAACATCAAAAGTAACAAAGTACTTAATAAAGGGGCTGGAAAAATCCAGTCCCTTTATACTTCTCTTAACCAAACAATTTCTGATTTGACTTGTTTGGTACTTTCAAAAAGAAAGCTAAAACAAGCACTAGAACCATTACACCAGCTAAGAAAAAACTCATCATTTCATAGCCAGATTTATCAATAATATCTCCTGCAATATTTTGAATAAGAATGGTTCCCAAATTGCGCGCTGTCTGCACCAAAGCAATAGCTGTGACCAAATAATTCTCATCTACTATGTTAGCGACAATCTTCAAAGTCACCATAATCAACAACATACCTGTAGCATGCTTTGACATTAAAGTTAAGAGAATTTTGGAAGTAAGCCCCAAATCCAATCCATAAATCACATACTGTAAAAGCAAAATCCCCAAAGGAATATAGAGCAATTTTTTAATTGGAACCTTATCCATAAAAAGATAAGAAAAGAAAATCAACGGCGACTCACAAATTACAGAAATAGCTACCACAGTTGTCGCCATATTAACACTTAAACCGCTATGTTCTAGCATAGAAGGGATATATGTATGCCCTGTATTTCCAACTCCAGAATAGAGTGCCACGATAAGAAGGTAAAAAAAATATGTTTTGTTTTTGAAAATTTTCCCAATAGAAGAGTCATTTTTCATTTGTGTGGCTTTTTTAGGACGCTGATCTTGTTTTGGCTCAATTCCTAACACTCCAAGAATACTCACACACATCATACCGATAAACACAATAAAAATTGCTTGCGGTGAGATGAATTTATAAATCAATCCTGCTAATTGTGAGCCCATTGCATAACCAAAAGTACCCCAGATACGGATTTTCCCATAAGTATAAGGGCTTCTAGCAGCCAACACATCCATAACAGGATTGACTCCATTGACCAACATTAAAACAGCACTATACCAGACTGTCAACAATAAAAGATTATTGGCTTGCATAAAAAAGATTGCAGCGATATTAATCAGAAGAAAACTATAAATGGTCACTTTTTTAATGCCAATCTTATCGTTTAAAATCCCCATGAGTGGCTGAACAATCATAGAAGAAAAGAATGAGGCAGAGACAACAAGTGACACCTGACTAGCTGAATAACCCTTATCAAGCATATATACTGAAATTAAAGTCGAAAAAAGTGCATATGCTAAAAAATAAAAGTTATACATTAAAAAATAGGCAAAATAGCTATTTTGAAATTTCCTAAACATGACTTTTTCTTTCTCCCTAAAAAATGTGATAAAACTCGACTGGAATCACCAATCGAGCTTTCTATTCTACAAATAAATGATTAACGTTTGTTACGACGAGAAAACTGAGTATTACTATGAGAAGAGCGATTCATTCTTTTTTGCTTTCGTCTCATGATTTCAAAAACAATAATCAACAAAAAAATCACTATGGGAACTGCAATAAAAATATAATAATCTAAAAACAGTTGCTTCAAACTTTTTCCGTTAGACTTTGCTATAGTACTTTGTACTGTTGATGTTGCTCTTTTCTTTACGTCTGTGACACTTTCTCCATCTGCAATGAGCGAAGAAAGTTGCTTCAGACCATTATCATTTTTCAATACTCCATTTTCCACAACTGGTTTTGCTGACGCCCCTTTTTTCACAGTTGCATAGAAATCTTTTGACAGGTTATATCTTTTTCCATTGATTGTTTGTTCTCCAGCCTTGAAAATTTTTTTGTACTCATAATCAGCATAAGCTTTCTCAATCAAGGCATTGCCAAATGGATGGCGGTAATATTCTCCATCTTGGTCAGACCAATTCCCAACTCCCATGATAACACTAATCAAGCGTTGTTTTCCACGCTTAATCGTTGCAATGTAGTTAAAAGCTCCTCGTGGACTTGATCCTGTCTTTAAGCCATCAACCCCCTTTATAGCATATCTTGCACCAGGAAGTGAGTAATTATAAGTTTCAAAAGTTTCTTCATACGGCGTTCCCTTTTTCACCGTTACAACTGATTTATTTGTGTAGTTTAAAATATTTGGATAATTTTTGACAAAATTGTAGCTTAAAATAGCTAAATCACGTGCTGTTGTCTGATTGGCAGCATTATTATCATAACGTTGTGGCGTGTATAAGCCTTTAAAAGAAACCGCTGCAGCTCCACTGGCATTAAACCATTTTGTATTGGTCATGCCCAACTCTTTTGCTTTAGCATTCATCATGTCCAAAAATGTATCTGGATTACTGTTTGATAGATAATTCGCCAACATAACTGTCGTTGCATTTGATGAAGGAACTGCTGTCATGGTAATCAATTCAGAAACAGTATAATCTACACCGGCTACTATTTTATTATTGGAAATCTCGTAAATATTTGCAATAGCCTGATCACGTGGTGTCGCTTTGATAACTGTATTTTCACTCAACTTTCCTTGCTGAATCGCTTCAAAAACTAAATACAAAGTCATCAATTTGCTCATGCTAGCTGGGTCACGAACTTCATCGATATTATCTTGCCAAAGAATATTTCCCGTATTAGCATCTACTATCAAGGATGATTTCGGACGATTGATTGGATTGACCTTTTCGTCTGGATACATTTTTTGCGCCATATCAACTAACTCGTCCGCATGAATAGTGATTGTTCCCACACACAACACAAAAAAACAAACAATAGTTAACAACTTTTTCACTAGAATCCTCCTGAGTTCTCACTTATCTTCTAGTATAGCATATTTTCCCTGTAAGATAAGGAATTTTTTTTAAATAATAAAAAAACCTACCTAAAAATTAGATAGGAAATAGATTCTTATTTTTTTAAAATACTTAAAGCTTCTTTATCTGCGATAACAACCACATCTTCATGTTTTTGAAGAGCACTTCCAGGCAATTCTTCTGTAATCGGTCCTTCTACTGTTCCTGCAATCGCTTTAGCTTTTGAAGCACCATAAGCAAATAAAATAATAGATTTTGCATCGAGAATATTCCGAATCCCCATTGAGTAAGCTTGCGTCGGTACATCTTCTATTTTATCAAAGAAACGAGCATTCGCTTCAATAGTTGATTGCTCCAAATCCACTACATGAACCGTGCTATCAAAGCTCGTCCCTGGTTCATTAAACCCAATATGACCATTTGTACCAATTCCCAAAATTTGCAGGTCAACGGGATGCTCTACCAAAATTTGGTTGTAGCGTTTCACTTCTGCTTCCGCGTCTTCAGCAACACCATTTGGTAAAAAGCTTTTTTTAAAAGGCTTTTGATTAAATAAATGTTCTTGCATAAAATAACGATAAGACTGAGGATTTTCCCCACTTAATCCTATGTACTCGTCTAGATTCACACTGGTTAAGTCTGACAAATCAAGGTCACTTTCAACAATTTGCTCATAAAAACTCAAAGGACTGCTTCCTGTTGCCAAACCTATCGTTTTTGATCCTTCAGCTAATTTTTCTTTTAACAATTCAAAGGCTACTCTGCCACCGGCTGCTTGATTTTCTACTTGAATAATTCTCATCGTTGAGCTCCTTTTCTTTACTTAATCATATTATATGGTATAGACCAATTTTTGTCAAGAGAATTTGTTTCTTTTTAAAAAATCCACGCTTGTTTGCACGAAAAATCGTGCTATAATAGAAGAATGTTAGTCTATTTATTCTGTTTATTTTTCATGGGAGTTGCTTTTCTTATTACTGCAATCTTTCTCAACACCAAGCGAATGTGGCATTATCTCTTACTGATTTTAGGAATTTTACTCATGTGTCTGCCACTGCTTGCTTGTTGTTATTCGTTATGGATTTTAGTTACAGCTTAAGGAGAATATATGAATACTGCTGATTTTGACTTTCATTTGCCAGAAGAATTAATTGCACAAACCCCTTTAGAAAAACGGGATGCCTCACGTCTCTTAGTCGTAAATCACAAAACTGGTCAAATGGAAGATACGCACTTCGATGCAATTATTGATCAATTACATCCTGGAGATGCTTTGGTCATGAACGATACGCGTGTTTTACCAGCACGCCTTCACGGCGAAAAACCTGAAACAGGCGGGCATGTTGAATTGCTACTCTTGAAAAACATCGAAGGTGATGATTGGGAAGTGCTGGCAAAGCCAGCTAAACGCTTAAAAGTTGGAGCGACTATTTCTTTTGGCGATGGACGCTTGACAGCAACTGTCTTAGAAGAATTAGAACACGGCGGACGAATTGTACGTTTTCACTATCAAGGGATTTTCTTAGAAGTGCTTGAAAGTCTCGGTGAAATGCCTTTACCACCTTACATACACGAAAAGCTAAAAGACCGTGAACGCTACCAGACTGTCTATGCAAAAGAAAATGGCTCAGCCGCTGCTCCAACTGCGGGGCTTCATTTTACAAAAGAATTACTTGCAAAGATTGAAGCAAAAGGCGTGAAATTAGTTTATCTAACGCTTCACGTCGGGCTAGGCACCTTCCGACCTGTCTCTGTAAACAATGTAGATGAACATGAAATGCACTCAGAATTTTACACTTTATCAGACGAGGCCGCTGAAACGCTTCGACAAGTCAAGGCTAGTGGAAAACGTGTCATAGCTGTCGGAACAACTTCTATCCGTACACTAGAGACAATTGGCTCAAAGTTTAATGGAGAAATTAAAGCTGACTCCGGCTGGACCAACATTTTTATCAAACCAGGTTACGATTGGAAAGTCGTAGACGCTTTCTCTACCAATTTCCATCTGCCCAAGTCAACTCTCGTCATGCTCGTTTCAGCCTTTGCAGGGCGAGAATTGGTGCTCTCCGCTTATCAACATGCCATTGATGAAAAATACCGCTTTTTCAGCTTTGGAGATGCTATGTTTATAAAATAATAGGTGAAATATGAATAAAATTGAAAGCCGTCATCGATTAATTCGTTCGCTTGTCCTAGAGAAAAAAATTCATACACAACAAGAATTACAAGATTTGCTTTCTGCAAACGGTGTTACTGTCACACAATCTACTCTTTCTCGCGACATCAAAATTTTAAATTTAGTAAAAGTGCACGAAGCGGATGTTTCTTATTACATTATCAACAGCATGGCGCCTTCACGCTGGGAAAAGCGCTTGCGCCTCTACATGGAAGATGCTTTGATTATGCTGCGACCCGTTCAAAATCAAGTTGTTATGAAAACGCTCCCTGGTTTGGCACAATCATTCGGCTCTATCTTAGACGCTTTGGAGTTTTCTGAGATTGTTGCAACCGTCTGTGGTGATGATGTCTGCTTGATTATCTGTGAGGACAATCAAAAAGCGCAAGACTGTTTTAACAAATTAAAACAATTTGCACCTCCATTCTTTTTCAGTAAAGATTGAACAATAAAAAAACTAGCACTTACCTTTATCGACTGCACCCCAAAAGTTAGATTTCCTGACTAACTTTTGGGGTGCTTTTTCGATGAAATTAACTTACAAAGAGAACGGACTGATTTACTATTATCATCTAAGATGTCAGTACCACTGTTACACTTACCTTTTGTCGGGTATATTTTTTACTACAAAAATATACGGCTCAAAACTAAAAGAGTTTTCATTCAAAAACGACTTCTCCTACTCGAATGTCCGTCCTATCTTTCAGATTATCTTCAGGACATTCTTGAAAGGCAAGAACAAGATCCTGAGCACCTTGAAGCTTTCTTATTTTCAATGCCAATTTGGAGTCAATCAGTAAGCTTATCAAGGACCTCAAATACCTAGCTTCCGGATTTTAAAACTTTTCAAACTTTAAAACACACATTTTCATTGCCTTAAACATCAAAAGAGAGAAGACAACTTTTTGTCCTCTCTCGATGTTAGATGGAGTCAACTCACTACAGTTAATAAAGAGCCTATATGAGTACGTTACCAGACTTACTACTCTGTCTCTTCACTTTTCTTGTTACGTGCTAAACCATATAATACACCTGTACTTACAATGACAGCCATTGCAGCAGCTGTAAAGAATGGGCTATTAGTTTCACCAGTATTTGGTAAAGCTTTTGTACCTGAATTGGTATTAGATTGGTTTTCCGTTTGGTCCTTACCTTTTGGTTCGTTGCTATCCGCTTGGGTCGGAGTCTTCGTGACATGAACCTTCACTGGAACTTCATCCTTCGAACCATCTGGATAAGTCACAATCACCTTCGCATCTTTATCGCCTGGCGTTGTGGTATCAACCGGTGTTTCGTATTCAAACTTCGTTCCTTTTGGCAATTCTGGAACGTTACCAATGGAATCTTCCGCTTTTGGTGTTTCTCCTACTTTAACCGTTTGGTCCTTACCTTTTGGTTCGTTGCTATCCGCTTGGGTCGGAGTCTTCGTGACATGAACCTTCACTGGAACTTCATCCTTCGAACCATCTGGATAAGTCACAATCACCTTCGCATCTTTATCGCCTGGCGTTGTGGTATCAACCGGTGTTTCGTATTCAAACTTCGTTCCTTTTGGCAATTCTGGAACGTTACCAATGGAATCTTCCGCTTTTGGTGTTTCTCCTACTTTAACCGTTTGGTCCTTACCTTTTGGTTCGTACTTATCCTTAAGCGGAAGAACATTGATGGTAACTGTCTTAGGTTCTGCTTGATTACCTGCTTTATCTTTTGCAGTAAAGGTAATTGCGCCCTTATCTGCTAAAGTGGCTTTCATAATTGTCACTTTCATGACTTTCTTATTAGCTTCGTTAGTAAGATACTCAATTTTAACACGACCTGCAATGATATCTTTTCCATACTTAGCTTTAAGATCATCTAAACCTAGAGCAACTTCATTTTCGTCTTCAACTGTAACCGTAAAGGTAATATCTTCATCCACTTTAACAGTCTGTTGCTCTGGAGTGACGGTTAATTTTGGAGCTGTATTATCAGTTTTTTTCGATGTAACGGTTACTTTAACATTCACATCATCAACAGTACCATCTGGATAGTGAACTTCAACAATTCCGTCTTTTTCACCTGATGTTGAGGTGTCTGGTTTATGACCATCTTTCCATTTATACGTTGAATTTGATGGCAATTCATTTGTATTTGCAATGCTATCTTTTGCATCTAATTCCGCGTGTTGTTCAACAGTCCTATGCTTAGCCTCTGGTGAATACTTAATATTATCTGGATATTTCTTAACTGTTACATTAACTGGAACTGTATCAACAGTACCATCTGGGTAAGTCACTGTTACATTACCTGTAATAGCACTACCTGGTTTTGCATCAGCTGGGATCTTAACAGTTACTTCCCCAGTGTTTTGATCAACTGTAATAGGCGAATTAGGTTCGGTCTTATAAGTTGTTCCTGCTGGAATTTGCTTATTATTTTTTTCTTTGATTTTAAGATTTACTGTATCATTTGGATAGCCTGAACCATTATCATACTGCGGCGAATATTCATCGGCATCTTTAGCTAATGTAGAAACATCTACAGTTGCAATTTTACTAAAGTTGTAAATACCACGTCCACCAGGATGAGTGATAGAATTGCCTCCTGCCTCACGCGATGTCATCCCTGCAGTCACCCACACTTTATTCACTAGGTTAGTATCTTCACGGAAGCGTTTCCCCCAACCCATATAGTCACTAAATTGGCTGTCAACGTTAGGAAGCTGTCCTAATTCTTTTAATTCTTCCCTATTAATTTTGGTATCAAAATTATAAATTCGAGTGCCCGATTGACTAGATGAAGCAAGCCAATCTTCAAAACCATATTTAGAATAGTATATGTGTTTCTCAATATTGTATTTTTGTCCTTGTTCTTTATTAGAACCTGTATTTCCTAAACGCCAACGACTTCCCCATTCTGTCATCATATAACTAGATGAACCTAAAAGTTCTACTTCTTTACCGTTAACATTCACTTTAGTCGGTTTATAAAGTTTCCTAGAGCTTGATGGCCAGTTATCCACATTATGAGGATATCCTTGTTTTTCTTTTAACGTCTCACCATCCACACCTACTTCTTGTACCACTAAATTTTCTGGTTTGTGTAGACCACGAGAAGTTGTAAAAAGATTATAAGGTCTAGAAAAATCCTTAGATACTCCCATAAAAGTTCCACTAGCATTTCCCTTTATAACGATTTGCCAATGAATAGTATCTTGTTTTTTATCATACTGAGCTCTAACTCGGATAATCTCATCAGCATAGTTATCATTCCCCCCGGGCTTCTTTGACCATCCAGTTGAATAATCATTGTTTTTAAATTCTGAATAAGTAATTTCCGTAATACCGCTTCTCCAATTGAGAGGAGTAATGCCCCCCTTACCAGTTTCAGCCATTGTTTTAGCAATACTATTATCCTCTAACTTATCATCTGGTTTCCAGTTAGCATCTCTCGTGTCTGAACCAGTCACAAATTGAGCACCTTTTATTAAATCCGAAATTTCTGTTGTTTTAGGAGCAGACTCGCTCATCAAATCGTCTGCTACATTGTTGCTAGACTCTGTTTCTGATGCCTTTTCTACTTTTTTAGTAGTTTCAGTAGTGGAGTTAGCTTGGTTAGTAGTTAAATCAGAAGATACTGAGGAAATTTCTTCCTGTTTTTTATCTTCTTTATTATTAACCGTTGTAATTTCCTCTGAATTCAACACCGAACCTTGTGTCGCAGTTTTTGGTGTAATTTCAGTTGCAGATACTGCTGCATTCGATCCCAAAAACATTAATGTCGCGATAGCAATACTCGCTGCCCCGAATTTAAATTTTCGAATAGAAAAACGTTGTCTAGTCTGTGAAATATCGTATGTTTTCTTGTTAACCTTAAACAAAATAACACTTCCTTTCTTAATTATATAATAATCATATGGGAATAAACCCAATGCTTTATTTATTTTACCATTAATAGAAGATTATTTCTATACAAATAAGCACTTTTTGTTAACTATTCATAAACTAATTACTATAAACTTGTACAAATGTATAGTATAATAGCTAAAGAATCTAACGCTGATTGTAGAGATAATAAAATGAAAGATAAAACTAAAATTGATGCAGAATTCTTAAAAGCTCTTTCAATATTAATGTATTCAAAAGACTTATCACAAATAAGTGTAAGTGAAATTTGTAAAAAAGCCAATTTGAGTAGAGGAACATTCTATAACTACTACAATTCAAAAGAAGAATTCATTACTGAGTCTATTTTAATAATACTTGATGAAATCACTAAAATATTATACACAGATCTTTACTTTGAAACTGAAATTTTAGTAAAAATGTTATCCTATCTTTATAATAACAAGGATATCATTCTAGCTTTTATACTCTATTTTCCAGATATCATCTTAATTGTAAATGAATATGCAAAAGAAATCGTTTTACATTCTAAAAAAATAAATAAACAAAAGCTTAGAGAGGCCTATGGAATTCCACCAAATTTTGCTCTAGATTTATATACTACGAGTATCATCAGTATTATTTTTATTTGGATAAAAAATGGTTTCAAAGAAACCCCCGAAGAAATTGCAAATTTCATAAAAATATCTGTAAAAATATAGGTTTCTCATTAGACTCTATAATTTCTGTCGTGGATAAATCCATCGCAGGGACTATGGAGCTTTTTAAATTCAGATAAAAATGGAAAATGGCTCTTTGTCAACTGTAGGGGGTAAGGAAAAGTCAACATCGAGAAAGGACCATATTGGTCTCTTCTTTTTTGATGTTTAACGTGATGAAAACAGGCTTCTTAAAGTTTTAAAAAGTTTCTAAAGACAAGCCCCTGATGTTTGACGTCTTTGGGTTTAGGAACTTTGAAAACCTTAAAACTCGTATTTTTATCGCTTTAAACATGCAAAAAGAGAAGACAAGTTTCGTCTCCTCTCGTGCTCAGCTATAAGTCACCCACTATAGTTGACATTGAGTCCTAAATCCTTACAATAATTATTTGTCCAATTTTCGAGGCGGTTTACCTCTAACTAATACTAGCTTTTTATTACTTGCAATTAAATAGCCTCTCCAGTCAACCGATAAATCGTTTCAGCATAAATATCCATTGCCTTATACAGATCGTCAATCACAGTTCGTTCATTCGCTTGATGTTCTGTTTGCAAAGCACCAGGGAAAAGTGCACCAAAAGCTACACAATTTGGCATAGTACGAGCAAATGTAGCACCGCCAGAAGACACAGCAGGGCTATCATCATTGGTTTTTTCTTTATAGACAGCCATTAAGGTGCTGACCAATTCACTATCAAGTGGCACATATAACGGTGCAAGATAGTCAAATTCTTCATAACGTAATTGATATTTTTCAGCAATTTGACTTAGTTCTCGTACTAATTTATCTTTGTCAGCAAGAACTGGAATCCGCAAATCAATCCGAATCTCGGACTCGTCTTGATTTATAGTTAGCCCAGAAACATTGAACGACAACGTTCCTGAAGGCTCATCTGAAATTTCACCAAACAAGCTGCTGCCTGTAGCATCTTCACCAACTGCTTCAGCCATAAATTGAATAGTAGAGTGTTGAACAAGTGGATTTAGCCCCATTGCCAAACGTACAATAGCATTCACTCCCTCAGCTGCATCTTTTGAATGCTTAGGGACACCAATGACTGTTACTGTATCTGCAGTTCGTTCGTATTCAAAAGCCTGTTTTTTCAATTCAGCTTCTAATGAATCTGCTAAATTTCCCGTATAGCTTGCTTTTGCAGGTACAACATTAAAAGCTTCTCCTGCTTCAATAGCAAGTTCTTGCGAACCTGAACCATGTAACTTAACCTGCAGTAAACCTTTTTCAGCATAGGTCAGCGGGAAAGAAGAATCCGGTGCAAAACCAAGCGTCGCTGTTTCCTCCAGCTCATTGTAACGAGCCATACAGCGCCACAGAGTTTCTTCGTCTGTACCATAGATGAAACGAATCCGCTTGTTAAATGTTACACCTGCATCCATCAGTGCTTTAACAGCATAAAGTGCAGCTAGGGACGGACCTTTATCATCTTGAACACCGCGTCCATGTATCCAACCATCTTTTATAGTTGCTTCAAATGGAGGAGTTTCCCAATCGGACAAATCTCCTGCTGGAACAACGTCTAAATGGCAGAGAACGGCCAGGAGTTCTTCTCCCTGACCGATTTCTGCATATCCATAATAGCCTTTAGGATCAATGTAAGTTTTAAAACCTAAACTCCTAGTGATCTCTAGCATTTTTTCTAAGACGTTTTGAATAGATTGTCCGAAAGGTGTTCCATTTTCCCCTTCATTAAGAACTGACGGGTAGGAAACGATTGTTTTCAGCGATTCTAAATAATCAGATTTAATTTCTTCGGTTAAAAATTGTTTCATAAAGAACACCTCGTTATTTTCCTATTATAAGAACGTTCCTAAAATAAGAAGTAGGATACTTACTACAAAGATTCCAGCAGCCAATTTTGCAACGAATTTCCACCAAGTACTCAATTCGATCCGTCCAAGAGCAAGAGCTCCCATTACGATACCAGATGTTGGAGTAAGAAGGTTCAAAAGACCGGAAGCTGATTGGTAAGCAGTGATAATCAAGCTTGCTTGCACATTGACAAATTTTCCAAGTGGTGCCATGATACCCATTGTTGCACTGGCAAGACCAGAGGTTGATGGGATAAGGAATGACATTGGCAGATAGAATAGGTAAGTCAATACAATGAATACTTGAGATGATAGACCCTTGAGTCCTACTTCACCCCAGTGAAGGATTGTAGCAGTAATCATACCATCGTTCATGATAACTTGAATACCACGCGCAACAGCTACAATAAGCGCAACACTTAGAAGATCAGCCGCACCATTGATAAAGACAGTGATAAAGCGGCTTTCTTTCATGCGGTAAACAAAACCAATGATGATACCCATTACCATAAAGAGCATTGCCCCTTCTGGGAAGTACCAGGTACCCAAAGCAGATGTTGAACTACCAACAATCTTACCAATGAACGGAAGTCCAACCAACCATTTATTGAAACTTTCAAAAATAGTTACCTTCAAGTCTGTCCATGGAATGAAACTCATAATCATGAGAACAAAGGTCAAGACAAAGAGTACCAACACTTGTTTTTGTTTCTTGCTAAGAGTGGATTCTACATTAGCAACTGCATCTACATTAAAGTGCTTCAAATCTTCTTCACGATGACTGTAAACCAAAGATTTTGTAGGATCTTTTTGAATATTATCTGCATAACGATATACGAAATAAGTACCCAAAGCTGTCATCACAACAAAGAAGATTAATCGAAGAACGATACCGTCACCAGTACCTACACCTGCTGTCGCAGAAGCTATACCTGTAGCAAATGGATTCAGAGTAGAAGCCAAACATCCAATTTGAGAACCAAGAAGGATAATAGCCACCGCAGTCAAACTATCAAATCCTACTGCCATCATAACTGGCACAAGAAGTGGATAGAAAGCCATGGTTTCTTCACCCATACCATAAGTTGATCCACCAAGGGCAAACAAAGGCATCAAGACTAAAATCAACATCTTTTCGCGACCCTTGTACTTCTTGACGATAGAAGCAATCCCTACATCAAGGGCACCTGTTTCATTCACCACTCCAAGGAAACCACCAACCATCAAGATAAAGAAGGCGACATCAATCGCTGCTGAAGTTGGTTCTTTTCCAAGCATAGCACGAATAGGAGCCATCAAGACATCCCAAATCCCTTGTGGATTTTGAGCAACGGTCTTGTAAGTTCCTGTAATCAGATTACCAGCTTTATCAGCATCGTATTGACCTGCTGGGATAATCCAGGTCAACACAGCCATAATTGCGATGATAATCATCAAAACGGTATAAGATGACGGCATCTTAAACCCTTTTTTTGCTTTTTCACTCATTTGTTTTCCTCCTAAATGTAACAAATTGTAAAAATTTAACCGAATCCCATTTTCAGAAAGCGCTTCCTTTGACTATATTTTAACATATTCATCTGAAAAAAACTAGTAATTTCCAAAAAAATTATCATTTCACAACAGTAAAATAGATCAAAAGAAAGCAAACCTAAAAATAGGAAACATTAACGTTGTTTTAAAAAGTTTTATTACAATTTTAAACGAAGCAATAATAACACTCTGTTATCCTTTTTCAATAATCGTTCCACTTTCAGACTCAATCAAAGCACCTAAGTTTTCAAGAGAAGTAATGACCGCTTCACCTTCTGGTCGATCATTGACAAAAGCAATAGCTGCTTGCACTTTTGGTAACATGCTTCCTGGTGCAAATTGATTTTGTTCAATGTAGTCTTCCAATTGAGCTACATTAACACGCTCTAACTTAGTTTGATTTGGCTTATTATAGTTAACATAAACATAATCCACACCTGTCAAAACAATAAAGAGATCTGCTTCGACCAATTCCGCCAGACATTGTGAAGCAAAGTCTTTGTCAATTACTGCTTCTACGCCTGCAAGATGACCATTGTCTTCCTTGATAACAGGAATGCCGCCACCACCAGCAGCCACAACGACGTGTCCTGCATTGATGAGTGTACGAATGGTTTCAATTTCTTTGATTCCAACCGGTTTTGGTGACGCAACTACTTTTCTCCAGCCACGTCCAGCATCCTCTTTGAAAGTAGCTCCGCTCTTTTCAGCTTCTGCTTTTGCTTCTTCTTCTGTGTAGAATGGTCCGATTGGTTTGCTTAAATTTATGAAAGCAGGGTCATTTTTATCAACCACTACTTGTGTCACAACAGAAGCAACTTCTTTTTCAATTCCTTCTTCATGAAGTGCATTTTGTAGAGCATTTTGCAACCAATAGCCAATACTTCCTTCTGTCATTGCAACAAGCGAATCTAACGGAAATGCTGGATTTTTTTCAGAATCTGCTGCTAAATGTTGCAACAAAAGATTTCCAACTTGCGGTCCATTTCCGTGAGTGATAATCAAGTCATCACCATTTTTAATCAATTTTACAAGATGACTTGCTGTTTCTGCTAATGCTTCTTGTTGTGCTTTTGCTGATGGATCAGATGAAAGGATGGCATTCCCTCCCAAAGCCACAACGATTTTACGATTTGCCATAAATAATTAGCCTCCTTAGAGTTTTCTTCTTATAGTGCTTCAATTCATTTTAATGAGCTATAACAAACTTTAGAACGAGGTTAGAATAATAATGTCTCAAACTACATTTCTTTGAGGGTGATTGCATCGGCAATCATAGTTGTTTGTCTTATCGCCTTTTTTCCCTATTTAAATCATACTAAAATTGAAACGAGCACTATCAAAAATGAGGACTGGACTAAAGCTATTAGTCGCAGCCCTCATAGCTGTTGGTAAACGGTTTTAGTTTTAAATTATACTTTTGGAATATAAAGGTTTCCAAGAGTTGCTGCCATAACTGCTTTAATAGTATGCATACGGTTTTCAGCTTGGTCAAATTGGCGAGCGTATTTGCTGCGGAATACTTCGTCAGTTACTTCCATTTCTTCAACGCCGAATTTTTCAGCAACATCTTTACCATAAACAGTATTTGTATCATGGAAAGCTGGTAAGCAGTGCAAGAAGATCAAATCTTCATTGTCAGCTTTCTTAATCAAATCCATATTTACTTGATAAGGTTTCAAAAGTGCGACACGTTCTGCAAATTTGTCTTCTTCACCCATAGATACCCAAACGTCTGTGTAAAGGACATCCGCGCCTTTAACAGCTTCATCTGCATTGTCAGTAATTAAGACATGTGCGCCACTTTCTTTCGCATATCCTTCTGCCAATTTCACAATATCTTCAGCTGGGAAGAGTTCTTTTGGAGAAAAGATATGAACATTTACACCGAGGATAGCACCTGTTACAAGGAGACTGTTTGCGACGTTATTGCGTCCGTCACCACAGTAGACAAGAGTCAAGCCTTCCAAACGACCAAAGTTTTCTTGAACTGTCAAATAGTCAGCTAACATTTGAGTTGGATGCCATTCGTCTGTCAAACCATTCCATACAGGAACGCCTGAAAATTCTGCTAGTTCTTCTACCATACGTTGGCTAAATCCACGGAATTCAATCCCGTCAAACATACGTCCCAATACTTTAGCTGTATCTTCAGTAGATTCTTTCTTGCCAAGCTGAATGTCGTTAGCTCCTAAGTATTCTGGATGAGCACCAAGATCAATTGCTGCCGTTGTGAAAGCTGCACGAGTACGAGTTGACGTTTTTTCAAACAAGAGAGCAATATTTTTACCTGCTAGGTAGTGATGCTCAATATTGCGCTTTTTCAAATCTTTCAAGTGAGCTGCTAAACCAATAAGATATTCTAATTCTGCACGTGTAAAATCTTTTTCTGCCAAGAAGCTGCGTCCTTGGAACACTGAGTTTGTCATTCTATTATTTCCTCTTTCTAATCTTAAAGTTCTTCACGTTCAAATGGCATTGACATACAACGAGGTCCACCACGACCGCGAACCAATTCACTTCCGCGAATCTTAATCAAACGAAGTCCGTATTCTTCAAGAATCTTATTTGTGACAACGTTACGGTCATATACCACTACCACACCTGGAGCGATTGTAAGGGTGTTTGAACCGTCGTTCCATTGTTCACGTGCTGCTGCTACTGTATTTCCGCCACCACAACGAATCAAATGAACTTTATCAATACCAAGATTCTTAGCAAGCAATTCTGCTAAATCACCTTTTTCTTCTGCAATATGAAGTTTTTTATTTTCATAAGTAACAGAATAAACGCGAAGATCGCCTTCAATTTCTGGGTGAATAGTGAATTTATCATAATCAACCATTGTGAAGACCGTATCTAAGTGCATGAATTTACGATTATTAGCAAATTCAAATGCAATCACTTTCTTAAAGCCAACATTCTTCTTAAAGATATTGACCAAGAGTTTTTCAATAGATGCTGCGTCTGTACGTTGTGAAATACCTACTGCAAGAACATCTTTAGAAAGAACTAGTTCATCTCCACCTTCGATACGAGTCGTTTCTTCACGGTTATAAACCAATTCAACATTGCCACCATATACTGGATGGTGTTTAAAAATGTATTTACCATAAAGTGTTTCACGATTACGTGTATCTGAATACATGTGATTCAGTGAGACAGCATTCCCAATTGTTGCAAATGGGTCACGAGTGAAGTAAAGGTTTGGCATTGGATCAATGGCAAATGGATAGTCAGATTCTACCAAATCCGTCAAACCTTTGGCGTCTGCTGGAATTTCTGGCAGTTCAGCTTTTTGGAAACCAGCCATTGTCTTTTCAACCAATTCAAGGTTATCTTCTATACCATGAAGAATATCACGGATAGCAACTTTTGTTTGTGCTCCGCGAATATTTGCTTCATTCAGATATTCTTCAATAAATTCATTACGAATTTCTGGAGAAGTCAATGATTCAGCAGCCAACTTTTCAAGGTAAAGAACTTCAATACCTTCTTTACGAAGAGCGTCTGCAAAAGCATCATGTTCTTTTTGAGCGTCTTCCAAAAATGGAATATCGTCAAAAAGCAGACGTTCCAAATGATCCGGCATCAAGTTTTCCAACTCTTTACCTGGACGATGCAGCATAACTTTTTTCAGTTTTCCTATTTCTGAGAAAACATGAATAGGATGTGTAGACATCTTATGTCCTCCTCTTTTTCTTTGTGACTTAAGTTTCTTTAAGCCCTATTTACATGTTTTATTGTAATATCTTTTGTTTGCGCTTTCACAATCAATTATACATTTAAAATGCCAAATCCTTTGCTTTTTTTAAAAGAAATTCTAATATTATTTCAAAATAAAACGCTTTCTCTAAATATTTTATGCATTTTATTGGTTTTATGAATAATTATTTTTTAGAAACAAATGAAGTTTTTGAGTATATTTTAAATGTTTAGGTTTCTAAATTAAAAAAGGACCAAAAATTGCTTTTTTGACTGCAATTCTGTCCTTCTTTTCTACATATCTTCAAAATACTTTAAAAAGTATTCTTTATTCAAAAAGACGAGTTTCTTTCGATTATATTGAATAATGTTTTCTTCTGTTAATTTTTTCAAAACTTGATTCACCGTTTCACGAGTAGTCGCACCTAATTTAGCCAACTCTTTCATACTAAGTGCAAAAGGGATGTCATCTCTATATTGGCAAAAATCAATACATAAAATTGAAATCGCTTGAATAACTCGCTCTGTCGCACTAGCCAAAACAGAATTTCGCAAACGTAACTCATGAAAACGTAAAATATTTGACAACTTATGTGTGATAAATAACATCTGCTCTATTATTTGTTTGGAATAATATTCATACAAGTCAACAGGAATAGAAAAATATTCCAAATCTGTCACAGAAATCCCAGAATAATGATAATCTTTATCCTCAAACATGCCACCATAAGGAAACATGGTATTTTCTTTCACATAGTCAATGTAATTAAACGAATCTGTCTGGTCATACTGTTCAATCCGAACATAGCCCTTATAAATCAAAAAAAGTCGCTCTCGTTTGTCTCCAGAAAAGAAAATAATTTGCCCTTTTGGCACTTTGCGAAATTGAATCTCAACAGCTATTTTATCAAAAAATTCAACTGGTAAATTTTTAAAAGCAGGATGTTCTCTAATGTAACGATAATGCTCTTTGTTAATCATGATATTCTTGTAGTCCTCTTTACATTCTGTTTTTATTATAACATAAAAGGCTCTCCTCTAAAAGAGAGCCTTTACATTTTTAATAGAACCTTATCTTTTGCAGCACAATTTTTGGAATTTGCGTCCATTCGCTTTAATTCATATTCACACGATGCCATTCATTGATAACATAAGCTAATTGACCAACTTGTGTAATACCAACACCGCTAATTTCATCACTCTCAGGAGTTGTCCCACCCAGCCCCGCTGTATAAAGAGCAATCAAATAAGGCTTTTCTTCACATACAATTGCATCTACATTTAAAGCTTCTGCAACATAACCTGGCTTTTGATAGATTGGAATGTCTCTTACATATCGTTTATAGTATTCATTTGAAAAAGATTTACCGATATAATACAAAAGATCTTTATACTTTTCCTGATGTTTCCAAAGGTAATCCAACACTTGAATATAATAGTCCGTCGTTGTTTGATTCTGTTGGTTGATGGTCTTCACTTCTCCTTTGCCTTTTCCATAGCGCTGATACATTGTATAGGCTTTATCCAAGCCACCTAAGCGCTCAGCTAAGGCATAAGCTGGCGTATTTTCAGAATAAAGAAGGGAATACTCCTGCATTTCAGGGATGCTCATGGTCCCATTAAATGCTGCTACATAGTTATTATGTTCACCGATATACTCATAGCGAGTATGGGTAATATCAAACCGCTCGGTCATTGATAAATTTCCTTTTTCTACCTCATCAACGACCAACATATTTAATGGCAATTTGTAAGTCGAGCCCGCTGTCATCGGTTGCGTTTCATTCATAGCGTAGATTTGTCCACTCGTTAAGTCCTTATAAGAAAATGCAACCTGCGAATGCTCTATTCCCATCTCATCTAGATAAGCCTTTACAACTTGAACCAAATTTAGATTAGCATAATCATAATACAAACCATAGGCTTCCATTACAGGCAAATCAGATTCCATGACTTTCTGCTTTTCTTCCATACTCTTTGACGAAACACGAGTGACTAATTTAGACTCTTTTGACGAATTTTTTGGCTTTTCTTGACTGGTAGGATAATTTGCAGCTACTTTCGTAGGATGTGCCTTTCTAGCTTGGCCAAAGTATACAGCACTTGATACTAATACACCACACATCATAAAGCAACCAATCAAACAAAGAATCATTGTCTTTCTACTCACGCACTCCTCCTAACTTATATACCTCATTATATAGGAAGAATGAACATTTGACAAGATGGAATGCACAGAATCATCATCCGTTTTTAATTCTTACTAATGATGATTCAATAGCGTTTTCTATCATTCAATCCTTTTCTCATCCCTAGATAAAATGATAATGTAAGAAGAACCATTGCCATACCAAATCGGAATAATCCTTTACTTTTTTTGACGCCAGTTTTGGGTAATTGCATGTTATTTTGAGTATATTTGATTTGCCTATTTGTTAATGGCGTTAAATTTTGATTCCTAGCATCTTCTTTATTTGACTCTGAACTGACACTAAAGTCTTTTGGTAAGGATTCCTCATTGTTTTTTAAGTCAATAGAAGCTGGTGCTTGGTTTTGTTTAATTTTTTTATCATTTTTATTCTCTTGATGTCGAGGATTGTCTTCTTGCTTTTTGCCCATCGGCGCTTTATGAAAATACAGATAATCATAGAGTTCTTGAGCAGTGATACCTCCACCAACCCAACCGGAAGTTAATGTACCATTTTTAAGATAAAGTATCGTTGGGGTCCCAGGAATACCAACTGTTTTAAATAAAAATTCTTTGGCATGTTCATCAAAATCTTCACCGTCCGTATTATAGTATTCTAATTTTCCACCTGTTAATTGATTAAACTTTTTTAGTTCAGGAGAAAATTGTCGACAAAAATAACAAGTTTCCCGTCCTACATAAATCGTATGTTCTTTATTATCCGAAGTAAAAGCCGAATAAACATCTTTTATCGTAGCCTTAGGAAGTTTAGCTATATTCTCACGATAAGTAGCAACATCAACCTCTTTTGATTCTTGAGAATTTGGAATACCATTTGCTGCAGAAGTTTTATCTGAAGTAGAAGCAGATTTATTGTTTGTCAAGTTTTCCTTTTCTACAACTGTATCTTCCTTTGACTCTGGCATGCTTACGGGTTTCGTATCTGTTACAATTGAATCTTGATTTGCGTCATTTTTAACAACAGCTGCTGTCGAAGCTTCAGACACTATTTCAGTTGTATCTGGGCGTTGCTCCTCCTTATGAACTCCATCAGCAAAAACCATGTCGTTTCTAAAAGCAAGCAATAGCACCGAACTAAATAAAAGTGATTTTAGCAATTGTTTTTTCATCATTTTAAACTCCTTTATATTCTATTTACAGTATAAGGTAACTATTTCAGTTTCATCTTCGAAAATCCTAAATGGTACTTCTGACAGCCTGAATGGTGATGGTTCCAAATTGGTCTGCTAAAAATCAAAGACTCTAAGTGAATTATAACCTAGAACCTTTTTAGAGATGCTATAAAAGTAGTCAGAAAAATCAATTTATTTATCTACAAGTTCTCTTGAACACGATATTCTTTTTCAAAGGTTTTTTGAGAAACGACCCGATGATTGGTGACATCCAAATAATCACCAATATAGCCCAACACATACATACCATAACCAGCAAATCCACCACCCGCTGCTCCAATCGCACCAATTTTCAAATTCTCCACAGTAGAAGGATTTAATCCTGCCATTAAAATCCGAAGATGATCATCCAACCAATACAAGTAATTTTTAGCAAACGCTTCTTTCACCCAATCAGGTTGTTCAGCTTCTCTGCTAATTTTCCAAACATCAGCTATTTGATTTTTATAAATTGCTTTCATTTACACTCCTTCACATTTATTATTTATTTTAAAATTTAACAGAAATTGCAAGAATTCGGTGTTCCACCCGTACCAGATGGAGAACAAGAACATGCTCTAAAGTTTCTGGTTGCTCCCCCATTTAGTTGATCTAGAGTTGGTCCACCACCATCTAAAGCTCCCAAAACAGAACCAAAGAAATTGCCCCATCCAAAGCCCCCTTCAACACTTGCCAGTATTTCAGAGTTCAGTACTTCAAATTTTTCGAGTGATTTTGTATTCATGATGAATACCTCCTTTTTATTTTCATATTTTTATCCTGTTGCAACCTGACGAATCTAGTATAGCCTATAACATATTTTATAAATCTGCAAATCCTGAATGGTACTTCTGACGTCCTAAATGGTTAAAAATACCATTCAGGACGTCAGAAGTACCATTCAGGATTTTTTGCAAAATTTTTAGGAAAAATTTTGTAGAATGAGGATGTAACGTTACAAAAATAATTTATAGAAAAGAGAAACTTTTATGAATCATAACACATTTATTGAACTATCTGAGCAAGATTTAGCGAGCTATAACGGTGGTGGATACACTTTTGAAGCTTATCGTGGTGAATTTCCACCCCCACCATATTATAGTCAAGCATTAAGCCCACAAGCTTTACATGCACGTATGACTGCATGGGCATATGGCATTCTTCCATAATTCAAAATAGGAGATACGATGAAGAAATTAGCATTTTCACTCATTTTTATAATACTTTTTACTATTTTACTGGCAGGTCTTCCAGAAACTTTAGCCCTTCATATTGCTATTTTGTTTCAGTGGAATTTGGCAGCAGTTGGTGTTATGGTGTTGATTCAAGAGATATTAATGCTGTTCTTCATTCTTTATCTCTTGAAACGAGCAAATTTACACTCTATTTTTAAAAGGAAGAAAATCCATAAACGCGACATCATAGCTTTTCTTGCTTCACTGTTCATCTTTTTCTTATTGGCAGACATAAGGAAAGACTTGGTGCAATATATGGCGCGAACGACTATGAATGCCAAACTTTACAGTAAGGTTGGTATCTGGAGTGGAGGAAAAATCTTTGATATTTGTAGTATTCTCATAACGATATTGATTGCTCCGATTGTAGAAGAACTTTTTTATCGAGGGTATATCATGTCTCGGTTCTTTACCAACTCAAAATATTATTTAGACGTCTTGCTTTCTGCTAGTCTATTTACATTAGGCCACATGGTCTTGCTTCAGAGAGACTGGGTCAATCTCAGTTTTTACTTTTTAAGTGGATTGGCACTATCTCTATTTTACCGTTATAGTCAAAACATCCGACTTCAGATTCTCTTTCATGTATCATGGAATTTATATACTTTCATAGCCTCTATCTGGTATATCGTTTATAATTGGATTTATTTTCATTTCTTTTTTTAGTAAGCAAAAACAAACTGATAGCTATAAAGTGTTATCAGTTTGTTTATTTTTTGAATCTATCGAATATTTTTATATTTTGTTCTTGTTAACTTCCAATCCTTTTTATATAATAAATACTAGAATTACACATAATTCTTACATATTTTATCAATCGGGAACATTATGAAAATGAATATTTTTATTTTAGAAGATGATCTTACTCAACAATATTATATGGAGACTATTGTTGAAGAAATTATCGAAAAACATCATCTTCAATATCATCATTTTGAAGTTGTTGGAAAACCTAAACAATTACTAGAAGCCATATCTGAGAAAGGAAGCCATCAGATTTTCTTTTTAGACATTGAAATCAAAACCGAGGAAGAAAAGGGCTTAGACGTTGCTAAAAAGATACGCGAGATAGATCCTTATGCCATCATTGTCTTTGTAACCAGTCATTCTGAATTGATGCCGACAGCGTTTAAGCTACAAGTGGGTGCCCTTGATTATCTTGACAAATCGTTATCAAAAGAAGTCTTTAAAAAACGGATCGAAACTGCACTGCTACATACTGAAAGCCTAACAGGTAAAGGGGTGTCAGACGATGCTCTTCTCTTTGAAACACCTCATACACAAATACAAGTGCCATTTAAAGATATTCTTTATATTGAAACTTCCTCTCGTCCTCACCGCTTAGTTCTTTACACACATAGAGGACGTACGGAATTTACTGCTAATCTTTCAGATATTTTAAAAAAAGAAAAACGGTTCTACCAATGTCATCGCTCCTTTGTTGTTAATCCAGCTAATGTCCATCAAGTGGATAAAGTAAATCATATCCTTCACTTCCAAAATGGTGCTACTTGTCTTATTTCCAGAGCAAAAATAAAAGGGTTAACAGAAGCCATTGCAGCCCTGCACCTGAGGGAATGATATGATGGTGCAATTATCATTGATTATCATAGACATGTTTTTATTGTTGTTTCTTTTTTCCTACATTAGTGGACAAAAATTAACAACTAGAACATATCTGATAGCAATTCTAACCAATTTACTTTATAGTATAATTTTTTCTTTTATTCCAAATAGTCTATTTTCTTATCTGATAGGTCCAACTTATTTTTTAATTTTTTCTTGGATTGTTGGAAAATCTTACAACAAAACATTAAAAATTTTTTACGGACTTTTTCCAATCACACTATGGAATTTAATTCAACGCTTGATTATTTTTTTCATATCTCCTTTATTTAGTTTTAGTGTAGAAAGCCTCAATAAAAGTTTTTTTGGTCCGATTGTCACATCAATTATGGCAACGCTGATAGTATTACTTTTTTTGCATTTAATTCAATATAATTTTAAGACATTAAAATCTCAAAAAATTAATCACAACGATAAGAAAATTATCATCTTTGTAAATATCAGCATGATTGTTTATCATCTTATTGTTCAAGTTCTATCTTATTTAGAAAACGAGAGTAACATACAGACACTAAATTTTAGAGAAAGTTTAGTAGTTCTTTATCTTATCCTTTTTGTGAGTGTTGCCAATTATTTAGACCGTCATTTACGAGAGAGAATCCAAAATGATTTAATGCTTCAAAAAGATTTACAGTTAAAAAATATGGAAAACTACAGTCATCACATTGAAGAACTGTACACAGAAGTTCGGAATTTTCGGCATGATTACGAAAATATTTTAATGACCTTAAAATTAGGAATTGAACAAAATAATCTAAGTATTGTAAAGAATGTATATCATTCTGTTTTGAAAGATTCCAATAAGCGCTTTCGCAATCCCAAGTATGATATCGGACGGTTAGTCCATATCAAAAATGAAGCTTTAAAGAGCCTGCTAGCTGCTAAATTTGCACAAGCTCAAGAGCATAATGTAGCCGTTTCATTGGAGGTTCCAGAAGATATTTACCCGCAAGGAATGGAATTAGTTGACTTTATCACCATTGTCTCCATTTTGTGTGATAATGCTATTGAAGCTGCTGCTCCAACTATGACGATTGCTTATATTTTGTCAGAAAACAAGCAGGTATTCTCCATTGAAAATGCTATAAAAGAAGAGCATATAGACATGTCTCATATTTTTGATGCAGGAGTTAGTTCTAAAGGAGCAGGGCGAGGAATTGGATTATCAAATGTCTTAGCAATTCTGGATAGATACCCAAATGTTTCTCTTACTAGCGCTAGTCAAAATTATCGTTTCCAGCATGTCCTTGAGATTCATCTGAATTAAAGAAAACCATTGCTGTAATATCAAGTACAGTAATGGTTTTTATGTTATCCTAAATCAGGTTGTCCAAGTTTGCCTAATTTATACTTTTTTAAATAAGGACTAAATAAGTCTTCCAACCAGCCACCACCGACGACTTGTTCGAGTTCTTGACTTGTAAGTGTATGAAAATGATCCAATGTTTGTTTTTTGTCCATAATAGGAACCTCCTTTTTGATATATTTATTATAATCCAACTGTTGAATAATGAATCGTTAAATCTTAAACGGTAGTGATTTCGTCCTAAACGGTCATTCGACATTGTTTAACAGTTTGTCTTTGTAGTAATCAAAGAATGATTTTTTCGCAATGACAATAGTTACTCTTCCTTGTAGACCATACTTGATAACTTGTCCATTGGACTTAGAAATTTTAGCTTTGGCAGTTACTTTAAAAAGGTTTCCTTGTTTTGTTTCAGTAGCGGAAGTATCAATTTTATTAATATTTCCGATAATGGTGATGGACTGCTTTCCAATTTTTTCTAAAGTTAAACGAGTGGTTTGTCCTTTTTTTAAATTGGTCATATAGGCTGAAGGTACATAATAAGTGATAAGGACTTCGTTTGTTTTGGTGATATCTGGATAGATTTGGGCAATTTCAGTTCCTTTAGGTAATAAGTTGTTCCCTTTTAGCTTTTCACTAATATGCAGAACACCTGTTTCGGGAGCGACTAATCTATTGTTTTGAAGCTGTACATTTGCTTGATTCAATTGATTCTGTAAATCAGTGATTTGAGTTATAAGGGTTGCTAACTGTTGGTCAGCCGTTTGGATAAATTGTGTGCGGAGTACTTCGATTTTCGTAGAAAGACTATTGTCATAAGTCGCCGCAGTTCCAGTACCAGCTTTTTGAATCTTTAGATTCGCAATGGAAGAGTTTAAATTGGATATATTGGTATCAATTTGAGACAAATACTGATTTGTGAGGGAAGTATCTGGATTAGCTTGATACTGTTTCTTATACATGTTGAATGTTGTTTGATGTGGATTACTCTTGAGTAAATGTGAAGCATTCTCTGAGATGACCTGATGCAGTTCACGATAATCATTTATCTGTTTTGTTAAATCATTGATTTGCTGATCAATCGCAGCAATTGTGTTATGAGCCAAAGAAGCTTGTTTACTGACTTCGATATTGCTTTTTGAAATTCCTAATGATAGATCCTGTGATTGTTTGATAAAATTGTTAAAAGTATTAGCATAGCCAAATTCATCTTCACCCGAAAAAAGATTTATCCCTTGATGCAAACTCGATTTGAGTGTTTCTAAGCCAACTTTTTGTCGTTGATAAGTCGCAAGTTGAGTTTTAATAGCTGTTTGTTGAGAGACTTCCATATTTTTTACATATTGAATCAACAATTCTCCTTTTACGACTGCCTTATTTTCAGCTAAATGGTTAATCAAAATCGTATTATTGCTGCTTGATTGGATTATAGCAATGACTTTCGTTGGCGTAATTTCACCGATAGATTTGACAGTCACTTCCTTTTGACCAATAATGGAAAAAAGAACCAGAAATAGAACGAACAATACCAAAGGAAGAATAAGAACGGTCGCAAAGTTATGGTATCTTCGATGATAAAATTCTACACTTTTAAACAAATTGGGATTCATAATTCACTCCTTATTTATTAAATAAATGATGATAAAAGCCTTGTCTTTCCATCAATTCAGCGTGGGATCCAGTTTCAATAATCTGCCCTTTATCAAGAACAATTACTTGATTTGTCCGCTTTGAAATGCTGAGACGATGAGCAACAAAAATAATCGTTTTGTCTTTTAAGCCCATCAGATTGTCAATGACCTTTTTCTCAGTTAGAACATCCAATCCGCTCGTTGCCTCATCAAGAATAAGAATTGGTGACTTTGTTAAGAGGGCGCGTGCTAGAGCAATTCTTTGCTTTTGTCCACCTGATAGACCAGCTCCATCGGACAATTCTGTTTGATATCCCATAGGCATTTGTTCAATATCCGAACGAATTTCTGCAATTTCACAAGCGCGAATAATCTCTTTTTGAGAAAATATTTGATTCATCCCTAATGTAAGATTTTCTAAGATAGAACCACTAAAAATATAGGCTTGTTGTGGTAAATAATTGATATATTGACGAAGCGTCTTCTTATCAACCATTTTAAGGTCATTTCCATTGAGACGGATTTGCCCTTTATAAGGCTCATAAAAATGAACCATCATTTTGGCAAGCGTTGTCTTTCCCGAACCACTGATACCGACTAAGCTCACCTTATCTCCTATTTTTATTGTTAAGTTAATATCCGATAACGTATCTCGTCCGAAACCGTATTTATAGGAAACATTATGGAACGTAATATCACCAGCCAAGAAATTTTTCTCTGTAATGACTTGTTTGGTTTTGAATTCGGATTCTACCAGATAAACTTCATTCAACCGATTGTTGGCAACCTTAGCCGATTGCAGCTTGGTTTGCAGATTGATGATACTTTCAAGTGGACTTGTAAAATACGAAAGGAGTGCATTAAAAGTAATCAGCTGTCCAATCGAAATTTTTTGAGACATAGCCAGAGAGGCTCCAACCCATAGAATAACAACATTCAAAATAAATTGTGCTCCTTGTTTGAGAGCTGTCTGCATAATGGAATATTTACTTAGCTTGAAAGTCTTATCCAGATAATCGACAAACTCACTATCAATCTTTTGGTAACGAGCTTCTTCGCTTGTTAAAGATTTAATGGTTTCAATGCCATTAATATCTTCGATAATAGCAGAATTTACCATGGAATTACTTTGCATGACGTCATGATTCATTTTTTCAAAAGGCTTTATAAAAGCAAAAATAATCACTGTATAGATAGGAATAGCAAGCAGAGTGAGGAAGAAAAGGTTGGTATTCTGTAATAATAGTACCCCTCCTACCATTATCAAAATAAAAAGGTCAAGAAAGAGTGAAAGTATTGTAGAAGCGAGAGCATCAATAATGGAATTAGCATCTGTAAAACGAGAAATAATCTCTCCAGTGCGTCTCGTAGCAAAAAAAGACATCGGTAATTCAAAAATGTGTCGAATATATGATAAAATTACATCGATGGTTAGTCGCTGACTAAGTATAATCAATAAGTAATCTCTGGAAAAACTCATCATTTGCTGCAAGATGTAAGTAATGATAAGCCCAATTGAAACGATTCCAAGAGTTGATTTCATCTGATTTGGAATGTATTCATCCAAAATCCCTTGCAGATAATATGAACTAACAATGTTGATGAGGGTCACAAGCAAACTAGCTAAGACAATATAAAAAATCAAAGAACGCTGTTTAAAGATGAGTGGTAAAAAGCTAGTAAGCCCATTCTTCTTATCCTTATGTGGTTTATAGCTAGGTTCTGGTGCTAAAAAAATAGCAACACCAGTCCATTCTGTTGCAAATGTTTCTTTTGAGATCTTGGTTATTTTTACACTTGAGTCAGGATCTCCAACTAGCAGACCTTTTTTCGTATTTTTATAGATAACATAATAATGTGGGAGTTTAGCTTTTTTCTGAACATGAACGATAAAAGGATAGGGAATAGCTTCCATATCAAACAAGGACATATCCCCTTGAATCGGTCGTGTCTCAAAGCCTATTTCTTGTGCTGCTTGAACAATTCCAAGAGCCGTTGTCCCTTCTTTACTTGTCTTAGCAAGTTCTCTCAGATGTGCAAGAGAGTAGTCTGAACCATAGTATTTTGCAATGGAAGCCAGCGCAGCGACACCGCAATCTCTTGCATCTATTTGAGGAACAAATGTTTTCTTAACATTCACAACAATGATTTCCTTTCTAAAATAAACTTGGATTATTTTTTACGTAGCTAATAGTAGACACGTAATTTGAGATAAGCGTCTATTAAAACATAACTTATCATCATACTAAAAGCAGAGCCGGTTAGTAGTATACTTAATATGGGAATAGAATGGATAAATAAATAGCTGAGTGATAAAAAAGAATAAACAGTGCTGGGGCATTGCTATTTCCCCAATTTTGAAATTTTTCTAGTCGTAATAATGCAGTATTTGAAATATGAAATATTTTTTCTAAAATGAACATGTATACAGAAGAATTCCTTTCCTTTTTATACTCTGATTATCTCAAAATATTTCTGAAAAGCATTGTAAAAATCCCAAATGGTAGCTATAAGGTCCTGAATGGTTCAAAAAATACCGTTCAGGACCTATAATAGACCGTTCAGGATTTGCTCAGTTATCTTTCATTTGATATGGTAGGATATAAGTCAGGAGGAAACATAATGATTCAAATTCAACCTTTTTCGTTTATTAGCTCTATGTCGCTATATTTTATCGCTCTCTATCTTCGTACGATCCATCAATTATTTAAAATAAAGCTGCAATTGACGCATTCTGCACAAAGAACTTTTCGTCCAACTACTTATTTTGTGGTACAATCCAAATTTTTCTCATTTAAAGATGCCACCAAAAGAATTGAAACAATCCGAAAATACGATAAAAGAGGGAAAATTGTCCTTATTGGAGAACATATTGATTATGAACTGCTGTTTAGAAATCACTATCTTGTTTTCGGTGTCATTGATCGAACCAATGATCATTCTCTAAAATTTCTCAGGGAACAAATCTGGTTTTATTTGGCTGGAATTTATAAGTAATTCTTATGATATATGACAACAGAAAAAGACGAACCCTTTTCAGATTCGTCTTTTTCTATTTCGCTTTATATTTTATTTCGCTGCTTTGTACAATTCATCGACCTTATTCCAGTTGATAACTGAAAAGAAAGCTTTAATGTAGTCTGGGCGAACATTGCGATATTTCACATAGTAAGCATGCTCCCAAACATCAATTCCCAAAATAGGTGTTTTTCCTTCAGAGATTGGCGTATCTTGGTTAGCAGTTGACATCACTTCTAGCTTACCTTCTTTGTTTACCACTAGCCAAGCCCAGCCTGAACCAAAGCGAGTCGTTGCAGCTGTCGTAAAGGCTGTTTTGAAATCGTCAAATGAGCCAAAAGTTGCTTCAAGATCTGCTGCTAATTCTGCTGATGGTGCTATTTCTTCTGGAGTCATTAATTCCCAGAAAAGAGCATGGTTGAGATGACCACCACCATTATTGATTACTGCTTGACGGATATCGGTTGGAATAGTCTCAACATCAGCTAAAAGTCGCTCTAAATCCTCACCGATTTCAGGATGTTTTGCTAGCGCCGCATTTACATTATTTACATAAGTATTGTGGTGTTTGTCATGATGCAAGTGCATGGTTTCTTCATCAATATACGGTTCCAAAGCATCGTAAGCATAAGGTAGATCAGGTAAAATAATTGCCATTGGTTTTTCCCCTTTATCATTTTATATGAAAATGATAACGTAGACCCACAAAATTTTCAACTTATTTGCTTATAAGTTGTGGGTTACAATCTTTAATAAAGCTAAGTCAAATAAGTAATCTTTTTCATAAACCCCTGATTTAATCTGATAATCTGTTTCAATCAAACAGGAGAGAGACTTTTGTAAAATTTCCAAGGATAATGAGCGGACATCGCGCAAGGCATATTTAATTTGATAAGGATTCACCTTTCGTCCTAAATAACCAGACAAATCTGCTACAATCTGACTTTCATTACGTCCATTTTCAAAGAGGATTTTCACTTGTGCAAATATACGAAACTGGCCCAACATAATCGCAATCAGCTTGATTTCATCTTCACCTTGCAAGGTCAAATCTCGTACCAAACTTCTCGCTGCGTCCACCTTTTGATGCAAAATCATCTGGGTAAGATCAAAAATATTATCTTGTAAAGTTTTTGGAATTGCTTCAGCAATGTCCTCGCTTGTAATGATGCCATCTTTTTTATAATCCTTTAAAAAAGCTAAGTTTTTACTAATTTCACTAAAATCGAAACCAGATTTAATAAGCAATTCTTCTAAAACTTGCGAACGAAGTTCTAACCCCTGTTCTTGAACTTGCTTACTAAAATAGGTGCGTAAGTCTTGTTCTTTGGGCTCACTTGCTTCAAAAATTTTACCATCTCGCTTGAGCAATTTTACAATTCGCCGTTTACTGTCTAACTTCCCTTCTGCAAAAATGACTAATTTTGTCGTATCTGCAGGATTTTCCAAATATTGCTCAAAAGATTTTAATTCCTCATCTGTCAAATAGCGCTTTTTAGCCGTTGTTATATCTAAAAAATGATCCAAAATAACGATTTTCTCTTCGGAAAAGAAGGGCAAACTCACTAAATCGATCTCCACATCTGGATAAGCAGCTTCTTTCATATCGAAATGGGTATAACGCAAATCTGCAGCTTCATAACAAATCTGCTGTAAGAACTGAGATTTTAATAATTCAAACTGACCCACGTCATCACCAGTCAAAATGGTTACAGCCGGCAAATTTTCTAAGCATAGCTGATTAACTTCTTCAATTGCTAGCATGATAACCTCCTTTTACGAGATTTATTTTTTAACACACTCTTTACTCTATCACAACTCTTGGGAAAAGACTGATTGGCATCTCAAACCAACTCCGTCCCACTTGCATCTTGCTTGATTTTGCCAGCTTTCATCAGACCGCCTAAAGCTTTTTTAAACTGTCCTTTGGAAATGCCAAAGGTAGTCTTTATATCCTCTGGGGACGACTTATCATTCAAAGTCATAAAGCCTCCTTGACTTTCTAGATATGTCAGAATCATTTGAGCATCATTTTCCAGCATCTCAAAAGAGCGAGGTTTGAGTGAAAGATTGAGGGTACGATCAACTTCCCGAAAGCCAATCACCCGCACATCTAGCACTTGACCGAGACGTGGCTCGGTATAACGTTCGCTGGGGTGGATAAAGCCCAGCATATTATTCTCCGGCAGATAAACAAAGGTGCCAGAGAGTTTGAGTCGATAAACAATGGCTGGCCAATTTTGATTTTGCATATTATTGTATGCAGGACGCGCTAAGCGCTGAAAATCCTCCTGATAGGCCAAAAGTCCCCAGATTCGGTCTTTTTTATCGACATCTAGGCGAATATAAAGCTGATCCCCTTTTTTTGGCCAGAGTTCTTTTATCTCCGGCAAGATGTCCAGCGACACTACGATTTGCTTATCCGGAAGTCCTGTGTCGACAAAGACCCCCAGATCTTTGCGAACTTCTGTTACCATCCCCCAACCAAAAGTCGTCTGAGTTGCTGTGACTTCGAGAGTCGTCAGGCGAAGTCTCTGTTTCATATCACTATAGACAAAACCTTTGACCGTTTCTCCTAGCTGATACTCACCTTCTTCTTTAGCTAAAGCATAAGTCTGACCATCCTTTTGAACAAAGTAAAAGCGATCGTTTTCATCGGTTACTAGACCTGTTATAAATGTTGCAAGATTTGTATTCATTTTTCTCTTTCTACCATTTAAAGGAGCATTGCTTCAGCTCCCTTTCAAAAGAAACTCAGCTAGCCAAACTAACTGAGTTTTAGTTTTTCATTTTCAATCATGGAAAGAAACATCACACTTCAAGCAATTCTTTTTCCTTAGTAGAAGTCATTTCATCGATGTGTTTAACAGCGTCATCTGTCACTTTTTGAATGTCTTTTTCAAGACCTTTCAGTTCATCTTCAGTAATTTCTTTTGCTTTTTCTTGCTTTTTCGCTTCATCCATAGCATCACGGCGGATATTCCGGATAGCAATCTTAGCATTCTCTCCAACTTTTTTAACTTCTTTAGCCAAATCACGACGAGTCTCTTCCGTCAAAGCAGGAATGACGAGACGGATAACAGAACCATCACTAGCAGGTGTAATACCCAGATCAGAAGCATTCAAAGCACGTTCAATATCTTTAATAGATGATTTATCAAAAGGTGTTACCAATAACACACGCGCTTCTGGAATTGTGATAGAAGCAATTTGATTGAGTGGAGTTTCCACTCCATAGTATTCTACTGTAATGCGATCTAAAAGACTAGCATTCGCACGCCCAGCACGAATACTACCAAATTCACGTGCTAAACTTTGGTGTGATTGGGTCATTCTTTCTTTCGCTTTTTCTACAATTGCATTTGCCATAACTTAATCCTCTTCTTTTTCTACATTATTTGAAACAGTTGTTCCGATTTGTTCTCCGAAAACAACCCGTTTAATATTACCAGATTCGTTCATATTGAACACAACAAGATCAATATCATTGTCCATTGAAAGGGTAGAAGCTGTTGAATCCATAATCCGCAATCCTTTGTTAATCACATCACGGTGAGTCAATTCATCAAACTTCACAGCTGTCTTATCTTTCTTTGGATCTGCATTATAGACCCCATCAACACCGTTTTTCGCCATAAGAATCGCATCAGCTTCAATCTCAGCTGCACGAAGGGCAGCTGTTGTATCCGTTGAAAAATAAGGTGAGCCAACACCGGCACCAAAAATGACGATACGACCTTTTTCCAGATGGCGAAGTGCTCGTCCACGAATGTAAGGTTCTGCCACTTGCTGCATTGCAATCGCAGTTTGTACACGAGTATCCACACCTACTTGTTGCAATGAATCAGCCATCACCAATGCATTCATAACGGTCCCAAGCATTCCAGTATAGTCAGCCTGCACACGATCCATTCCTGCTTCTGCCGCAGGCTCTCCACGCCAGAGATTCCCACCACCGATAACAAGGGCAATTTCAATACCCAAATCATGCACTTCCTTGATTTCCTCTGCCATTTTTTGAACGGTTGAAATGTTAATTCCTATCCCTTTCTCACCAGCAAGAGCTTCACCTGATAACTTGATTAAAATACGTTTATATTTCGGGACTACCATTTTTACTCTCCTTATTTTATCTGTACTATTTTACCATAATTTATAATTTTTATATAGTCCTATTTTTTAAAATATCAAAATTAACAAAAGAAATTTAGTTTTTTTGACTGACTCCTACTTCAATAATGTATGTAGCATATCCTTTTTTCTCTTAATAGATTAATTGATTTATTCCAAAAACGTTGTTGCTTTTATCTGCTATTTTTATCAGTCTGATAAACTCCATTTAAATATGAGTTATTCATAAAAAAACCCTATCCATCGATAGAGTTTTTATTCTTAAATTAAAGCGAGTTGACATCAACCTTAATACCTACACCTTGAGTAGTAGTGATAGTAAGATTTGTCATGTATGTTCCTTTTACAGTAGCTGGTTTTGCTTTGGCAATCACATCGTGGAATGCTTTAAAGTTTTCAACCAACTTGTCAGCTTCAAATGAAACTTTACCAATAATAGCTTGTACGTTACCTGCACGGTCTGCGCGGTAAGTAATCTTACCCCCCTTAGACTCTTCAACTGCTTTAGCAACGTCCATTGTTACAGTACCAGTTTTAGGGTTTGGCATCAGGTTACGAGGACCAAGGACACGTCCAAGGCGACCTACAAGTGCCATCATGTCAGGTGTAGCGATTACTACGTCAAAGTCCAACCAGCCGTCATTGATTTTTGCAACAAGATCATCTTCACCAACAAAGTCTGCACCAGCAGCTTTTGCTTCTTCTGCTTTTGCACCGCGTGCGAACACAAGCACACGCTGAGTTTTACCAGTTCCGTTTGGAAGAACCATTGCACCACGGATTTGTTGATCCGCTTTTTTTACATCAATGTTCAAGTTATAAGCAACTTCTACAGTTGCGTCAAATTTTGCAAAGTTTGTTTCTTTTGCAAGTGCTACAGCTTCTTCTACACTGTATGCTTTTGTGCTGTCGATTTTTTCAAGAGCAGCACGAAGTTGTTTGCTTTTTTTAGCCATTTTCTATTCTCCTTGTAAGTGGTTCAATCGATTTTCATCTCCCACGTCCTTCTCGTCTGATGAAGTCTTGCGGGTTTGGGTGTTATTGATTAGTCAACAACAGTGAATCCCATAGAACGAGCAGTACCTTCGATCATACGCATTGCAGACTCAAGGTTTGCAGCGTTCAAATCTGGCATCTTCGTTTCAGCAATTTCTTGTACTTGTGCACGAGTAACTGTTGCAACTTTCGTTTTATTAGGTGTACCTGATCCTTTTTCGACACCAGCAGCTTTTTTCAAAAGAACTGCAGCTGGTGGAGTCTTTGTAACGAAAGTAAATGATTTGTCTTCGTATACAGAGATAACAACTGGAATAATCATGCCAGCTTGATCAGCTGTGCGAGCGTTGAACTCTTTTGTGAATCCCATGATATTGATACCGGCTTGACCAAGCGCAGGACCAACTGGTGGAGCTGGAGTAGCTTTACCAGCAGGGATTTGCAATTTTACAAGTTTTTCGACTTTTTTAGCCATTTTTAAATCCTCCTTTGTGGTTTTGGCGGCAATTAAAGATTTTTACCTCCCACAAGTATGCTCATACATACCTTTCTATTATACACTAAAGCTGCTAAATTGCAAGAAAAAACACGAAAAATTTTTCTATCTTTCTCCAGTTTTTATGGTAAAATAAACTTATGACATTATTAAAAATAGCTTCTGTTTTATTTATCTTTTTAACTATTATTTTAACTATTATTATCACCAAATTATTTCGTCTGAAACGATTTGGCTTAAATTTTGCAGATTTGGCCTTTCCACTTCTCGTGCTAGAGTTCTATGTCATCTCAGATAAAGCTTTCTATCACAGCTTATTGCCAGAACTGACTTTAGCGCTCTCTACCTTAGCAATTGCTATTACCGTTTATTTTCTTAGAGTTAAACGCAGTTTTTACTATACCAGATTTTTTAAATTCTTCTGGCGAGCTGGTTTTATTTTGACCTGCTTTCTATATCTCGCTATGGTGATTGGTTTGTTTTTATCAAAATGAAAAAATATCGGAAGTTTTAGATTTCCGATATTTTTTTTGCTGCTTGATATCTGTTCAACCATTGATCACATGTAGCAAATAATCGATTACTAATATATTGAAAGAATCTCATTAGCGATTCTAACATTAAAGAGAGAATGATTGTGAGGATAATGGTGATAGGTGAGATTTTAGATAAAGAAAAGATAGAGTGAAATAATAATCCTGAAACTATTAACCCAATAATATTAAAAAGTACTATCGTCGTTTTCATTCGATTGAGTGGCTGGATTAGTTTTATGATAATAATAAAACCAACTACGGCTAACAAGATAACTGATGAAGTTGCAACTTCTTGCGTAGATAATCGAAAAATTCGACCGCACACCATGACAATCAAAACGGCTAGCAAATCAACAAGCGCTGCCGGTATAGCATTCTGCAAAACTGTTCTAATAAAACGCCCTCGAATGCGTTGTTTATTCGGTTCCAGAGCTAACATAAATCCTGGAATCCCAATCGTAAATGCACTAATCAAAGAAATTTGGGAAGCTTGTAATGGATAAGTAAAAGCAAACAAGCTAGATAAAATAGCTAGCGAAATGGAAAAAATATTTTTTACAAGAAATAAGCTAGCAGAGCGTTGAATGTTATTGACAACTCTGCGTCCCTCTGTCACAATGTGGGGCATATGTGAAAAATCAGAATCCAGCAGAACAACTTGTGCAATTTGCTTAGTAGCATTATTGCCAGATTCCATAGCAATGCTGCAATCTGCTGTCTTCATCGCTAAGATATCATTCACACCATCCCCTGTCATGGCGACTTTGTGCTGATTGGCTTGAAGCGCTTGAATAAATTTTTGTTTCTGTTGAGGAGTTACTCGACCAAAGATAGTATATTTTTCAACTGCTTGAGTGATTTTTTCATCAGTATCTAACGTTTGTGCATCTATATAATTATCTGCATGAGGAATCTCTGCTTTGGCAGCAACTGCCGCAACTGTGACAGGATTATCTCCTGAGATAACTTTAACTTCCACACCTTGAACATTAAAATATGAAAATGTTTCAGCCGCATTTTCTCGAATTGGATTTTCCAAAAGGATAAATAATAGTGGTTCTATCGTTTGAGTTAACTCACCTGTAAATGGTTGTTCTTTTGACTCAGCAAAAACAAGAACTCGCGTTCCACTTTCTGCATACTTTTGGATATAGCTGCGATATTCTTCCAGTTTTTCTTTTAATACAAATTCTGGAGCTCCTAAAATAAAGGTTCCCTCGTTAAAGCAAATGGCACCAAATTTGTTTTTTGAGCTAAACGGAAAGGTTGACAATACAGCCCAAGACTCTTTTGCTATTTCTGACACAAAAAAGTTTCGAATCGCTGCAATCGTTTCATTCTCATCTGGACTTGCTGCTAGATACTGTTTAAGAGCTTCGCGTGAGGTATTTTCGTTTTGATGGACAGAAAAAATTTGTGTGACCTTCATCGTATTTTCCGTAATGGTCCCAGTCTTATCTACACACAAAACATCCACACGAGAAAGAGACTCTATCCCTTTCATGCTATTTAACAAAACTTTCTGTCTCGCCAGACTAACCGCTCCTAAAGCTAAGGCTAAAGTCATCAACAGGTAGAGACCTTCTGGAATCATACCAATAATCGCCCCTACTGTCGAGACAATACTAACCTGAAAACTTTCATGATTGGTCACATAGCTTTGGAAAAATAAGATGAGTCCCAAAGGAATAATCAAAAATCCAATCGCCTTGACCAGATTATTGACAGAATGAACCATTTCAGATTCTTCTTTTCCAGATACTTCCTTGGCTTTCAACGTTAGTTGATTGATGTAAGAATCATCGCCTACTTTTTCTAAACGAGCATAAGCCTTGCCAGATACGACAAAACTACCTGACATGATGGTGTCATTTTCTTTCTTTACAATTTCGTCAGCCTCACCAGTTAATTGTGCTTCATTGACCCTCAAACCACCTGATACAAGGTAAGCGTCTGCATAAATTTGATCGCCTGCGGAAAAAAGAACGAGATCATCTTGTACTAGATCTTTCGTGTCTAGCTGAACTTCTCTTCCGTCTCGCATGGCAATTGCCGTATTGTGATGAAGCAACTGCATTTTACTCAATATTTTTCTAGCTCTTAATTCCTGAACAATTCCAATCAAAGAATTAATAATAACAATAGGTAAAAAAAGTAAATTATTCCATGATTGTACAATAACTAGCAACACAGCAAGGACAAAAAATATAAAATTAAAATAAGTAAACACATTCGACTGAATGATTTGCCAAGTTGTTTTTTCCGTGCTAACCGTTACTTCGTTGACCAAGCCTTTTTGGACGCGTGCTTTAACTTCTTTTTGACTAAGCCCTGTAAGTATCTCTTTTGACATATAGCCTCCATTTACAAGTCATGGTCTAATTTTATCAAAAAAGTCGAGTTTAAACCGTAGAAAAGTTACAGAATTGAAAAACATGAGATTTTCCATACTTTTTCTACAGAACTTTTGAAAGTTGATGAAAAGAAGCGATTCTACAACAAAAATGACTTTTTTCATAAGAACATTTGTTTCAATCAAACAAATTAGAAAATCTTCTTATCTCAACCTCAAGGAGTATAAACTTTTCAATAGCACAGTCCATTTTTAGTTGTTCAATAACACTTTTCTTGGCTTGGTTCCTTCTGCTGGTCCGATAACACCAGCAGCTTCTAGCTCTTCCATAAGCCGAGTTGCACGATTAAATCCGACAGACAATCGACGTTGGAGCATTGAAGCACTGGCCTTTTGAGTTTCTATAACTAAAGCCTTGGCTTCTTCAAAGAGTGGATCTCCTTGTTCATTCTCGCTACCTGAATCCATATCATTTTCAGATACTTCTCCCGGGTCAAAATTATCATCATAATCAGCTTCTGCCTGATTCTTGACAAAGGTTACAATGCGCTCTACATCTTCATCAGAAATGAACGATCCTTGCAGACGAACAGGATGATTTTCATCAATCGGCTTAAAGAGCATATCCCCACGTCCCAAGAGTTTCTCAGCGCCATTTTCATCTAGAATCGTTCGACTATCGGTTCCGCTAGAGACAGCAAAAGCAATTCGTGACGGAACATTGGCCTTGATGAGTCCAGAAATAACATCAACTGACGGACGTTGGGTAGCTAAAATCATATGAATCCCAGCTGCTCGTGCCTTTTGCCCTAAGCGAATAATGGCATCTTCCACTTCTTTGCTAGCTACCATCATGAGGTCTGCCAACTCGTCCACAATGACCACAATCAAAGGAAGAGGAATTTGTTTATATTCCGGTTGACTTGCATTGTATTCAGCTACCTTAGCATTGTATCCTGCAATATTGCGAGCACCGACCTTAGAAAAGAGCTCATAACGATTTTCCATTTCATCTACCACTTTTTGCAGTGCTCGACTCGCCTTGCGAGGGTTAGTCACAACGGGGATAAGCAAGTGAGGAATATCATTATAAACAGACAATTCAACCATTTTAGGATCGACCATCATGAACTTGACTTCATCTGGTCGTGCTTTCATGAGAATACTAGCAATAATGCCATTGACTGCAACAGATTTCCCTGAACCAGTCGATCCTGCTACTAGCAAGTGAGGCATTTTTGCCAAATCAAACGTCCGAACAGATCCATTGACGGCTTTTCCTAGAGGAATTTCGAGTAATTTCTTATCATCTGTCTTAGACTGTTCCCAGAGTTCACGGAAAGTGACCGTCGCAATCTCTGAGTTTGGTACTTCAATTCCGACCAGAGATTTACCTGGAATGGGTGCCTCAATCCGCACATCTTTAGCGGCCAAAGCCAAAGCTAAATCGTCAGAAAGATTGGAAATACGATTAACCCGCACGCCGACAGATGGTTTAACTTCATACTTAGTCACAGATGGTCCGATTTCAGCTCGTTCAACAGTAGCACGAATACCAAAGCTAGCAAAGGTTTCTTCTAAAATCTTGATATTTCCGCGGACAATTTTCTTTTCTTTTGATTGATTTTTAGGCTTATCAGGCGCAAACAAATTGATCGTTGGCAGTTTGTAATCGAAACTTTCTTTAGGAGTGAAATTCACTTCCACATCTTCATCTATATCATCTTGCTGATCTTCTTCATGTGATTTCTCAGTTATATCCTCATCATAATCGTAGATTTCCGGTTCTCCCTCTTCAAATTGAATCGGAGTATGCGCCAAAACATCACCATTTAAAATTTCTTCCATTTCAGGATCAATTTGAGATTCATCTTGCTCCACCTGAATAGCATTCATTGTTTCCTGTGCAGCTTTTTCTTCTTTCTCCACAAATCGTTGTTGGCGCTTCGCTTCCCGCTTTTCATTCCATGTATGATAAACTTCACTTAATTTTTCAAAAATATCATAAATTGAATATGGACTGATAAGAAGGAAACCTAACAATATCAAGAGAACACCAATAAAGTAAGAACCAATATTTGAAAATAAAAAGGCCACAGGAGCATAAAGAGCAGCTCCTAATAAACCGCCACCAGCAAAAGCACTGACTTTAAATGAGCTTAAATCTGTTAAAATCCGTGACAAGGTTATACTCAGAACCTGCTCTTTTAAATTTAAAATATTTACAAAATAAGCTTGAAATATGAGTAGAAAGCCAATAAAAATACTGAAAAAGCCTGATTTATAACCTTCATGCTTATTGACCCACTTAAAAAAGAAAAGATAAATGAGACTACCTATAATAGCCATATAGGCCAAACTTCCTACTAATAATCGAATAAGGTTGTAAAGAGTGATTCCAACGGCACCCCATTTTAAGGCTGCAAAAAGAAGCAAAAAAGCAACTCCGAAAGTTACTAACATCCTTCGAATAGCTTTTTGACGTTCTAATTCTGCTTTTGTCGGCCGTCGTGTTGTTCGGCCTTGTCTACTATTTTTCTTATTTGCCATAACTTTTATTATATCATAAGTTAGCTGCTAATCCAATGAAAGAAAAAAGCAGAAGTTCCATGTTTCCACTTTTTAAACAACATTGCTTACTTCCAAATCACATCATCATTCCCATCATCTTCTGGCAAGACAAACCACAAAATCAAGTAAGGGATCAGACCGATTCCATATACAAAAAATGCTACTCCCCAGATTAGTCGTACAATGGTAGGATCAATGTCAAAATAATTTGCAACACCTGCACAAACACCCGCAATTTTTTTATTTCGCACGTCTCTTGTCAATCTTTTAGCCATTCTCTGTCCCTCCTTTATAGATTTATTATAACATAAAATGTTTATCATTAAATTAATCTAATAAAGAATTTCCGTATACTAATTGTCAAAAATTCATCGTCAGCAGGATTAAAAACATTACTTTTGCAATCGACCTAGAATAAAGTGAGAAATTGGTCTAACAATCAGAAAATTCAAAAGAAAAGCTACAATAAAATTGGTTAGCCAAGTTCCTAGATAATTGGCTAGTGAAAGCGGTACGCTATTAAAAAATATACCATAAAAAGGCATCGGTGAAACCATGATCAGAACCATACCACCTGAAACAAGAATAATTTTCTACCAAGTTTTATGGCATTCCGTTAAAAATTTAAAAGCAAGTTCTTTTACAACTGATTCTGCTACAAGTAGGTCCAAGAAAAAAGCGATAAACAATCCTGGCACATATCCCATTGCTAAATGAATCCCCCAAAAATACCCTACAACAGACAACTACAAAATGCTCATTTCCAAAACCCTCATGCTACACATGAGGACTGTAAAAAAATAATGATTCCTTAAAATTCTTAGGCAGCAAATGCCCCATTTCTTTATTGCTAAACACTATTTTAGTACAAAAAAGAGTCCGATAGTGCCTTTTAGTTAGCATAGATAACCTCTCAAAAGGTTTGAAAAATTAGCTTGTTTATAGTAAAATGTGAATAGTTTTAAATTCAGAAAGGACATGTATGAAAAAATTACTCATTTTAGCATTGGCTGGAGCCTTATTTTTAACAGGCTGTGGCAGCATAAAAAAAGCTATTCGGGGAAATGAGACTTCGGGATCAAGTACAACAACATCCAGTTCAGATACCACAGATAAATTAGCTGAAGAACGAAAAAAAGTATTGACAGATAAGAATATCTCTTTCCCGCAATTGTCTGATAAAGTCGCAGATAATGAAGCACAAGTGAAAATAATAACGACAGAAGGTGCTATCACTCTAAAACTTTTTCCTAAATATGCTCCGCTGGCTGTAGAAAATTTCTTGACTCATGCTAAAGAAGGTTATTACAATGGCTTGATTTTCCATCGTGTCATCAAAGATTTTATGATTCAAACAGGAGATCCCCTAGGAAATGGTACTGGCGGGGAATCAATTTGGAAAGGAAAGAATGAAAAGATTGATTCTGGAAGCGGATTTAAAACAGAGATTTCTCCTTATCTCTACAATATCCGTGGTGCGTTATCAATGGCTCGTTCTTCAGATCCAAATTCTAACGGTAGCCAATTCTTTATCAATCAAAACAATAAAGATAATTCTAGCAGACTATCAAGCGATGCTTATCCTGAAAAAATCATTGAAGCCTATAAAAAAGGGGGGAATCCTAGCTTAGACGGCGATTATACAGTTTTTGGACAAGTTACTTCTGATATGGAAGTTGTAGATAAAATTGCTACAACAGAAACCAGTGAAAACGATAAACCCAAAAAAGAGATTAAAATTGAGAAAATTGAAATCATCAAAGATTATACATTTAAGAAATAAAGACAAAACAGAGTCTGGAACAAAAATGTTCCAGACTCGTTTGCTTTCTATACACAGTAGTTAAGTGGGCTCTAATGCGCTAATGTTTCAGCTTTTACAGACCTACTAGACCTTGCAGAGGTGAGATGGTAAAATCGATTTCTTACGAAATACCGATTTTTATCCCACCCCCCGTTTTGTTTATTCTTACGTTAATTGATTAAAATCCCAAATCTGATCCATCCAGCCTTCATAGAAATCAGGCTCGTGGCAGACCATGAGAATGCTGCCTTTGTATTCTTTCAGAGCTCGCTTCAGCTCTTCCTTGGCATCTACATCCAGGTGGTTGGTCGGCTCGTCCAGCACCAGAACATTATTTTCTCGGTTCATGAGGAGGCAAAGGCGAACCTTGGCCTGCTCCCCTCCGGATAGGACTTGAATCTGACTTTCGATATGCTTAGAAGTTAGACCACATCTAGCCAGAGCTGCTCGAACTTCTGCCTGATTAAGAGCTGGGAAGGCGTTCCAGACTGCTTCGAGCGGCGTCTGACGATTGCCGCTTTCAACTTCCTGCTCGAAATAACCCAATTCCAGATAGTCTCCACGTTCTACTTGACCTGCTATTGGAGGAATGATACTTAGCAAACTCTTTAGCAGGGTGGTTTTTCCGATTCCGTTAGCTCCTATAATGGCAACTTTCTGATTACGCTCAAAAGTTAAATTAAGCGGTGAAGTTAATGGACGATCGTAACCAATTTTCAAATCCTGAGTTTGAAAGATAAAGCGACCAGGCGTGCGAGCAGATTTGAAGTCAAAGGAAGGCTTGGGCTTTTCACTCTGCAGCTCAATAATGTCCATCTTATCCAGCTTTTTCTGACGGGACATTGCCATATTCCGAGTAGCTACACGGGCTTTGTTGCGCGCTACGAAGTCTTTTAAATCAGCAATTTCCTTCTGCTGCCGTTCATAGGCTGCTTCCAGTTGAGATTTTTTCATTTCATAGACTTCCTGAAACTGATAATAATCTCCAGAATAACGAGTCAGATGCTGATTTTCCACATGGTAGACGATATTGATCACATCGTTTAAGAAAGGAATATCGTGCGAGATCAGAACAAAGGCATTTTCATAGTTCTGTAGGTAGCGTTTAAGCCAGTCAATGTGCTCAACATCCAGATAGTTGGTTGGCTCATCCAAGAGTAGGATATCCGGTTTTTCCAGAAGCAGCTTAGCCAAGAGAACCTTAGTCCGTTGCCCACCAGATAGCTCTGTCACATCACTCTCCATGCCGTAGTCCATAACACCTAATGCTCGTGCGACCTCGTCAATCTTAGCATCTAGAGTATAGAAATCTCGGCTCTCCAAGCGATCCTGTAGCTCGCCCACTTCCTCCATAAGAGCATCAACATCGGCTCCTTCCTCAGCCATGCCCATATAGATTTCATTGATACGAGCCTCTGTCTTGAAAAGCTCGTCAAAAGCCGTGCGCAAGACATCGCGGACAGACTGGCCTTGCTCCAACACAGCATGCTGATCCAGATAGCCAGCAGTTACATATTTAGACCACTCAACCTTACCCTCGTCCGGTAGCATTTTCCCTGTCACAATGCTCATAAAGGTTGACTTCCCCTCACCATTAGCACCAACCAAGCCGATATGCTCACCCTTGAGTAGACGGAAGGATACATCCTCAAAAATAGCCCTGTCACCAAAACCGTGGCTGAGATTTTTTACTTCTAAAATACTCATCTTTTCTCCTCTATCATTGATTGCAGTTCCTTGATTATACCATCAAAAGAGATTTTTTGGCAAGACAGAAGAAAAGGAAAAGCGAGCCACTTAAGTCTCGCTTGCTTGTTCTCAATTCGCATGATGAGTATGCTTAGTAATCCACTGGGTCAGTTTGATATTAAGCCAAAAACCATAAATACCAAAAGTAATAAGCGTCAAGAGCCACCACTTAATCCAATTTCCAAAAAGCTGCATGGCCGTACCGTCAAAATAGAGACGGTGCCCGTCAATGACCGTATGCTTTACCTTCCAATTATATAGGATACACATGCCCCAAGGTGCACAGATACCTAGCGTCAAAACTGTAATCAAGATAGCTAAAATAGCATGACCAATATAAGAAAATAGACCACCATCAAAATAAGACTCTTTGTACATACTATCTCCTCCCCTATTTAAACCAACTCTTTCAGAAACTGAATCAGTGTTTCTGCAGAACGTTTACCAGCTTCAAGAATGAACTCATCAAAAGTAACATTAGCATCATGACTAGCAGTGTCGCTCATAGCTCGGAGAACCATAAAAGGTAGGCCAATCGAGTGAGTAGCTTGGGCAATAGCAGCGCCTTCCATCTCGACAGCTAAAACATCTGGAAAATGCTGCTTAATGGCATGAATCTTATCTTGACCGGCAACAAAGCTGTCACCTGTCGCAATCAAACCAACACGACTCGTCTGATGTGTCTTTTCCAAAACTTTCTTCATTTCAGCAACCAGATAGCGACTAGCTTCAAAATAAAGCGGCTGCCGTGCCATTTGTCCGTATTCATAACCAAAAGCTGTTACATCTACATCGTGGTATACTAGACGGTCAGCAACTACAATATCGCCGATAGCCAGACCTTCTGCCACCGCTCCAGCAGAACCTGTATTGATGACAGCTGTAACCTTGAAGTCATTGACCAAAACAGCTACACTCATAGCAGACATGACCTTGCCGATGCCGCTTTCTACCAGCACGACCTCATGTCGACCGATACTTCCTGTATGGTAAACATGCCCCAAACGTAAGTGTTTTTCAGCATTTTCTAAGTTTTCCACTAAGATTTTTAATTCCTCAGGCATAGCTGCAATAATTCCGATTTTCATTATTTCCTCTCATTCTATCATAAAAAAAGCGAAAGTCTAAGCTTCTCGCTTTTTTATAGCCAAATAATAGCAGCAATCAAAGCCATCAAAAGCAGGACAATCCAAAATAGAATTTTGTTTAATTTCGCTTGAAATACTCCACGTTTTGCATTTTCAATGCGTCGGCTTTTGGTTACCGTTGGTTCCACATCAATTTGCAGCGTATCTTGATTGAAGCCACTATTTTGAGAGGAATAACCAAATTGACTTCTGGTCGTTTTTAAAATTTTGGTTTCTTCCTCATCATGCAAAGGTGGACCTGAAATATCTTCACCACGATTTGCCCTTTCAATCATTTCATCTGTTAATAAAGGTCTTCCCATAAGCGTTCCCCTATCTTCGATTCATTTTCATTTCCCAATATTGGAGTGCAATAATAGTTTTTGCATCACAAATACCACCACTAGCAAGGAGAGCTTTCGCTTCTTCCAAGGTCACTTCATAGAGTTCTAACGTCTCGTCCTCATCTTGTGGACGAGGATTTTCAACTTTTGTCAAATGGCTAGCGCTATAAAGTCTGATTCGCTCATTGCAAAAGCCAATCGCCGAATAGAAATCATAGAGCAGTTCCAATTCACCTGTATAGCCGGTCTCTTCTTCCAATTCACGCAAAGCAGCAGCTTTAGGATCCGCATTTTCACCGACTTCTAACTTGCCTGCCGGAATTTCATAAGAGGTTGCTTCAATAGCTTTGCGGTACTGCTTGACCAAAATCATTTTGTCTTCTGGGGTTAACGCAATAACTGCTACAGCACCATTATGGAAAATCAAATCACGATAAGCTGTACCTTTCCCAGCCGGTAGCTGAACTTTATCCTTGACAAGGTTAAAAATAGGACCTTGATAAATTTCTGTTCGTTTTAGCGTTTTTTCTTCAAAATCCATAGCCGTTCCTACTTATTATCTGGATGATGTGGCAAGCGTTTTGCGTATTCATCTTTGTTAATCTGACGTCCACGTCCGATGGCAATAGCGTCTGCTGGTACATCCTTAGTAATGGTTGAGCCTGCACCGACAAGAGAATTGTCTCCAAGCTCCACTGGCGCAATAATGGTCGAATTAGAACCTACAAAAACATTATTTCCAATGACTGTCTTAAATTTATGCTGTCCATCATAATTCACTGTAATCGTTCCAGCACCAAAATTAACATTCGCTCCCACTTCAGAATTTCCAATATAGGTCAAGTGTCCAGCTTTGGTATTTTCACCGATAGAAGAGCCTTTCACTTCAACAAAATTTCCTACATGTACATTTTTAGCAAGATGTGAATTTGGACGGACATGAGCGTAAGGTCCTACCGTTACACCATCTGCAACTGTAGACTCCTCAATCATCGAATTTGTAATCACAGTTTGTTCTCCGATAATAGAGTCAACGATATACGTACCGTTTGTCAAAATGCTGCCTGCACCAATTTTCGTTTTTCCTTTCAAGGTAACATTGGCTTCAATTTGGACTTCTGGTTCAATTTCTACATCTACATCAATATAAGTCCCTTCTGGATTAACAAAACTAACACCATTTAGCATGTGAGCTTGATTGATGCGCCGATGCATAATGCCTTCTGCTGTTGCCAACGCTATGCGGTCATTAACTCCCAGACTTTCATCAAAATCTTTCAGAGTATAAGCGCCGACTTTTTCACCATTTTCACGGAAAATGCTGATTACATCTGTGATGTAGTATTCTCCTTGCGCATTATTGGTGTTGATATTTTTCAATGCCTCAAAGAGACGAGCATTATCAAAAACGTAAGTTCCTGTATTGATTTCCTTGATTTGTTTTTCAAAATCCGAAGCATCTTTTTGCTCCACAATTTTGAGTACTTCTCCATGCTGATTACGGACAATCCGACCATAACCAAATGGATTTTCCGCTTCTGCTGTCAAAATCGTTGCAACATTCTTGTGATTGATATGAAAGTCAATCAGATTTTTCAGGCTTTCTCCTGTAATTAAAGGAGTGTCTCCTGCAATCACCAATGTTTGTCCTGCCAGTCCTTTCAGTGCAGGCTCTGCCATCATAACTGCATGACCAGTTCCCAACTGCTCGGTCTGACGGACAAATTCTGTCTGACCTGCCAATACTTGCTCAACCATTTCTGCTTTGTGCCCAATCACCGTCACAGTCTTTCTTGGTGCAATGGCAGTAACACTTCTAAACACATGTTCTAACATGGAAATTCCAGCAACTTTGTGGAGCACTTTTGGTAGATCTGATTTCATACGAGTGCCTTTTCCAGCTGCTAAAATAATTGCATAATTTGTCATAATAGTTCCTTTTATCAAAGTAAATTTACTTTATTATATCACTTTTTGTATCATTTGTTAAGATTCTCTCTGTAATGCTTTAATTTACATCTTTTATAGCGGCTAAACCTTGTGAAATTCTTCTAAGACAACACCGCTTTCTTGCGAAAATTCCAAACCGGCTTCTGCTAGCCATGCTGTAAAAAGTTCCTGATGGACTTGCTGCCAATAAGTCAATGATTTGTCTCCTTCTCCTTCCTTAAAGGCGTGATCGGCTGAAACTTGATTAAAAGGCAACACAGAGACTTTGGTGATTTCAACGATACAGACTGCCCTATCCTGACTGTCTAAAATGACATCAAAGCTTCCTGCCTGCGGCAAGGGCTCATTTTCAAGCTTATAGAGATCATAGGCCGAAGCTGTCGCTGTTTTCTCTCCACGCAGCACCAAATCAGCCAGTTGATCTGCAAAGACTCCGAAAGCCCAAGCATCGATTTTATCGCCAATAGCTGGATTGATTTTCCTATATGCCTGCCACATTTCTTTTGGGGTCATATTTACTCCTGCCTTTCTAAAGTGAAAATTATTATTTATAAAAAATCTTCCTACAAATCTGTATCTTTATCAAAATCAATAAAGCTTCTCATTCAAAATCTAAAAAGTCATCATGCTCATAATAGTAAAGCAAGGCCTGTAAGCACTCTTCATCAGTCGCTTCTGCTTTCTGCTCCATGACTGATAAGAGAACATCCGCAAAATCTTCACCATATAAATCTGGTCCAACCTTTGCTCTCTTACTTGTTTAGGGTGAATATCCCTATCATCCACGACCTGAGGATAATCGGCAAGTAAGTAACTGTCCTGAAAATTCAATCCTCCCTTGTCCTTATCATACAAACAGAAATCATCATCTAGCTTTTCCGACTTTACAGCCTCAATGATATCTTTTAAGAAATAAGTTTGATTTTTCTTCATTGGTCAAAACTCCCTTTCCATTCATAAGCCGGATAAGCTCCTAGACACTGATAGCCGAGGCTTTCTGCAACCTTCTTGGAAGCTCTATTGTGCGCATCCCATAGAGGAAAGAGTGAGCGTTTTTGAGCTTCTAAAATCATCTGGGCACCCAAGATTTTGGCCAATCCCTGCCTTTGGTAGGCTGGCTTGGTAGCAATTTCAATCTCAAGGGCTCCATGATAGACCAATCCTGTCGATACAGCGGCGATGATTTCTTCTCCCAAACAGAGTAAAAAGCCAAAGCCACCCGCTGCTTGAAACTGTTTAAAATCAGTAAAGTCACCCTGTAAATCCTGGGACCAAACTTCCTCAGCTAGACGCTCATATCTCGTCTCATCAATCAGAAAAAGTTGGCAGTTTGCTGGTATCTTGCTCTGCCATTTCTCCAAAGTCTCTGTGTCAAAGTCGGCCCTCGCCGCAAAAACATAGCGAGTAAACCGATGCAGCTCACTCTGGCTATCCAAGAACTCCTGCCAACTAGGCTCCTCGGAGACAATAACCTTGTCAGCCAATCTGTATTTAGCGCTATAATCCTGCCAAAAATCCGAATCCGCCTGACCAGCCAGAAAGATGAAATTTCCTAATTGGTATAGGCAGGCCGTCTCAGATTCGTTCATGAAGAGCTTTCCTAGGCCAGCGTCCAAACCGTAAAGTACCATATTTTTAGTCCAGGATTGGAAAAAGTTATTAGCTTTTTCATAGTTCGCATTCTTCATTCACTTACTTCAAACTCCAGTATATGTCGTTTTTTTATACTAATATAAATTTTTTATCATCTTATCAAGATTATCACTCTTAACAAACTTTATTTTATTCTTTCCAGTTAGCTCAATTATTTTATTTTTTCCTAGAATAATAGCAAGATTCTTTACAATAGACCGTTTTGACTGTTCGTTATGATAAACAAAAATAAACTGATATGGTACTCGATCATATTCAGCAAGTTCAAAACATTTCCTAAAGATTTCTTTGTCAAGTGGATTGACAGAATGTCCAAAAACAATAATGTTTTTTATGTTACTACTTTTGAAAAAAATTTCAAAATCATTACCAGTTTCTTTAATTGTTCGTTGATAATATTTTTGATAAGGAATCAAATCCAGATTAATAGCTTCAATATCATCTTCTTTGTCTTCTATACCAAATACCATTGTATTAATACCATTGTTAATACGATTAAAATCTATTTTCCCATGAATAAAGTGAGTACTCATTAACGGAATATTAAATAATTTCAATGCTGTATCAGTATAGTTGAAATTAATAACCTTCGATTTTTGAATCTCTGGAATAACGTCCAATACCGATTCTTTTTTACTAATTTTATTTTTGTCAAAGTCTAGACTATCAAGATAAGTAAGATAAAATTCTAAATAATTTGTTAATTCCTCCAAAGCATTAATAAAACTTTCGTTCGTTTTTTCAACGATAGCCATATTTGTTAATTGATTAGAATTTGTTACTGTTTCTTGATAAATGCACTCAACAACAAATTTGTATGTTACAAAGTTTTTCTTATGCCTAAATCTTTCTTTAAATTTTACTAAAGCTTGATTAGGTAAATATTCTTTGTAAATACTGAATAACTCCAAGTTTTCTTCAATATTTTCTTTCAAGTCGTAAACTGCTTCAGCAATATCTGAGATTATTGATTCGATACTAGACCAATTTGCTCCCAATTCTTCTCTATAATCCTTCATAAATTTAATAAATATATTATTATTTATCTCACCCAACCATTTTAGATTTCTTGACGAGTCAATTTTAGAATTGATAACCCCCTCTATCAAATCAATATCAAAAAAATCAAATCTTTTAGATCGTTTAATGGAAGTAACTTTATCAGAAAATTGGTTAAGCGAGTATTTATTTTCCTTTAAATCAAACAAAAATTTGTTGAAAATAATATTAAATTCTTCCAAATAGTCTGGCGAAATTCCAATAGCAGTCTGCTGTTTACATACTACTTGGTATTCTTTTAACATTTTTATCAGATCAGTAGAAAAAATTTGTAGTATTTCGTCAAAATTAAACTCTTTTAAAGTTTCAAAAATCAAATTTTCATATTCTTGAGTAGATGAAAAATCACAAACTTTCCTTTTTAAATCCGTTTCTATTTCACTTATATCTCCCCTTTCAAGTTTATTTAGATTTACTCTTTCAACTTCTTCTGAATCATATTCTGGATATCTAATTGGATAATTCAGGCAAATATAAATATAGTCTGAAAACATCAAAAAATCTTCATAACTAGTTTTTCTACCCATTGCTATATCAAAACCATTTCCCAAAATAAGAATATTGTCTGACATGTTCTTTCTCCTCACTTCAAGCTCCAACCACCGTCGATTTTGAGAATCTCACCCTGCATAGCAGCTGCCTTGCCACTGGCTAGAAAAAGGGTGACATCAGCCACTTCTTGAGGATCTAACCAGCGCTTGATCGGCGTTTCTTCAGCAACCCAATCTGCTAAGCCACCTGGTTCAAAATCTGCCGCAGTCATCTTGGTTTTGACTGCTCCTGGTGCAATTCCAAAAATCTGAATTCTTGCTTCAGCATAATCAAGTGCTAATTGCTTGGTAAATCCTGCTAAAGCATGCTTAGAAGAGGTATAAGCATGCCCGCCACCACCAGCTAAACTCGATGCGATAGAGCACATATTGATAATGATGCCTGAGTTTTTCTTCAACATCTGTGTCAGATAATAACGAGTTAATTCTACCGGTGTCACATAGTTAATCTCGAAAATTTCTTGGATTTCTTGAGCAGTCTGCTCCAGTAAAGGTTTATAATCATCTAGTACTCCAGCTGTATTGCAGAGGACATCTACCTGCGGACACCAGTTAAAAACTGACTGAAGCGCCAGCGTTAAATCTTGTTGAAGAAAATGAAAATCTCCTGTTAGATTTGGTTCTTTAGACTGGTCTACACCATAGACGCGCCAGCCATTTTCCAAAAAGAGCTGTGCCTGTGCTCGTCCAATCCCTGAACTGACTCCCGTCACCAATACTGTCTTAGTCATGAACTTCCACCCAGTCATTTGCTAAGACATCACAAGGAGTTGGGCTCCACATGGAAAAGCCTTCCCCTTCGCCTGACACGTTGATAAGAAAGTACGGAGTCACATCAAGTGTCACTCCATTTTGTTCAATGCTGTCAAAAAGCTGGATGTAGTTCTCTGTCCCACCCCAACCAGTACGAACGTATTTCTTCTTAGCTTTCAGACCTGGTAAAATTTCTTCAAATGTCATTATCTTATACCTCTTTCTTCTTTTCATATAACTAGTATAGCAAAATATGATGTCCTACGCTGTTTTTTCCTTGCCTTTTGCTGCTACTTTTGCTAGACTAGCAAGAGTAAATGAATTTTGAGTAAGTATTTTTGTTTTTCATCTTTACTTTTTCTATTTTTTACACAATCTTTTAGAGAAAGGAAGTAAGATGTATGACACAAGGTACAGTAAAATGGTTCAATGCTGAAAAAGGCTATGGTTTTATTTCACAGGACAATGGACCAGACGTTTTTGCTCACTTTTCAGCGATTCAATCTGACGGATTCAAGTCACTGAATGAAGGTGACAAAGTAATGTTTAACATTGAAGAAGGTCAGCGCGGTCTTCAAGCAGTCAATATTACAACATTAGCATAAAACAAGACAAGACTGGAAATCCCAGTCTTTTTATTGTTTTAAAATGACGTTATAATGTCAAGCTCACTTTTTTACCATAAACAGTCAAATTTGCAAAGATAATGAAATGTGTAGGGACATCTACCTAGTGCCTCCGCTTTTTCATTTCACTTTTTACCTATTTTTTCTTTCAGCAAACGGATGAACTCTTCATTGGTTCCATTCGTTATAATAGCATTCATCACTATCTTTCTTTGCAACAATTTAGTGAAAGTATCAGTTGGAAGTTGTTCTACTAATTCTTCCCAACTTCGTTTCGTCAACTGATTCAGGTCCTTTAAGCTACTTGCTTCCAACCTTTTTCTTTCCGCTTCATTTTCAGGATAACCCATACCAAACTCACCATCAAATAATTTATCCAATGTATATTGTAGGTTCAATTATCCTTGCCAACCAAAATTCAACCCTAATGGCAGGGAAGCAACATTTCCTCCATTGATTCGTCCAAAGAGGAAAGCATCTTGTGGGGTCTCTATATAGCCACACAAAAGACCTGGTAAACTATTACAGGCAAGCATCATACCTTGACCTGAAGAGCAACCTGTTACAACAAAATCCACTGCTCCACTTTCGATTAAGAGACTAATCATCATCGCTATCTCAACATAAGAATACTGCTCGTTCTCCTCCTCAAAAATACCAAAATTTAGCACTTCGTCAGACGCTTGGACTGCTTTTTTTACAGATTCAAATAGCAGCGAATTCATATTTCTTCGAGTGGTTCCTTGGATAACCGCAACTCTCATTTCAACTCCTTTTCCATTTTGACAAAAAGGTAACTATCGCCATTGCTTTCCTGAGGCTGCCGCCCAATCACGTTGAAACCACAATGAAGATAGAGCTTTTGAGCTCTTTGATTAAAATCTGCAACTGAGAGAGTTAGGCTTTTTACTGAGATATTTTCTTCAATAAACTGCAGAATGGTTTGTAAAAACTCTTCCCCTTGACCTTTACCACAATACTCTGGCTTCATCCCTAAACCTAGTTCTTGCTTGTCTTTGCCAACTGGGAAAAGACAGAAAAAACCATACAATTCATCATTTTTGAGAATTTGATAATAGTGATTGCCACGCGCTTCAGGAGATAAAATTTCTTCATAATCCTCAGGATCTGCTTGCATATCATAAAAGCTATAAATTCCTTCATAATGCCAATTATTAGCAATTTCTTCTGCATTACTTTGCCTTAATGGTTCAATCTTCATAGATATCCTTTCTCAAAATTCCCAATAAAAACGTCTCTGATCAGCTTTTTCCTCACAACCCAATTTTCGATAAAACTCATGAGCTTTCATTCGTGAAATACCAGAGTTTATTCGAATACCTGTGTAACCAGCTGCCACGCCCTCTTCACGAATAGCCTGCATCAAGGCTTTGCCATATCCCTGACCTTGAAAATCTTTGTCAACTGCCAATGCCAACAGGTTGAGTAAAGGCGGAAAATAGAGGCAATCATAGCTAGCTGCATGAGCATAGCCAATCACTTGTCCAGCTTGGTTTTTGGCTACTAAAATAATCTGTTCTGGCTGCTGCAAAACTCGTGCTAATTGAGCTTTCGTTGCTCCAATATCATAATTGTAACCCAAGATCTCCAAGTTGATTTTTTGGATAGCTGCTGCATCTGACAATTTTGCATGACAAATCATCAAAACACCTCATTTCTGTTTCTATTATATCAAAAAACAGCCTAGCTGGCTGTCTGGATTAAAACTCATCAATTGATTTCCGAATGGTGGTAGCCATAGATAAAATAGATTATCGTTCCGACTAGTAAAGCAAGCCCAAATGCTATCCAAGTGTCAGAGCCATATTGGCTCATGAAAGACAGGCAGATAATAATCGATAGGATAGGCGTCAAAGGTACCAAAGGAGTTTTAAATTCCCCTGCTTGAGGAAGCCCTTTGTCCTTTCGAAGCTTCAGAATAGCAACTGCTAACAACATCAAATAAGCCAATGTACAGATATTCAAAAAGGAGGCAATACTTGCTAAAGGAAACATCCCCGCACAAACTGCTGCAGCTATTCCTACCAAAATCGTAGCATTTTTCGGAACTCGGCTAGTAGCAGTTAATTTTCTAAAGGACTTTGGCAGCAAACCATCACGCGCAATGCTATAAATCATGCGCGACAGAGCATAAGTCATGGAAATGCAGACAGTAATCAACGTCAAAATAGCCACTACCGACACATAATTAGCTGCCCAGCTAAGCCCCACACTACGAAGGGCGAAAGCGACTGCATCGGCTACATCTAACTGGCTGTAGTGAACAATCCCTGTCAAAACCAATGTCACTAATATATAAAGAACTGTTACAATGGATAGAGACAACACAATCCCTCGTGGAACATTTTTTTGTGGCTCCTTTATCTCGTCCACCGCCATAGATATGGACTCAAAACCCAAAAAGGCAAAGAACATCAGAGAAGCACCAGCCATAATACCAACTTCACCACCATACAGTTTACCAAACCCAAATGGAGCAAAATGAGACCAATTTTCAGGCTTAATAAAGAAGATTCCTGCCAGAATAAAAAGAGCAAGTGCCGAGAACTTCAAGACAACCAAAGCAGAATTAAACCGCAAAGCTGCTCTAGAATTTAACAGCACCACACCAGTTACAAATACCAAAACCAGTATCGGCAGTAAATCTATATAAGTCCCCGCCTGCGGATTAAAGGTTCCATTGAGCATCTTGGGCATACTCAAACCAAATCCATTCAGCAAACCTTTCAAATAGGATGCCCAACCAGATGCCACGCTAGATACAGCTGTCATAAATTCCATAATGGTCAGCCAGCCTACTATCCAAGCTGGAAACTCACCAAGAACAGCATAAAGATAACTATAAGCACCCCCATTTGCAGGAATCCTTGACGCAAATTCTGCATAAAAGAAAGCAGACATGCTCACGCAAAGAGCAGAAATAATAATCGAAACAACTAAAGCAGGACCAGCTAATGTGGCAGCTGCCGTTCCAGTAATCGTAAAAATCCCCGTCCCTACCATTGCGCCAATTCCCAACAAAATCAAATCCAACAATCGTAAATGACGCCGCATGCCAGTCCGATCTCGACTAACATCTTTTTTTCTAAATATACCCATCCCAAACTCCAATTTCCTAGATTGAATTATTCTACCATAAAAGCAACTAAAAAGGAATCCGACAGACTATTTTTTATGAAGGAAATTAAAACAAGAGTAAGATTTAACTTACTCCTGTTTTAATTACTATGTCAATAACATTTTTCATTATGCTTATCACTAATCTCTAACTTACATCGACACAATCTTTCGATAACTGCGTGATGTGACAAGAAATACTAAAATATACACAATGAAGAAGACAACACAGACACCGAGCGTTACTTCGAGCATCAAAGTGGCATTCAGTACGCCGAGCACTTTCAGCATGAGGCTCAGCATGTGATAAGCAAAAGCCAGATGCACGAAAGCAAAGGCAAGTGGCAAAAAGAAGACAGTCAGCACTTGTTTGCGAATCGTTTGATAAGTTTGTTTTTCGTCCAGACCAACCTTTTGCAAAATGACAAAACGCTCACGATCTTCAAAGCCTTCTGAAATTTGTTTGTAGTAAATAATCAAAACAGTCCCCAACATAAAGACAATTGAAAGGAAAATACCAATAAAGAAAATACCACCTAACATACTCATGATTTCTTGATTAGAAATTGCTTTTGTATTTCCATAAACACCTGCTGGATCTGGCAAAGTCTGATTAAAGCTCCGTAATTTCTCTTGATAAATTTTATCCAGCTTTGCTTTGGTTTTATCAGAAGCTTCGATATTCAAGCCACCATATAATTCTGGATTAATATTCCATTTATCCTTTTCTATAGCCTCTAATCGTTCAGGATGATTGACAACCATAAAAAGTGACTGAGGGATAATGATATTATACTGATCTTGAATATTACCAACGACAAAATCATTCTTCAAGATTCTCTTAACAGTTAACGTCTGACCAGCTAGTTTGAGCGGCTGACTTTGTAAAATGTTCATTCCCTTTGCAAAAACTGCTGTCTCATTATCTTTTAAATGTAATGTTTTGCCAGTCATTTTCTGATAATCATCAGCGGAAAACAGCAGAATGTAAGCCTGTGGTGAAAATTGTTGTTCACCCTTAGCATAAATATCAAATTGTTTTCCCTTCTGAGACTTGATTCCCATGGAATAATACTGGTAAGCCTGCCGCTTAGTAACATGGAGTTTATTTTCATGAGCAAATTCAGTCAAGACCTGTTCTAGTTGCTTAACATGAGCACCCTTTCCTCGTACGGAAAAATCATTCGGAAATAAGACTTTTTGCAAATATTGGCTGCCCGCATAGACATTAATCCCTCCAGACAAAGTCACCAAAACCATCGTTGAAAGAATCGAAATCGTTGCCAGTCCAACCGCATTTTTCTTCATCCGAAAAATCAGATTGGACACAGAAATTAAGTTATTAGGTTGATAATAATAACCTTTGTTCTTTTTTAGTAACTGTAAAAACACTGTAACACCCGCATTAAACAGCAGATAAGTTGCTAAGATAACAAAGAGAACCGCTACAAAAAAGATAAAGATAGCTGCCAAAGGATTTTTCACATTTAAGGCCAAATAGTATCCGCACGCAAGAGAGGCAAGACCAGCAATGGTTTGCAACCATAAAAATCGGCCTTTTTTCTCACCGCTACTCTTTTCCTTCGCCAACTGCAAGGCATTGAAACGCATAATACGAAAGCCGTTGATAACCACTAAGCCCGCAAAGATACAGGCATAGGTTGCTACAACAAAAATTAGAACAGGCAATTGGAAAGTGGAAACCAAGACAACTTTTAACCCCATCAATTTCAGGAGGAAAGCGTAAATTAAATTATCAAAAACAACACCAAGACTAATTCCAATAGTAACAGTTGTTATCCCTAAAATGAATAACTCAATAAACGTCATGATAAAGAGATGGCGTTTGTTTAGACCCAGCATCCCGTAAAGTCCTAACTCTTTGGAGCGATTTTTCATGACAAAGCTATTAGCATAAAAAACGATAATTGCCGCAGCAATTGTCACAATAATCACACCAAGAGCTAAGACAAACACAATGGAGTCTGCTCCTTGCAATTGTTGCAAATGAGGATTAAAGGCTAAAGAACTAAAAATATAGGAAATCGCTACCGCTAAGCAAGTGGCTAAAGCGAATGGATAATAAAGTTTGCGATTTTTTATCAGATTAGAAATCGCTAATTTTCCGGTTAATCTAAACACCTTACCCCACCTCACTTGCCATGACTGTTAAGGTATCTGAAATCTCTTGGAACATCTGCCGCTCCGTCTTGTCGCCTCGGAAAATCTGATTGTACAAAATCCCATCCTTGATAAAGAGCACACGTTTAGCGCGACTTGCCGCCGCTGTCGAATGCGTTACCATGAGAATGGTCTGTCCGCGGTCATTGATGTCATCAAACACATCTAGAAGCGCCGCAGAGGATTTTGAATCTAACGCTCCAGTTGGCTCGTCCGCTAATAAA